>OBEQ011598646.1_pt1 | contig 11609 bp, 20 predicted proteins | sample 1670901 | NCBI WGS metagenome assembly OBEQ01 (sample SAMEA104232315, study PRJEB22302) | groundwater metagenome | biome: forest; feature: aquifer; material: groundwater | place: USA | collected 2011-08-07 | depth 5.4 m | reverse complement strand
TCGGCGTGTCCTACCAGGTCGTCGCCTTCTGGGTGCGCCGGCTGGACCTGGGGAGACCAGGAATCCGGGTCCGCGGTGTCGCCGGGCCGTTGCCCAAGGTGCTGAGTGCCGCCGAGGTGGAGTTGATCCGCGCGCAACCGGATCGCCGGGAAAAACGAACCGTTATCGTCGCGGAGGAGTGATGATTGAACCAGGCACCTACCTATCCACCAACAATGTCCCTGTTTTTGTTGAATTTGCAATGGAACCAGAGGGACTTTGCCAGGAAATCGGCATCCACTACGGCAAAGGGGGCAAAACTAAATCCTGCTGGTGGCCCAATGTGCCGCGCTGTCAACCGCAAGCGCAAGAGGTGTTTACGCGGTTTATGGCGGATTGTGATAGTCTCGGTGTTCCGATCCGCGAACTCAGCCAAGCACGGCGCGAGGCCAACGTGGCACGATTGCAGCAGCACCGGGAAGCCGCCAGAATATCACCAGGCGAAAATTTAGATAGCACTGGAGGCCAATCGTCCCAAGACTAGGGGGTATAGTAGTCCAAGGCATCCAAATAGATTCTTGGGCCGTTTGCGCTCGTCTAACGCGCGGGCGCGGTTGATAGCCGGGGGAGTGGCTCAAAAATAGGTTGACGATACTCAACAGGGCGGCTATATTTCCAATGTCGAATAGAATGGTTTTCGGAGTCACTTCAAAAACTTCCATAGCCCCAGGCTCAGGTGCGCCGCGAGGCCCCTGGATCATCCCTTCCTTAAGCCATTCTGATCGACAAGCCTGGGGCTATTATTTTTTCATCCCACCCCAGGCCAAAGGAGATCAGCCAATGGCCTACCCCTACTTCTGGGTCGAACGCGCCATCCTCAAAAGCGAGGCGTATCTTGACCTGAGTTTTTCGGCTAGGGCGGGCGCTCAATCACTTCTTCAGCAAATGCCAGTACGAAAAAGTTGGAGGCCGACGCTCTAAAGAATTCCAGCAAACTAACAACGGCAAACTGGTCTTCACTTACCGCGAGGCCGAAGCCCTGGGGTACGCCCGCCACACCTTTTGCCGGGTACTGGTAGAACTCCAAAACCACGGCTTCATCGAAGTCACGCAACGAGGATACGGTGGCGTTGGGGAATTCAAGGCCACCAGCGAGTATGCCCTTTCGGCAGGATGGCGGACCTGGGCAAAGTCTCATAAGCCTGGTGGTAATGATGATGACCCCCTGGGGGTCGTCCTTAAAAGGGGGTATCGAGTGCAAAAAACAGGGCGGTGCATAAAATGCCCTGGCTTTTTTGGAGGCCCCGATGATTACCGCCTATCACGCCATCATCACCCTGACCCTTGGCTGTGATGCACCAGACTGCCAGACTCCCGGTCTCGTGGTCTCCGGCCCTACTGTCGGCGAGGCCATGCAGGTAGCCAGGGAGGCCGGCTGGTCATTGTGGCCGGGGAGGTACTACTGCCCGGCGCACCCAGGGCCGTATCCAGCAGAGGCAGTGCTGTTCGACGGGCCGTTGGTTGGTGGCAAGGTCAAACGGTTGCCGGTGGAGAGGATCGCCAGATGATTGCGGTGCTCTTTGCTCGCACGGATTCCATTTACAAAACCATCCCAGGGTGCGAGGTGTACGACCTCGAGCGGGACGCCCTGACCTACCCCGGAGACATGCCCATAGTGGCACACCCGCCATGCCGCGCCTGGGGCTCATTGTCTCACCTGGCCAACCCCAGGCCGGGAGAACGAGAACTGGCTATCTGGGCGTTGGGCCAGGTACGCCAGTGGGGGGGGGTGCTGGAGCATCCCCGCACTTCGAGGTTGTGGCGCGCGTGCTCCATGCCAATGGGCAAGTGGCTAGACGAGTATGGAGGATTTACGTTGTGCGTCGATCAATTCTGGTGGGGACATCGTGCCCATAAACGCACGCTGCTCTACTGCTGCGGTCTGCCGAGAAAACTGGTGCCGGTCATGCCAATTATTTTAGGGCACGCGCCATGTGTCGTACATAGTGGCACGCCTACCGGCCACCCCCCGCGAAAAAATAAACTGCCAGAAATCCATCGTTGGGAGCGCGAAGCGACTCCATGCGCCTTTGCCGAATGGCTGGTCGAATTGGCCGGCAGATGCCATGGCCGCTACTGAAAGTGGAGCACTCCCTTATGCACAGATGGGTATGCATGTACCGAGGCCGCAGTGCCTCTGCTATGGGGGTGTATAGCTCAGTAGGGAGGCCGATGATGGCGAGCGGATCAATTTTTCCACCAAAGGAGGGAATCGTATGAGTTAAAAATCCAATAACCACCGCGCCGGCCCGCGCCTAGGGGCGTGCCCCGGAGCGAGTACGGGAGAAAATGAAGAGACCCGGCCAGGTGTGTTCGGGATGCCTGGCCGGGACATAACTCACCAGGAGAAAATATGGTCCAGCCAGGCACTACCATAGTCTCTAGCGATAACTCCAGTAGCGGTGCATCCAGGCAACGATGGTGTCTTACGCGACCTGATCCGCCACTACGGTCGTCACACTGAGGTATTGTCCGGGCTGTTGGCTAAGATTCCGTGGACGGAATTGACCCAGGAGGAAGATGAATTACTTTGGTCGTATTTCATCAAGCCGAGGTAGCGAGAGGGTGATACAATGCTTCGAAAAAGAATACGAACGCCACACTCCCGGTTGGCCGCTGATCTAGCCCGTGAGCGAGCAGCCAAAAGCTCACAAAAGACCCTCAATACGGTGGCGGTTGACCACCTCGATCACGCGGCGCTAATTGCCAGATGTGAGGCCCTTGCTGAAGACCGCATGAACCTGGTGGCCATGGCCGCGCTGATACAAACCAAACTACAACCGCCAGGCTCTCCCCCTCCGGGCGGAATAATGAGCCTATGTCAGTGGGTGATTGACCGCACGGTTGAAAAGATCGATGCCCTGGAAGCTCGGGGTAAGGAATTGGAGCGGCAGGTCGGCGTGGCAGCAGCAGAACGCGCCCGGATCGAAACCATTATTGTCATCGTGCGCGAGTATTTGCGCGACGGCCCAGACGTCACCATTGATCGGGGTAACTTGCTGGCGATGTTAGATGCACTCACCGGTAAAACGGCGGAGAAGAGGCCATGACTGACCGGGAACTGGAGCAAGCCGAAATACTCAGGTTGGAGAAAAAATGCGCGGCATTGCTAGCCGAAATTATCGAGCTTGCCGAAACAGGAATCCTACCGGATGGCGACGGGGTAGATACCCCCGTAAAATTGTGGGCCGAAAGTGTGGTCGAAAGATTCGGGACTAGCGCCCAGGAATACGAGCAGCAGATCCGCACGGATGAACGCGAGCGGGCCATCCGCATCGCCAGAGTCACCCTGCGCGATTGTGAGGAGAGCGAGTACCCGGTACGCTTTCAAGCACTATTCTCGCGGCGCCTCTACAGCAGCAGCGATGAGCTGATCGGCACTGAGCAGGAGGTGTAAGCAGGTGCCTTTTTATCTTTCGCTTTTACTATTGCTCGCGCTGCCGTCTACCTTGACCATCACCGACCTGGATCTTCCCTGGCTCCACCAAGCACCTGTCCGCGCAATCCGCGTGGTCTGGCGCGAGCATGGACTCGCCTCATACTATCATCACAGCTTGAGGGGGAAGTTGATGGCCAACCACCAGCACTATGACGCTAAGGCCATGACTTGCGCCCACCGATGGCTTAAGTTTGGCACCTGGGTCCGCATCCGACGCACGGACACCGGCAGAAGCATCTTGGCTCAGGTCAGCGACCGTGGGCCATTCGTCACCGGTAGGGTAGTTGATTTATCAGCCGAGGCCGCACGGCGGCTGTGCATCCGTCACCGAGGGGTAACAGCAGTGACGGTAGAAGTTCTTTGAGCGCGCGCCTCCCTGTGCGCTTCAAGGAGCAAGCCAATGCCTGACCCGCCCGTTTATCTTCTCCAGCCCGTTCAGCGTAAGCCGCCCTGGGGCCTCCTGGCAAGTGTGGCGCTGCTTTCGATGCTGATAGGCGCAACTGTCTACCTATCCACCCACTGGCCCTTGTAGGCCACGCCAGTGGAGGCAGCATAAGGCCAGACCGCGAGGCCAGCACTGGAATCTACCGTCTGGTGCATTCATATCCCTGGCACTAGTGGCTCCCGTCAGGCGTATCGGCACTCCAGCGCTGGAGCAGGCGGATCACCCCGGCAATCAGCGAGGTAAGCGCGGCTCCCTTGATCGCCACGACATCGAAACTCCCAGACTGCGCTGCCTGGAGCGCGGCAACCGCACCTCCAGCCACCAGCGGCAAAATTACGTGCCGGGCGGCACTTTTAATATCTTTGCTGTTCCATTCCCATCGAGCGCTCATTTTTATCCTCCGCTATAATACCGCCATTTGACGGTCATTAAAATCACCACGCTGCTACTGAGCATGAACAGTAGTGCGGCTACCAACGACATACCTTGACTGGCTCCCGGCACCGAGAAAAATAGTAACGGGGTCGCGGTGGCATAGCCAAGAAGAGCGCCTAGGCTCACCAGGAAAACCAGACAAGAAAGTATCAACCTGATTATTCTTTTATGCCCAGTTACCCCAGCTAACGCCAGGACCAAAAATGTTATCTCCGTAACCCACGAAGGATAGTCGGGACCACGCGACGATAATGGCTGCCGATCAACCACTAGACTAACTAGACAAAATACCGCCACCGTGATCAACAGGACAGCAGATGATATCTTGAGTGGCCACGCTAATTTTGCATAGGAATACATAGTTTTTTTACTCAGCATCGTCATCGACAGCAACAGTCCGCTCACCAGCACAAACTGTAGCACGGCAACTGGCGCTATATCCCGCCATGCTGGATTAAAGCTGGTCAGGGACAATTCATCTATTGCCAGTAGATAGACCAAGACTGCGGTCAATAGGCTGACCAAGAGCGCCAGGCTACGCGCCACGATAATCATGTAGCGCTGCCTACAACGCCGTTAAACGCCTTACGCTCTAACCGCTCCACTCGTTTCTCGATGGCCCCCAGATGCCCTTCCACGGCAGCCTGTTTAGCAACAAAAACATCCTTGCTTAATAGCTCCTTCATCGAGGATTTAAGATCAGATATTTCTGCCCCTAGCTGCGTCTCCAGCCTGGAAACAGCTTCTTTGGTTTGAACTTGTTCCTGCTGCGTCCTGCCGATCTTCAGCAGCAATACTGCGGTGGCCGAGGCTACCGGGATCAGGATCTTAAGCGCATCTAATAGGAAGCCTTCATTCATAACCAACCATTCTCGATATCTCGCGCCGCTGTTTTTGAAACGCTTCTATACGCCACTATTTCAATGCCGCCGAGATCACCGGGAGCGCCTTCTCTGCTCGATCCCGGCGCATGTAGAGGGTGTCGCTGCCGATGACCTGAAAGCCTAGATCGGTTCCTTTGAGTTCTGCCTTAACGATCTTCTGGTCGAGCGCCGAGAGCTTGTCAATGGCGACCTTGACCCATACGGAATCAATTCCAGAGCCCCACACTCTAACTTTGTCGGCGGCAAGAGTAGAATCAGCCTGGAACAGCGAGTCGATATGCGCGGCAGTCCTCTGGCTGACGAGCGTATTGGCTAGCCTGGAGGCCGTCTGTTCATCGGCCTTGGCTGCGGCAATCCGATCGCTCAAAGTGTCTGCGTAGGACGATAGGGCGATGAATAATATGAGCAGGGTTTTCATAAACCTCCTTAGTATATCACGTTGAGGTTAGCAGTAATATTTGATGTCCCGCCATCCACGATAGTCCCGTCAATACTGTTACCAGCAACCACCCCAGAGACCGAACCGGCTATGATATTGACAATGCCATTAACATTCCCCGAGAACACGTTTCCCGCCACGGTGAAGTGGTCCCCCGCCGCCTCAAGTTGAACACCCTCGTTCATTTGGTTATTAACCACCCGACATTGATCCGCATTAACGTCCACGTTATTGTTATCAGCCGATAGAAAATAGCCATTTGTCACATTGGAATAAGCTCCGCCTAGTAGAATGCTTTGAGCATCCGAACCCGCACTGTAAATGTGATCGAAGAGACAAATCTGCGCCGCACTTGTTGCGTCGATTCCATCATACGGATTTCCACCCGCTGGAGTCGTCCGGACGTTCAGATTTCGGATCGTAATCCGGGCGGCGGAAACATCTATAGCATCATCCACGGTACTACCTTCTATTTTGGTGTTTAGCCACGATTCTCCTTCGATTATTTGGGCTGCCTGATCCGCATCAAAGGGTGGGTATGTGCCATTTCGGATGAAAATATTCCCTCTACCCATGTTCGCTGCCGCATCAACCGCATCATCGCCCGTCCAGAACAGCCCATTTACCCCAGACGAGTCTACCACCACCCGCTCGCCTATTAGCGGCTGATTGAACGGCCATTGATATGTCGCCAGATCCACCGCCCGCACATCCGGCAGTATCGTCTGCACCCGCGTCGTCGTCACTACCACAATGCCCAGCGAGTCGGCCCCGTAATTCAGAAAGGCTACATCCTTTATCAATCCACCCGGAGAGCCATAGCGTTTCTGCGGGATACCGTAGCGGTCGAACACCGTGAATGAGTCTTGATTCCCGGCGACGAACATCCCACTGGCATCAGCCTGCACATAGCCGGTGGAGTCGGTGCGAACAGGGAGACAGTCACAAGCGGAGACGGTAGACTGCTTACCGGAGAGGCCCTGGCTATACATGTAGCGCACTTCAGCCGCAGTCATCGCCACGCCAGCAGTGATGATGGGGTTGTCGATTACCCCGGTGAAAGGTAATGACCCATCATACAACGCGCCGATAGTCAGGCTATCATTGTTCACGGTGGCATGAGTTACGGCCACCGAACCGGATTGTTCCCCATCGGTGTAGAGATACTCTGTTGACCCCGCACGAGTCCAAACTACAAAATGCCAGTTGCCATCATACACATCTGTTGCCGGGGCAATCGTATTGGTGGCAGTAGAGATAGCGTCTCCGGTGAGATAGCCATTAGTAACGGTCAAATACAACTTCATCGCCGGAATCGCACCCGCCGCAGGAGCCGACGACATGAGGAGCTGATTGCCCGCTGGGTTGGTGGCATTGATCGACTTAAACCAGCACGAGTAGGCCCAATCCCCCGCCGCCACTCGCAAGTTTGCTTTATCCGCAACCAACCAACCAGCAGTGGCTCCAGCAATAGAGTCGGCCTTGCCGATCACGCCAGTTACATAGGTGTGGGTGCCGGCAATAGTAGTCAGGTTATAGGCGTTGGGGCTGATGTCGGTGCCACCAGATTCCAGCGGATAGGCTGCACCAACAGCGCCCTTCATATAGCCGCTGTTGAAGGTGGACTCGATGAGTTGCACCGCACCAGTAGTATCGTTCTTGCTGGCAAATGAATGAAGCACAAGCAGGCCAGAGTCAGCGCTTGCGATGGCAAGAGGAGAATTGTTGCCGGCAGCAGATAAGCCTGGAATAGTAGCCAGCCGAGAAATGATAGCAGCATTCCCCCAAGCCAATTTTTCTGACAGTGAAGCGCTGTTCTTCCATGTTCGTGAGGCGACATAGGATACCGTATTTGTTATACCGCTATAAATCCACTCCAGGTAATACCGTGTGATATCTTTATCAATGGCGAGCAATGATCCGCCAGGGAGAAGTGAGGTCCAAATAAAGTTGGTGGTCAGGCTCGAACTCAATATGGTATTGGCATAGGGATTGTAAATATCCTGTCGGCCACTGTTGGTCGATCCCTCAGCAGTAGACCACCACTGCGCCAATCTCCCTGAGCCATCCTTCATCGGCAGCCCGCCTGGATCACGGATGGCAGAGATAGCGTTGACGCTGTTGTTGACGATGGCGGGGGCGGCGTTGAGCGTCAGCCATCCTTGAGTACCATTGCGCTGGGTGATAGTGCCTTGGTACTCACTGATACCAGTGGTGCTATACTGATAGGCGCGGTCTCTCAAAAAGTCTATCGCTGTTATATCTGCCCCACCAGTTCCGCTGATGTACAGGATGCCATCCAAGAAATTCAAGTCAGTCACAACCGGCGTCGCGTCCTCCAGCATGGCCGTAGCGCCGGCGACAAAGACGCAGTAGCGGGATGACTTGAGTATATCCCAAACCACGACGCTATCTCCAATAGCCGCCGCTGCCGTAATCGCCCAATAGGTAGGGAACGATCCAAGCTCATTATACCAAGAAGTGTTTTTTTCCTGCGCTCGAAACGCCGCATAGTCCCAGCAGAACTTGGGATCAAGCAGGCTCCCGGCGATGACCCGTCTGCCAGAGGCGTTGACCGAGAGGGTGGTGTCTTGGAAGATGTGCTTCGAGGAGTCGGCCGCACTCCAGACGCCACGTGGGACGTAGATGCCATATTGAAGCGTCTGCACGGCTTGGCCGTAGGCGAGGGTAGTGAAGAGGCAGAGAAGCAGTGCGAGTCTTTTCATATCATCCTCACAAAACCGTTGAAGGAGTAAACCCACCCTGAGCAACTACCGCAAAGGCATTACCGGCTGTGGCATTGGCCGGTGCTGCGGGGGGGCCCTGAATTTTGGAACGCAGCATCGAAGAAGCCCCGTTGACCTCTAGCCATAGGCCAACATATTTATAGGACGCGGAGCCGGTGGCTTTGGCGTAGAACCACAGCGGATTGCTGTAGTCAATCTTGTGGAAGCCGTCCTCATTTAGAACGCCGGTATTCGTGAGGAAATGCCCCACGACAAATCTTTCTTTGAGGGCCATAGTATTCTTGCCAAGATTCGTGCCGTCGCTAGCTTTAGTTGCCGTGCCAATGACCATGCTGATATTCGCAGAAAACACATAAGAAAAAGCCATTGCCTTCCTCCTACGTCTGCGGCTGACTGGCTCTACTAACCCGCACCAATTCCATCTTCACTGCTTCCATTACCATCACTCTGACCCGGTCCATCTTGAACTCCTCCAGAGCCATGCCGAGTATTAAAATCGCCTCATTTATAGAACAGTCATGGTCCACCGTATTGCCAAAGTTGCTCCGGCTATTGTCCACAAACACCCGGCCATTATCATCCATCACCACAATGAAGCCGGTACGCCATTTGGTTTCCCGCGCCATTTCTGCTTCGTTTTTGAACTGAGTAAACTGCCCGTTTGCCTGCTCGGCCATTTCAGTACCACCTTGACACCATATAAGCGTCTGATGTTTGCACCGATGAGGCATATCCGGAAACATTCATCCAATACCCCTGAGAGCTTTTATCAACCAGCGAAGAATCCGTCCATTTTGGCGCTGAATCCGCTGTCCACCGACCCACACCGGTCAAGAACAGATTGAAACCACTAACCCTAGTGGTCATCTCGGCAAGATTTGTTTCAACGCGGCGAATTTGCACAGTCTGACTGTCGAAGACGTTATAGGTCAAGTCGATTTGATCGGCAAGATTTATCAGCATCCCCCGATTACTTAGCAGAGCAACGATGTTGACCGGTTCCGTGGAGAGTGTTATTAGTTCTCGCAAGACGCGATATTGCGTGAGCGTGGTGTCATAAAACCAATTAAAATCAAAGAGGCGCTCCACAGTAGCCGAGGCGTTGGCTATTGCTGCTGGTGAACTGGTAACAAAAGATCCGTCATAGCGGATGTTTATGGGGTCAAAGCGATAGCGGGCATTGATCTTGTTAGCATAGAATCGCTGAGGGTCCATTTCTACTGAGAACTCGGCCTTTTCACTGCGCTCCTCAATAATAATATCAGCCTCGTTAAAGGTAGTACGACTGCTGGCAATATCAGGAGACCTGTACTTGGGACTATACTTCCCCCGCACAAAACGCAAATCAGACTGGGACTCCGACATCAATTCGCTAATGAGCTTTTCGGTGCTCTCACCATCACGGTTTCCAATCCATCTCCTCACCACATCAGTGCTGGTAGCGATGTTCATGGCATTGATTGCTGACACTTCCAAATTGTCCGCCGTCAGTGCACAATAGCCCGTCAGTAGATGTCGCAATGTATCTGCTGGCGTTTCAATCAGCGAACCGTTGATTGTCTTGATCCCCTGACAGTTTACCGACACAATATCATCGGTGTAGTTGTACGTGACCCCACTGAGGGTGAAGCTGGCATCCGACAGCGATAGGCTGGCGATGTTGCTGGGCGATATTCGCGCTGCGTTCTTCAGATAGCGGTCGATGCTTTTAATCCCGTGTCTGGCAAACTTGAATTTTAATGTCGAAGTATTGATGCACGCACAAGGAACGCTCAGTCCATTGGCTTGTGCAGATGACCAATTCCCGTAAATGATTGGGATAGGTAGATTCTTGCTTTTTGGTTCGATGTTTGTATAGGTAGTATCGTCATACTTCTTGTCAGCGGACGGCAATGTGCGCCGGTCCCGCACCCGCTGGTCCACCACCGTGAAAGTCGCCGCGTCCTCATCCCAGCGAATGCCATTGGGAAAAGCGACGGTGCCTCGGAATACTTCGTTAAAATTACTTTTTACGTCACCCTCCCCGAGCCAGATACGCACTTGTCTATTTGCAAAGGTGTATTTTTGGATCAGATCAGCGATGGCTCGATCTTGATTATCCAAAACGACATCGAAGGTTGAGATAGTTTCCTTGGCTTCGAGGAAGGTTCCAAGATCACGGACCAACATTCCGGAAGTGGCAAGCCTACCATCGTAATATGCTCCAGTGACCTTGCCGAGCTGAATCGACACCCCATCGTCGCTATATCTCAGAGTTGTGGCATCTAACAGAAACTCGACAAGGGTACGGAACGTACCGCTATGCCCACTCGCGGCGAATGCCATCAGTTACGCTCGCTCAAGGTGATCTGTGGCATCGAAAATTGACGAAGAATACGCTGCTGCTTCGTGACATCTGTCGTGAACTCGGTCAGAATCATATTGTGAGACGGGCGAGAATCTGGATCAAGGAAGAACAAAAATGCGGCGTATTTTCCTACGCTGTTGAACATTGCGACAAATTGATCAGCCTGAGCTTCCCCCACATCCGTAAAGCCAAACGACAATTCCGTATATTTTCTCCGAATATTGGCGTAGCCCTGTCTTCCCGCCACCATTCTTCGTCTGGACGGGTCGATTATCTGTTGAGAGAAGCCGTCGCGGATGTTGATCGTAGGTTGGATGTATCGCCCCGCGAATATTCTTCCGATAGCTAGGGTGCTGCTGGCATTTCCGCTGTCGCGCACTACAAGCCGCCAGTGGGCATAAGATTGCACGCTGGAATAGATGTACCCAATTTTAGGAATTACAGTACCCAGGGAATCTGTAACAACTGACAGCGTAGTATTGAGGGCTGGGGAGGCAAAATTACTGGTAGTATTCCCCTGCCAGAGGACGATGGCACTTTTCGAGAAAGAGTGGTTCAAAATTCCTACTGCATTAATCCCCGTCGCCCCACCACTGGCCCGGAACCGCCAAAACTCATTTGCCTTCCCGGTGGTCCGGTGAACCTTCCGCACCAATGGATCTTTGACATTTGAAAAAGGAAGACCCGAACTCGTAGAAGACGCTGCCCCGGTGCCGGGGTCCAAAACCGATGACACAACGTACTTGACGGCATCTGGCACTTTTGTATCTCCCTCACTGCAACACAGTCCTAAGACTGCGATTAGAAATACTCAACTGCCCCCATCTCGACTTC
>OBEQ010413532.1_pt1 | contig 11610 bp, 16 predicted proteins | sample 1670901 | NCBI WGS metagenome assembly OBEQ01 (sample SAMEA104232315, study PRJEB22302) | groundwater metagenome | biome: forest; feature: aquifer; material: groundwater | place: USA | collected 2011-08-07 | depth 5.4 m | reverse complement strand
GCCGCGCCAGTCGTTAACAAGGTCCATCAGGATATGGATAACCTGTATTCCATGAGTATCGATTTCGGTAGTTATATGGATAGAGACGTTACCGAAGCAGGCATTATGATTGCCAACGCAAATAACTCCGATGATAGTATTCCGGTTATGAAAGTGTGGCTGTGGAAAACCTTACATTTGATACCTGATTTAGATCCATTTGATAATGACGGTAACGGTGGCCTAAATAACAGTACGGGCACAACGCCGATGGAAGCCGGAGAAACCTATAATCTGACCTTAGATGATTCTGTTGTCAGTGACACTTCAGGTAGGACACTGGATCTTGTAGGCAGTGTGGAAGGTCTTCAAGATGGCCTGGCCGCAATCACCATGAGGCCAGATGAAGGTTTCTATATTGGAAACAATCTAGAACCCATCAATGAAGTATTTGGCGAAGGTACCGTACTGCGATTTGCAGGCGGCCCCAAAACAGATCAATGGAATCGTTCAATGCTGTCATATGATCTTGGCCAAATCCCCGCAAATGTACGTTTTGAGTTCTCAGCCAAAAATATGGGTTGGGAAGGCCCAACAATATTGCTGTGGGATCAGGATAATTTTGACACACAAGGCAGTTCATGTTGGCATTGCGCTTACATAGCTAAACTTCATTTGGGTAACTGGAGCGATGTGGAATATAAAGTTGACTCAAACTACGTCAATTATGATTGGTTCGTGGATGCTGAAACAGGTGAATTGTATTCTGAACCAGTTACTTCTACTTACTCTAGCAGTACCTTGGACAGTGGCTCAACTCCCGAGTTGTTCAATGGACAATGGAAAAGATATCGCATAGACATCTACGGAGCTAACCTTGCAGTATCCTACTCTACTGACGGTACAACCTGGGAAGAAGCACTGGAAATCTCTCAATCCAACGTTTCTGCTCGAACCACCAGTGACTTGCGCTTAATACTCCGTGCAAGAGAAGCAATGCAGTTTGACGACATGACTATTACGACTCTGGATGAAGATGGAAACATCGCAACTTCAGCCGGCAACGTACTCAGCAATGACTTCAACGCAACGCTGCCATCTGCATTTGCTACAGATGTCACTTCTAATCTACAACTTGAAAATTGGTAAATCAGCTACTGCTGCTGAGACCTAGCCCCCACTTCGGTGGGGGCGACCTACCAAGAGGACGCCGGGGTAACCCGGCTTTTTTATGCAGGATGCATTTATATCGCGAAGCACAAGGATGTGCGGGAATGGCGGAAGTTGTTTACAGATCAGACACTTACAGGTAAATTGAAATAACTTTGAAATAATGTCGAAATATCCAGTAGTGTTTGGTGGGCGTTTTTCTAAAGGTTTAGTCCGGCTTTTACGCGGGTATAGACGGCGTGTGCTCTCTCATCAAGGTAGATTTCCGTCGTCTCATTTTCGGTGTGAGCATACAAATCTTTGATCTCATCTTTCGTCCATCCCTCCTTGCGATAGAGGCGACCGGAGAGAGAGCGAATTTCGTAAATCGTGGGGCGCTCATTCGGTTGCAAGTCATCGAACAATTTTAAGGCGCGGGTGATCCTGGTGAACTCGCGTGAGAGATAGTCACGGGTCAATTGGGTCCAGTGGAATTTGTCGAGCGCTTGGTTGACTACCCTACCGGGGATTCGGTGAACCACATAGGGGGAATCGATTCCGCTCAGGCGCGCATTGTGGATTATTTGCGCGGCCTTTTCGTTTAGCTCCAGTTCAAGAAACTTACTCGTTTTCCTCACCTTCGTGCGGAGGAATTGGTCTTTCAAATCTTCAAACTTGATTTGCACGATATCGTTCGGCCTGAGCGTGGTGTGCAGCATGAGCCACATGGCTGTGTAGAGGTAGGGCGGTGCGACTGCGGCAATCTGGTCGAAATGCTCCTTGCTGAGCCGCTTGCGAATCACCTGGGGCCTTTTCATTCCGATCAAGTTGGCGGCGGGATTCAACCGGACGGCCTCTCGATGGCCTTTGGACATGGCAAACTGGAAGACTTCCTTCAGTTCATACCGCATCATCTTATGGGCGTTATAGGGCAAGGGTTCAATCCAGGTATCGAGTTCGTGTGTCTCGATCAGGTTTGGATTGCGTTTGCCAAACGTCGCGTCAATCTTATCAAGACGCCGTCGGCAAGCCTGTTGAGCCAAGTGCCCCGCGTAACGCTCCATGGCGATGGGCCGGTACAGTTGTATGGTGTTGCTGAATTGATAGCGGTTTATCCGCACGCCATAAATCTGCCGATCAATTTCGGCGTTGGCTAACTTGGCGAGCCGCTTTATTTCAGTTAGGCGCTCACTGTAATCATACTCCTCATCGGACGGGTGGCAGCGCATTGGGATGCCGGGTAACTTTTGATGCTCCCGGATCAATCGGTTCCAGAATTTGAGGTACACGCCGTCACGATGAAGGAATGTGCCTCGGAGGTTTTCGCTTTTCAGCGAGGGATCGCTTGTTACTTTTCGTGTTTTTGCCATGACCTAATATAAAATCCTTCATTAGTTGTTCTTCTGGGGTTATTTTTTCTTGTTGTTGTTCTGTCTCGATATACCATCGCCCGCCAATTTTTTTGCCGGACAAAATTCCTCGATCAATCCAACTAATTAACGTTTTTCGATCTGGGGGTGGATTGAAGTAGCCGCACGTTTGATATTTTGATAGAAGTACTAACGCCATATTTACCAATACTCTATTGATGTTTGCGTCACCCTTCAAAAAAGACCTCTGCGCTTTGTTGGTTCGGGGGTGAGCGCAGAGGCCAAAATAAATTATGAATCTTGGTTCTCAAAAGGAGTTTTTTTGAGTTCTTCGATGGATTGACCAACAATGTTGAAAAGTTTGTGGTCATCTCCTAATAAGAAACGAACCGCCGCCTTAAACCCTACGAGAGTCTTTAAGCTCGCGTTGTACCCTCTCAACCCGCTATCCGTGTTGAGAGCTTTACAAGTGACAGCGTGGCTCTTGACCTTTTTTATGTAGCCAACGGCGGCATTAATTCTAAATTTTTTCATGGCTGTATTTCGTGAACCTCGAATTTGAATTTGTGGGAAGCTGCTTTTCGTGGTTCGCGTCCATTGTGGGGACTTTTATTGAGTAACAGCTTATTTAATTCGAAGAGCATGAGAGCGCTGTGAACTGTCAAATGGAGAACTTGAGCCTTCAAATTGGCAATAATTTGTCGTTCCCGCGTAATAGCATCTACAACAGCTTGGGCGGTTCGCGGCTCTGCTGCGGTTGCTGACAGTTTTTCAGTTGAAGACTGATTCTGAATGGCCTCCATTCGCTTCAGTAACGCCTCACTGCTGTAGGTGGCGTTCATAATCTTCGGCACAGAGGAAAGGTATATTCCAGATGGTTCAACTTGAATCCATTCCATTTTTACATGAGCGGCTTTATTGATGAGGCTGGAGAGATCGCGATTCCCGACGAATCCATCAGGAAAATAGATGTTCCATATCAACGTGAGTACTTTCTCCCTGTGGTGTTCAGAGACTTGCACTTGAAAGGGTAAAGATGGTGGTTTTAAACGATCCAGATAATTCAAATAGTCGTCGAGTAAGCGCATCCTGTCGGCACCGACAATAAGAGCCCCATCGCAGCTATCGGCGCCAACAATATATCCGCCACTGTTTACGCCGATAAAATTGAAGTCATTGGGTGAGAGTTCTGTTACTGCTTTATAAATATCTTTCGTTTTATAGTCAGGGTGAAAGTTAAAATGCTTACGGAGCCTCGCCACAAACTTCTTTTTATCAACAAGATCGGCAAGCACGAAAAAAGGCGGTGAAATCATTGTTCTCTCCTGGAGAATTTGACGCTGAATGAATTCAGGTACGATTGGGGGTTGTTCACGCTTTTAAGAAAAAACCAATCTCAAGTTCTGTGAAGCGTGTTGATGAAAGTTTCACAGACAGTATTGGGAGTTGGTCAGGTTCGATAAAGGTACATAGTGTACCTTTCAAACGCAAGTACTTTGAGTATCATTGATAGAAATATTTTTCGGAAATTGATAAAAATTTCCTGAATTTGTCCTTTCAGGCGTAAAAATGTAACATGATTAGAGTGTTTATTGGACAGATAAAGCAGGCAAGATAGGAGTGAAATCAGTTGCGGGGGTTTACGGAAATCAACTTTTGAACTGCGATATCATCACAAAAAATGCTGCCTTGAGCTTAGTGGGCAACTGGCGAAAAAAGGCGATGAGTTGCATCTCCCTCGTTGTGATCGAGAGGCGAAAATGCGTATCACCTGTGACGAGATAATCGGCGGTGGTATTGAGCTGTTTTGCTATCAGAGAAAGCTCATTGTCATTGGAGAACTTCATTTTCTTTTTCCATCGCTGAACCGTCCTGACATTGACCTTGAGGACTTTGGCAAAGCTCTCCTCGGTATGGCCATTTATACCTAGTAGATCAATGAAACGTTCTTCTGGAGAGGTAAAACCCGACATACCACCCTGTCATGCTTTTACAATATTAAACGCGACATAATGTTTTCTGATGCGAATAAATAGGTTATTTAAGTAGCAGTATGGTATTTAAATTATCATCTCGCCACGAAAAACTATGCCTTTTTATCCACTGTCCAGTGCCGTGTAGTGATTGTTTACTCTCATAGCAATAATTGCTATAACAATAGCCCTAATCAATCAGAATGGTTCTTGTTGTAGGTTATAAACGATGGTTTTATCGAAGGTTTTAGTGGATGTAGAGAGTAGAACGTTATATGTGCAAATGGAAGGCGGCACAACAGAATTTAATTTGGACGAGATTCATGTCAATCACGAGATTTTGGCGTTTCTGACGGGGCGCGAAGGCTACTTTGTTGCAATGAGACAATATTGCGGTGAACCCGGTAGTAGCGTATTTCTCAGGGTAAAAGAATACCTCTGCAACGCTATTGCCATCGTAAAAACTATGTATCTGCTATCGAGGAAGTAGGTCCATCCCTGAAGGAATATTTCACTCGGGCGAGGTGTTCGTCACCCTCACCTAACACCTGATCATCCCAGTTAGTGTAGTGGATTTTCTCCACCGGCCCTTCTTTCCGATATTGCCCAAACACGACATGATTTTTGTAAAGAAAGAAACCTATTTGACCAGGGTCCATTTTCTTGGTGCGGTACACGAGCACAAAGTCCGAGATGGGTGCGTACTCTTTCATTGAGTCCGTTTTGATCTGTACTACGACACAGGGCTTGTCAGTTTTTTCTAGCGCCAATAGAGCCATCGGATGATTTGTTGTGGCGGCACCTGGCGGTATTTTTCCGGTTTTAGACCACTCCTTTAATTGGTCGTATCTCAACAGATGGGGCGTCTTCCTATCGACAAGATCGAGTTCGTCTTGCGTGTTCCAAAAGAGCGGGTCCAGCGAATCATATTTCAGTATCTTCGCGAGGACTTTGGCTTGCCATAATTTAAGGGGTCTGCGCCCCGTAAAATAATGCCCTACCGCACTGCGGTCTTTGACATGAAAAGGTTCAGCAAGCGCAGATTGATTAATATTGAGCTGCTTCATCCGTGCGGTGGCCTTCGACGCCCAATCCGGGGGTGTTGGCTTACCATTTAAATTGTCTTCTTCTGCTTCTTCCATGGGATGTCCTGTAAGGACTATGGCACTAGGCCGTAAATCATAGTGTTGTTCTTAAGGGTACAGATTGTACCGTAAAATGCGAGAGTTTATCTTGTACTTTTTTTGAATTATAAATGTTCAAAAGAATACTGCGTCCTTTTATTGACTTATAAAAGTACATACCGTACCCTAATTGATGCAAAACGATAAAGGCTATGGGCTATGAAATTATCTGAATATCTGTCTAGTTATCCCCGAAATGAGCGCGTAGGTGTGCTTAAACGGATTGCAGCGGCGTGTGAGCGCTCTGAATCCTGCATAAAACACTGGGCCAATGGCACCCGCAACATTCCCATGAAAAAAGCTCCTGCATTACTGAAAGCCTGTGAGAACAAGGTGTCTTTCGAAGATCTGCTTGAACCCACTGACAGTAAAACCGAAGCAGCGTAATCGCATTGCGTTGAACAGGAGCTAAACGAAGTGATATCGAAAATTTTTGAACAGATGAGCGATGTGTGGGTGCGCGGCGGCGACGCTCAGCACCTCACGAGGGGACGTGCATGACGGCTTGGTTTAAGCACATGACGTCAAGTGCAGATGATGAATTTTTGGAGGAGGTAATCGAGGTGTTTGGATTGGAAGGTTATGCAAGATGGTGGTTGTTGATGGAGGCCATTGCCGCTCAGATGGAGGTCGGCAGTCAAAAATGTTCAGTCGCTTATTCATGGAAAAAATGGCAAACCATTTTACGCGGCAAGCGTTCGAAGCTTGAAATATTCCTGTCTCATTGTGCGAACAAATCAAAAATAAATGTAAAGCAACTTGGCAATGTTTCCGGCATGAACTCGGAACAAACTGACAATATTTCCACAATGAAGTCGGAACAAACGGGGAATGTTTCAGGAACAAACCCAGAACAAACCGGGAACAAACCAGAAACAAACCCAGAACAAACTGGAAACAAATCGATAACAAAACAGAAACAAACTGAAAACAAACTGGAAATCGAATGCCGTAACCTCTTGGATTTATTAGAAAGACGCACAAAAAAAGACGTCAGCAAGACGTCGGAGAACCGACCCCCAGGACGTCCCCTAGAAGAAGAGGTAGAAGTAGAAGAAGAAGTAGAAGTAGAAGTAGATAGGCCCCCCCCTATTTTTACTATGTATTCTGGCTGGGCGTTAGTTCGAAATTCAGACGACGGTGAAGTCTTCGTGTCGCTGTGCCAAGAAATCGGTTTAGGCGCTGGGTACGTTGACCAGATTTACGAAAAATCCTTTGTGTTGTTTTGGCGTGATCGGCCCGATGCCAAGCTGACCAATCGGCAGTGGCAATTGCGCTTGATCATGCAAGCCGTCGAACAAAAAAAATGGATATCCACATGACGGGCAAGCCCGATTTAACACAGGTTGTCACTAACGCGAAAGAGCAGATGGGAGTCGTAGCCATGTCGCAAAAAATTATCGAACACAAAAATTTTGAACACAAAACTGGTGGCTCAACACCGTCACAGTATCGGCTTGATGTTCCCTACAAGAACGGCATTGCGCGAGAGCTGGAGTGTGGTGACGTTGCAGATACCTTGAATTTAAACGGCAACATGTACGAAGCATTCAAGGCGCTGTGGCGTCTCGAAGACAAAGACGGTCCTGCGTATAACCTGAATAAAATAATCTGGTTTGCGCGGCGAGAGCAGCTCAGGCGAGGCCATATCACCCAACAGCAATTTTGGAAATACGCTGATGCACTGGTTGGAAAAAACATCGGTATCAACGGCGAACTTAATTTCAAGCAACCCCACGAGGAGAGTTAAACACTGTGAATCAATCTAATCCGAAAATCCAAAGCCGTGACCCCAAAATAGTGTATTGGGAAAAAAGTGAAATCCCACGGATTTTTATCAACACGTCTATTCTCACGCCAAAGGAAGATCGTCTCTTTTGCGTTCCCTGCAATCCAAGCTGGGATAATCCAAAAGACTACAGAGTATGTCTGTACATCGAGAAATCCTACAATCTGTTCGACTTAAAGCAGCGTTACCACATTGACGATAAAAAAGAGCTGACTGAGCGGATATTTGAGGATGCTATGGGCGTTATACTGGCGGGCAAGACGGTAACGTGGGAGTTGCTGAAGCAGCTTGCCATCGAAGATATGTGCCGCGAGGCGCAGTATCCCAAAGCGCGCAGTCCCTTTCGAAAACCGTCTGCAGGGCGCGTTGTTAAATCGCGATGAGGTGCAAAGGCTATGCAAAAGAGTTACGAAATTCCGCTACCGCTGCCAACCGTAAATCGCTTGATTCGGATGCACCATATGCAACGATACAAAATGGATACTTTAATCAAAGAGTTTACATCCTTATCCATTCGTTTCGAAAACGGCTCGCTGACTCCGACGGCATATCAGCAAAAGCTGCTATTGATGCATTCGTCCAAGCTGGAGTACTTAAAGATGATTCGCCCGCCTACGTCGAAGAAACCCGCTACAAGCAAACAAAGGTTGTTGGAGAGATTGAAGAGAAAACGGTAATTACCTTCACGGAGGTTGGGCATGATTGTTAAGACCATTAACTCAACCTTTGAGGAGAGTTCCAAAGCAGTGTTAGAAGAATCGATCGCGGAAAATTTTGAAACGGTGATCGTATTCGGATTTAAAAATGGCCTGATCTATACGAAGAACAGCAGGGCAAAGAGTCGATTAGAGGTCATGGGTGCGCTCATGGCCGCGATCGATCATATCAATCACCAAGCGTAATTCGTTAGCAAGGAGCAAGCTATGAATGCTGTGCAGCACGATGAAAAATTAAAACTACTTTCTGCAATTCAGCAGAAAGAGGAAAGAGATCGACAACGGGAGGAGATCAACAAAAGCCTCTCACTCACGATTGGGATGTTAGAGCAATGGGGCAAGTGGGAGCGTAGCGGTGGCATTAAGATAGGCTATCCGAAGGTGTTGGCGGCACTCCAGGATTCCATAAGGTCAGGGGTTGCTGGGTCGCGACCCTTGCTGGATAAAATGATTATTGGCGATTTCGACGCGCTGGCAATCCATCATTTGTTAAACCGGCTCAGAGCGGTACACCCCCATTGGTATACCGCGCTCGACATGCACTACGTCAAAGGCAAAAGTTTTGTTGAATATGGCAAAGTCATTGATAAGTCGCCAAAGTATGCCGAGATGAGAGTCAAAAATGCTCAAGCCTGGGTTAATGGTGCTCTCTATGCTGAGGGTGTCTTGGCTAATGTGCCTGAGTATATTATTAAGAACTTGCAGAAGCTCAAACAACAAATGACGAATTACGACGGAGTGATGAGATGAGTAGAGACTTCAGGCATTTATCGCGGCAGGACTGGCATACCAAAGAGCCGTATGAACCGCCATTAACGGAGCAGCTAACGCTTGGGACGTTGCAAAGGATAGCGGATGCTGTTGAAAAAATGCTTTCCGTCATGCCAGTTGATGGAAAAAGTTATGCTGTTTTGCGTAAGGAAATTGATTGCATGGAGGCTTCGGAGCTGGTTCTCCTTAAAGCTATCCGTACAGTTAGGCGTCGGAATACTGCGTTGAAGGGAGTCATCACCAAAAAAAATAAGCGCCTTGCTGCGATGCAAAACGATGAATCAAAATGTAGTCGTACAAAACGCAATGCAGCGAAGAAATCTTAGCGGTGATTTACCAGCGCGAATCGAAAATCAGTACTTTTCAGTACCGAAATGGGGGGGGGCTGGACGAAAAGATACAATGAGTAACAAATAAGAGAGGAGAAAATAATTCCGGTTTCCTGCTTGCAGAACAAGTACCTGTCAAGCTATGATTTCCAGGTAAGTTAGCAGAAGTGCGCTGAATACGAATTGTATCCACACTCTCTGCTTAATCCACACAACAAAACCTCGACCGCAACTCGGGGTTTTTTTATGCCTGCAATTCGGCATCACTTATCAATTTATTCGATTGGAATCCCTCAAATTAAATTTATCCCGTAACCAGGGCGGATCAACCATGAGCCAGGAAAACACTATGCCAGAAAAAATACTCTTGTTAGGCAAGGACGTTCTTATCGCCATCGCGATTGTCACGCTGATTATGATTGGCGGTTTACTCGGACGTGCATTGAAATCAGACCAGCCCTTCAATTTTCCAAAATTCATTGGGGAATCGCTGCTGACCTGCATTACCAGTATCGGCATTGTTTACGCCGGTTTATTGCAAGGCATCGAACCTGGTTACATTGTTGTTGTGGCCTGTTTAGCGGGGCAAGGATGTACCAGCTATTCCCAGTGGCTTGTCGCGTTAGCGAGGAATATTTTTAAAAATGTATTACGGATTGGTTAAACAATCTCACGCCATCGATATGGCTAAGTCAGTGTGTGATGTTTTTGGTCCTGGAAAATATGGGACCGCCGCAGATTATCTGATTGAGATCGCCATTCAAGAAACCCGCTTGGGCCTCTACCTCGATCCAACGCCGAATGGCGCGGGCCGTGGACTGACTCAGATAGACCAGATCGCATTTGATGACATTCAAAGGCGCGCAAAGAAACTGAACAAAAGCAGCATCCACCACCATTGGGGAATCGATTTGCATCGAGTGAAGCACGATGAGTTGGATTATAACCCGCTTTTAGCGCTCATTTATTGCCGATTATTTTGGCTTCTGATACCAGAACCCATACCAGCCACGTTGCAAGGCAGAGCGGAATACTGGAAAAAGTATTACAACACCTCAGCAGGAAAAGGTACGACGCAAGACTACATCAACAATGTCCGTGATTTCTTCGCAACACAAACCCTTCATCGTTAAAACGCACTCGGTCTATTTCTCAATGCTTCAGTCTGTAAACCAGTTTGGTGTTCCACTATGGCGCTAAAACGATTCTACGTTGACCTCACAAGCGGCAGTAACGCGAGGACTCAAAGTGGCGATATCGCGGATAACTGGGCTAATGCTTGGTTGTCACCGGCCTATGCGTTTGCCCAATTCGCGGCAGGTCAGGCAGGGAACGACGTTGAGCTTTATATAAGAGGAACGACGGCCTATGCACCTGCGGCGGTCAGCGGCTTCTTGGATACCAACGGGCACACGGCTACGTCTATCACGGTCATTGGCGAAGGTGCGAGTGCTATCCTGTATGACACCTCAAAAGCCAGACTCGAATTCAGCGACATCTATGCTATTTATCCACGGGGTTTTGCCAGTAAATTAAAATTCAAAAAATTGCAGTTCAAAATCACCATGTCGGCTGGCAGTGCTGCGCGAGAGTGGATAAACGGCTCCTCTTTTGCCACAGGATTTACGGGTACGTTTGAAGATTGTCGCGTTGAACTCGTGAATAATCACCCGACCAATGCGATCACAGGGTTTGGTGGCGCAAATTCTAACGGCGTCATGTTGTTTGTGAACACGATGGTTGTCCACTCAGGGATTGGTCCCATGGGCTATGGACTGGGTTCGAATACGTCCGGTAACGTCACTGCGGTGAACTGCCTTGTTGATGGACCCGCTATCGAGGGCTATCGCAAAGCCAATGCGTATAATTGTATCGACGTTCGATCAACGGTGGGTTTTAACAATGATCAGAGTTCACGGCCCACATTAAATTGCGCCTCTGGCGATGGCTCTGCTAGTACCCTGAGAGTGACAGACTGGTCGGCCCATTTCACCAATCGCGCTATCGGTGATTACTCACTAAAAGGCACATCATCGTTAGCCGATGCCGGAGCAGACCGAAGCGGATTAAATGGCGGCATCATCACTGACATCCAAGGGCAACTGATGGGGGCAAGTTGGCCTATCGGACCCGATGAATTTGTCGATGGTGTATCGCCACTATTGAGTTTGCCATTGGTGCTCAATATCACTGATCGTGCCGCAGACGCACGAGTAACCACGACCGACGCAGATGGAAAGATGTATGTGGTTTTCACCAAGTCGGCGACCCAACCGTCGAGAACCCAAATTATAGCGGGTCAAGATCACACAGGCTCTACTGTTCAGATCGGTAGTGCCTGGGTAGTGAT
>OBEQ010407954.1_pt1 | contig 11611 bp, 10 predicted proteins | sample 1670901 | NCBI WGS metagenome assembly OBEQ01 (sample SAMEA104232315, study PRJEB22302) | groundwater metagenome | biome: forest; feature: aquifer; material: groundwater | place: USA | collected 2011-08-07 | depth 5.4 m | reverse complement strand
GTTCCTCTTCAACGGCTACGAGCAGAACTCGCAGTGGCTTGATCCGATGACTCCGCTGCGCCAGGTGGACCCCGAGGCGGACGCGTCGGTCCTTCAAGTGTCGTCGCTCGAAGGGTACGGCGCGCCGATCATCGACCTCGCGCACCTCTTCGTCGGGGCCGATCTCTCGCAGGTCGTCGGCACGATGCGCAACTTCATCCCGGAACGGATGGTGCGCGCGACCAACCGCATGATGCGCATGAACATCGACGACGGCGACATCTTCCTCGGCGAGTTCGCGAACGGCGCGCTCTGCTCGATTCAGACGAGCTTCGTCACCGTCGGCAACTACCCGGGCATCGAGGCACGCGTCTACGGCAGCACGGGCGCGCTGATCTGCCGGCTCGTCGAAGAGGAAGGCGTCTGCGAGACGTTGCGCGCGGCCACGCCGGATCAGGTGGAATTCCGCGAGCTGGAGATTCCAGCGCGCTGTTATCCTCCCGGCGGGACCCGCACCGAGTCGTGGCGGACGCTCTTCTACGCCAACCTGGTGAGCAGCTTCATCACCGAGATCCTCGACGGCGGCCCCGGGAACGAGGGAGATTTCGGCGACGGGGCGTGGGTGCAGGAAGTGATCAACGCCGTCGAGCAGTCGTTCCGCAAGCGCTCGTGGATCTCGCTGCCGCTGTCCTACTAATGCCTGCGCGTGCGCTCGATCGCTTCTTCGACAGCTACTACCGCCTGCGGCCGGTGAACGCGACGTTCACCGGCGTCCACGATTTCGACGACCGCCTCCCCGACTGGTCGCCCGACGGTCTCGTCGCGGCGGGCGACGACATGCGATCGCTGCGTGCGGCGATGCCCGGCGCCGATGCCGATCCGGCAGCTCTGCGCGACGTGCGCGCGCGCGACCACGCGCTTGCGGCCGCGTGTCTCGATGTGCAGATCGCCGAAATCGAGAGCCTGCATTTTCAGCGAGGGAACCCGTCGCTCGCGATCGGCGAGGCGGTGTTCGGCGTCATCTCGCTGATGACGCGTCCGTTTGCGCCGGCGGCACAGCGTCTTGACGCGGTCGTCAGCCGCCTCGATCGGGTGCCCGCATTCCTCGGGGGCGCGCGTCGCTCGATCGCCGACGGCGTGCCGGACGAGTGGCGGGCCAAGAGCCTGCGGGAATGCGACGGGGCCCAACGGTTCTTCCGCGACGGTCTGCGGCGCTGGCTGGCGTTCGAGTCGCTCGAGGACGATCGGGTGCTGCCAGCGGCGGAGCGCGCCGGCGCAGCGTGTGAGAGCTTCCGTCGATGGCTGGCGACGGAGGTTCCGTCCGCGGGCGTCGAGCGATATTCCGCCGGACCTGGCTTGCTCGAACTGCTGATTGCAAGGGGACACTGGTGCTCGACGAGCCGTGAGCTGCTCGCATCGGCGGCACGAGCCGCGCTGGACGAGGCACTGGCTCTGCTCGATTGCCGCGCCAGAGCGGCGGCGCCCGGCGGCTGGCCGGAGGTGCAGGATCGCCTGGCCGCCGCGCACCCAACCACCGACGACTATCTCGCCGCGTTTCAGCGCACATGGGACGACTGCCGGGCTCGCGCCGTTGAGACCAACCTCGTCAGCTGGCCGGAGTACCCGATTCGCTACGTGCCGATCCCCGTGCACACGCGCGACTCCGCGCCCTTCCTCTACTACCTCTTCTATCGCTCCCCCGCCCCGTTCGACCGGCTGCCGATCCACGACTACGTCGTCACGCCGATCGAGCAGGAGATGCCGTCGGACGAGCAGCGCCGGCGGCTGCGTGCCTGCAATACCAGCGTGATCAAGCTGAATCACGTCGTGCACCACGGCGCGATCGGCCATCACGTGCAGAACTACTACGCGTACGCCGGCGACTCCGAGATCGGCCGCGTCTCGGCCGTCGACTGCGCGAGCCGCATCGGCATGTTCCTCGGCGGCACGATGGCGGAAGGCTGGGCCTGCTATGCCACGGACCTCATGGACGAGATCGGGTTCCTGACGCCGGACGAATCGCTGGCGCAGCAGCACACCCGCGCACGGTTGGCCGCGCGCGCGGTCGTCGACATCGGCGTCCACGAAGGCTCGTTGTCGTTCGAAGGCGCCGTCGCGGTGTATCGCGACCGGATCGGGATGCCGGCCGACGCCGCGCGAGCCGAAGCCTGCAAGAACTCGATGTACCCCGGCACGGCACTCATGTACTGGCTCGGCACCGAGGGTTTGCACCACCTGCGCCGGACGCGCGAGCGCGCCGACGGGTCGGCGTTCAGCCTGCGACGGTTTCACGACCGCGTGCTGTCGTTCGGATCGATTCCCGTCCCGCTGCTGGAGCGTGTGTGGTGATGCGGGCCGCGCCTCGCGTGTGCATCGCCGCGGCGGCACTCATCCTCGCGACCCTGGCTCTTGCGTGCGGCAGGCGAAGCCACGTCGGACGACCGTCGAACGATCTGCTGATCGTCGGCTACGATCGCGAGCCCGACACGCTCAATCGGTTCAGCACGCACATCCTCGAAGACATCCAGACCTGCGTCGTCGAAGGGTTGACGACGACCGATGAACAGATGCGTGTGGTGCCACTGCTCGCGACCGAGGTGCCGACGATTCAGAACGGCGGGGTCCGGCTGCGCGGCGACGGCGGCATGGACGTCGTCTGGAAGCTGCGTCATGGCGTGACGTGGCACGACGGCACGCCGTTCACGTCCGCGGACGTGCAGTTCACGGTCGACGCGATCAACGGGCCGAACTACAACCCGGAGAGCACGGATGGTTTCGATCGGATCGGCTCGGTCGACACGCCGGACGCACTGACGGCCGTTGTCCACTACAAGGAAGTCTACGCGCCGTACGACATCCAGTTCATTCGCGGCACGCTGCCGAAGCACATCCTGCAGGGGCGCGACATCGATCGCGCGCAGGATTACAACCGGAACCCGCTCGGTACGGGGCCCTATCACGTCGTCGAGTGGAAGGCCGGCGAGTACATCCTGCTCGAGCGGGTGCCGCACTACTGGCGCGGCGACCAGTACCCGAAGGTTCGACGGCTGCTCTTCAAGTTCATTCCCAACACGAACACGCGCATCAACCAGCTGAAAGGCGGCGAAGTGCACGTGGTCGCGCTGGTGCCCTGGGACAAATATCGCGAGATCGCCGGCCTCGCGTCGATCGTCGTGACCAGGACGCGCGGCAATGCGTACGAGCACGTGACGTTGAACGAGCGCCGGTTTCCGCCCTTCTCGGACGTGCGCGTCAGGCGCGCGCTCGTGTCGGCACTCGATCGCGAGCTCTACACGCGCACGATCCTGGACGGGCTCGCGCCGGTCGCCCACGGACCCATCCAACCGGTGTCGTGGGCCTACACCGATCGCATCGCCCGCTATCCGTTCGATCCGCGGAAGGCGCGCGCGCTGCTGGACGAAGCCGGATGGAGGCCTGGCGCCGACGGCATCCGCGTGCGCGACGGGACGCGGCTGGCCTTCACGCTCATCACGCAAGCCGGCTACGCCATTCGAGAGAGCGTGGCGCAAGCCATCGAGCGGCAGCTTCGCGACGTGGGCGTGGACGTGACGGTGGAGCTGCACGACGGCACGGCGATCAGCGCGATCTGGTTCGAAGGACGCTTCGACGCCATGCTGCACTGGTGGCAGATGCCGTCCGATCCCGAGTTGACGACGTTCTTCGCGGCGGATCGCATGCCGCCGGCTGGACGCAACATCAACTATTTTCGCGACGAAGAGCTGACGCGACTGCTGTATGCATCGGATCGAACCGTCGATCGGGTGGAGCGTAAGGCGCTGCTCGAACGCGCGCAGGTCCTCATCGCCGAAGCCGTGCCGGAGATTCCGCTGTACAGCGTGACGCGCCTCGACGCAGTGCCTGCCACGCTCGTCAACTTCAAGGGCAACCCGACCAACAACGGCATTTTCTGGAACGTCCACGAGTGGGAAATCAAATAAGCTGACGCCGTGGCTCGGTTCGTCGCCCGCCGCTGCCTGCAGGCGGTCACGCTGCTCTTCATCGTTTCGGGACTGGTGTTCCTGCTCATCCACGCCGCGCCGGGTGGCCCGCTGGCGATCTACCTGACGAACCCGAGCGTGCGGCCCCAGGACATCGAGCGATTGCGGCGCGCACTGGGGCTCGACCGGCCTCTCTGGCAGCAGTACTGGTCGTGGCTCGCGGCGTTCGCCCGCGGCGACTGGGGGTACAGCTTCAGCGACGCGCGTCCCGTCACCGCGAGGATCCTGGAGCGCGTGCCGGCGACGCTCGAGCTCGTCGGCGCCTCCTTGGCCTGCGCGATCGTCTTGACGATGCCCGCCGGCATCCTGGCCGCGCTGCACCGCGGTCGCTGGTTCGACCGCCTGACGACGATCGCGTCCATGGCCGGGATCTCGCTGCCTGGCTTCTGGTTCGGCCTGCTGCTCCAGATGATCTTCGCCGTCGGCCTTGGCTGGCTGCCCTCGTCAGGTCGCGCCACCCCCGGCGGAGGAGATGCCGTCGACCACCTGGAGCATCTGGTGCTGCCGACCGCGGTGCTCGCGATCGTGCTCGCGTCCGGCTGGTCGCGGTACCTGCGCGGCTCCATGATCGAGGCGCTGTCGCGGCCGTTCATCATCTCGGCGCGAGCCCGTGGCGTGACGGCGCGGCGCGTGGTGCTGCGCCACGCGCTGCGGAATGCGCTCGGTCCGCTCATCGCCATCGTGACCGTCGACGCGGCGCTCCTCGTCTCTGGCGCCGTCGTCACGGAAAGCGTGTTCGCCTGGCCCGGCCTCGGAAGCCTGTTCACCGAGGCGCTCGCGCGCCGCGACTACTCCGTGCTCATGGCGCTGCTCATGCTGTCGGCATCCGCCGTCGTGGCGTTCAACGTGGTCGCCGATGTGGCGCACGCGGTCGTCGACCCCCGAGTGACGGTGTCCTGATGCGGCTGCCCGCGCTCGTCATCGCGTGTCTTGTCGCCGCCGCGATTGCCGCGCCGATCGTCACGCCGTACGGACCGGAACGCATCGACCTCTCCCACCGCCGGGAAGCGCCCTCGGCCGCCCACCTGCTGGGTACCGACGAGCTCGGACGCGATGTGTTCAGCCGGATCGTGTACGGGGCCCGAGTGTCGCTCGCGGTCGGTGTGCTCTCGGCCGTCGTCGCCGGCGCGAGCGGAGTCGCACTGGGCGGTGTGGCGGGATACGCCGGCGGCGCTGTCGACGCGGCGCTGATGCGCGTCACCGACGGGATGCTCGCGATTCCGCGGCTGCCGCTGCTGATGATCGCGGGCGTCGTGCTGCAGCCGTCCGTCGCGCTGCTCATCGTGCTGATCGGCCTCGCAGGCTGGATGGAGACGGCGCGGGTGGTGCGCGCGGAGTTCAAGACGCTCGCCGGCAGCGGGTTCGTTGAGAGCGCGCGCGCCGCGGGCGCGGGTCACGCGCGCCTGCTGGTGCGGCACTTGCTGCCGAACGCCGCGCAGGCCGTGGCGGTGTCGCTCACGCTCGCGGTCGCGCGTGGCATCCTGCTGGAGTCGGCGCTCAGCTTCTTCGGCGTCGGCGTGCGCCCGCCGGCGGCAAGCTGGGGCAACATGCTCTACCAGGCGCAGGCGGCGCTCGGGACCGAGCCGTGGCTGGCGGTCGCGCCCGGCGCGTTTATTCTGTTGACGACGGTGTCGGTCAACCTGATTGGCGATCGGCTCGCGAGCCGTCCAGCGTCGTAACGAGTCAAAACAGGTGCAGCCGAACCTTCTTTGCGTTCTTTGCGGCCTTTGCGTTCCAAGAAATGATTGTCCCTATTCGATCACCGCTCGTTGATCGCCCGGCAACAGCAGCTGGCGATGGGCCCACCACGGCGCGATGCCGTTGGTCATGACGCGCTCGTGGAACTCACGCAGGCTGAAATCCCCGCCACGCGCGGCCTGATAATCGCGACGCAGCGTGAGCGCGGCCATCTTGCCGAGAAAGTACCCGCCGTAGGTCGGGTCGTAGGTGCCGCGCACCGCTTCCTGCCGCGCCGCCGGCGCGGGCAGATGGGCCTCGCGCTCGAACAACTGGGCCGCCTGATCGATTGACCACTCGCCGCTGTGCAGTCGAAGTCCTGAGATCAGCCGGCAAATCCTCGTGAGCGCCTCGCTCGTCTGCGCCAGACGGTAGCGGGGATCGTCGCGCTTGAACCCTTGGTCGCTGATCATCTGCTCCGCGTAATGCGCCCAGCCGTCCTGACCAGACGAAGGCTGCGGGAATGGATTCAATCCGATCCAGATCCGGCGGATCTTCCCGGGCGTGCGGCGCATGAAGAGGCTGTGAACGTAGTGGCCCGGCGCAACCTCATGCGCCGAGATGTCCGCCAGCGTGGCGAAGTTGAACTTCTGCAGCCAGAGGTTCTGCCGCTCCACCGGCCAGTCCGCCTGCGCGTCGGTGATGTAGTAGTAGCTCTTCACTGGCCGCGGCTCGAGCGGCGGCGAGGAATGCATCGACGCCAGGCCGAGATCGTAGGCGGGCGCCGCCGCGACGATGACGCGTTCGCCGGCGGGCAGATCGACCAGCCGGTGCTCGCGGATGAACGCCAGGAGCTGGTCGACGATGTGCTGCGCGGCCGCGACCACCTCGCCGCGCTTCGGGTGATCGTCGAGCACGTCGCGCCACACGTCGAGCACCGGCCGGTTGGGAGCGACCCGGGCGGCGGCTCCGGTGAATTCCGCCTGGACCTTCTTTAACTCCCGTTCGCCGATCGCCAGCAGCGTCGCCGCGGGCGTGTCGATCAGCTCTTCCGCGCGATAGCGGGCTTCGACGTTGGCGGTGCCGATTGCAAACCTGCCCGTCGCCGACGGGAGCACCGTCGTCTCGAGCTCGGTGGTGTGGGCATCGATCGCCCGGCGGGCGTCGCCGGCCGCCGCCGCGAGCTCGTTCTGCAGCGCGGTGCCCGGCACGTCGGCAAACGCCAGCGGGAGATCGCGCGCCAGCAGATCCGAGGCGCCGTGAAACATCGTCGCAGCGCGCTCGACGAACACGCTCGGTGGCGCCTTGATGTTCGCGCGCGCGGCCGCGAGCAGCGACGGCACGCCGCGCAGCTTGGTGACGACCTGCTTCATCCGCAGAGGCGCGGGCGACGACTCCATCGTCATCAGGTCGTGGACGCCGTCGGAGATCGCCGCGGCGTAGATCATCGGGTTGCGCGTCCACGTTCGGACCGTGTCGAGATCGAGCAGCCAGCCGTCGACGACGCCCTGCAGGATCCGGTGGTCGACGCGCTCGTCTGGCGTCAGGCGCGCGAGGTCGAGAGTGTCCAGTCCGCGCCGGGTGGCGCGCAGCCACGCGATCTCGGCCGCGATCGATTTGGCCGAAAAGTCTTCGAGCCGACCGTCATGAACGTGGACGCCGTTGCCCGCGGCAATCGACGGATGGTACTGGGCGAAGCGATCCAGATACGTATCGACAACGCGCGCGAAGGACGATCCAGGTTGCGCAGCCGGTCCGACGGCCGCGGAGCGTCCCGGCGAGACTGAAACGACGGCAAGGACGCCGAGCGTCCACGCGAGGGTTCGGCGATGGGGAGCGCTCATATCGACCTCGTCATTTTAGCTGCTGCGCCCGCCTCCGCTTCACGGGCTCGACACGGGCTCGACACGTGCTCTGCGCGAACCTTGCCGACGAACCGGGTTTGCCATATGCTCGCCGCGGAGTGTGCGGCCCTGCCCGATCGACTTGCCGGCCGATTGCGCCACAGGTCACACCCAGCGTTTTCGCGGACGACACGGATCCCCTTTCAGAGGGAGATCGCAAGCCACCCGCACGTATCCCTACCGCCGGCGGAGGACTGGCCCATGAACTACCGTATCAGACTGGCCGTCGTAGTCTCGGCACTCGCCGTTCCGGCGATCCTGGCGGCGCAGGCACCCGCTCCACCGAAAGTGATCGTGGTCGGCCGGGAACTCGTGAAGCCCGGCAAAGGCGCCGCGCACACGAAGCTCGAATCGGCGTGGTCGCGAGCGCTCGAGGCGGCGAAGAGCCCGACGACGTTCATCGCGATGACGACCATGTCCGGAGCGAACGAAGCCTGGTTCCTGTTCCCGTACGCTTCGATGGCCGACATGCAAAAACTCAACGCCGCCGGCGACGCGAGCGCGACGCTCACCGCCATCACCGACAGGTACGCGGCCCAAGAGTCGGATCTCCTGGCGAACATGTTCACGATGATCGCCAACTATCGTGACGACCTCAGCTACAACGACGGAACGCCGCTCCCCTCGCTTCGGTACATGTCGGTCCAGCGCGTGTCGGTGAAGATCGGCCACAACGACGAGTTCGTCGAGGCGAGGAAGATCATCAAGGCGGCGCACGAGAAGGCGAAGGTCGCCCACGGCTACGCCATCTACGAGGTCACGGCCGGCGCTCCGGCGGGTACGTTTCTCGTGTTCAGCGGGCGCAAGTCGCTCGCCGAACTCGACGCCGACCCGCACGGCCCAGCATACGTGACCGCGCTGGGCGGACCCGACGGGCAGAAGAAACTCAACGCGATGACGATGTCCTACGAGAACTCGGCCGACGCGACGCTGTTCCAGTTGAACGCCGCCATGAGCAGTCCGGGAAAGGCATGGATAGATGCCGATCCGTTCTGGAAGCCCAAGGTGGCACCCAAAAAAGTGCCGTAACTGCGCGGATGAGAGACAGGTGCGAGGGGCCTGTCTCGCGTCACTCCTCGGCGCGGGCGACGCGCACCGCATCATCGAACGGGGCGACGAAGGGTGGGGCGTTTGTGGCCAGGTACGCCCGACACGCGTCGACGTCGATGCCAGCCTTGATCAGCTCGATGACGTCGGTGCGGTCTTTCGCGCGCGGAGACTTCAGCTTCAGATAGACGAGGACCGGCGCCGAGGCGAACGAGCCGGGCTCCGCCGAGATCGCGTCGCCCAGGAAGTCGACATCGCCGGTCGCACGCGGGTAACCGTTGGCGCCGACGGCCAGCCCACCGACGACGATGTGCCGGACTCCGATTGACTTCATCGCGTCTGACGCGCGCCGCATCGCCTCCAGCACCCGAGCGTTCACGACGTCGTCGAGCAGCCTGGGGTCTGGGATCTTCACCGGAGCCCTCCGGGAACGCATGACAGACAGGTGGGGTTGGGTCAGCACAGTCTCACCGATAGCCTCAACTATAGATCGTGGGAACAGTCGGTGCCTTGCCGATCTTTTCCCAGGTCTGATCCGCCTGCAGTTGTGGAATAGCTCCCCGCATCCGCGAGCACTGGCCGGCGGCTCAGGGCCAATACCATCGAGAAAACCGCTCGTCGGAGTGCGAGCCTCGTGACGGAACGCCGAAAGGCCCGAGGATCTTGACAGATGAAGAATGTAGATACACGATGTATCTATGAAGACGGCCAAGCTCTTCCGGCACGGCGGCAGCCAGGCGGTGCGCCTGCCCAAGGACTTTCGCTTCGAGGGCACTGAAGTGGCGATCGAACGGCGAGGCGACGAGGTGGTGCTGAAGCCTCGAGTCCTACGCGGGGTCAGAACCCTTGCCGATGTGGCTCGCTACCTGGCTGAGAAGCACCCCGACGCCGCCGGCTTCCCCGACCTCGAACGGCCCAAGTCACAGCAGAAACGCGACCTCGACTGGTAGGAGATGGCCACGGCGCTGCGCTACCTGCTCGATACCAGCGTGTGCGTGGACATTCTCCGCCAGCGCGTGCCCTCGTCCCGACTGCCGACGGCGGGCGCGTGCGGTCTCTCCGCGATTGTGACCGCTGAGCTACGGACCGGGCTCGCGAAAATGCCGGACGAGGCACGCGCTCGAAAGCTGGAAGATTTCATCAGTTTGTTTCCGGTTCAGGACTTCGGCGACGCCGCGGCGCGGCACTACGGAGACATTCGGGCCGACCTGGAAAAACGAGGCGTGGCAATCGGCCCGTTGGACTTGCTGATTGCCGCCCACGCGCGAAGCCTTGGCGCATCGCTGGTGACGGGCAACGTGCGGGAGTTTCGCAGAGTGAAGGGCCTGGTCGTCACGGCGTGGAAATGATCCTCTCCCGTCTTTGCCGAGACATCGAGTCACTATTATTGGAGGCGAACACCGAAGAGATGCGCCGAGTTCCGCCCGCCGATCGGATCGCTGACCGTGATGCCGCCGATCATGCGGCCGTTATCTTCATAGCGATGCTCAAGGGCTCGAAGCCGTGGCCCGAACTCAGTCCGTAGCTGAGCGTATGCCGGGTGAACATGCACGTTGGTCACGAACCCTGAACAGTACGCATAGGCACCAATCGGGAAGACAAGCGCGGAACACAGCAAATCGCAGACTTGCAAGACCGCGTGATTCTGACTGTGAGCAAACGTCGGGCGCTCGATGATCCGAGGGTACGGATCGCCGGCATGTTGGAATTGTTGCGTGAAGATGCTGAACGAGAATCGACTGTTCAGCGTTTGCGTACGCGAGTCGGCGATCACGATCCCTCGCCGGTTTCGTGTGTCGAGCAAGTTGTGAAACACTCGGCAGATGGCCTGCGCCGAGAACGTGTACACCGGATCGCCGTCGAAGGTGCCGCCAATGGGTTTGATCCACACCCGCCCGAATAATCGTGCGTCGTGGTGTTCGACAATATCGAGCAATCGGCCGAGAAAGACACGGTGATGCCGGCGTTGTTGTCGATCATGCCCTCGGAAAACCTTTCGCACATCCGAACCTTTGATCTCTCGGAGAATGCGCGCGAGCGGTGGGGCTCCCGAGAACAGACCGGGGAAAAAGCCGTACTTGAGCGCAAGAAAGTCGCGCGTCAGTGCGGGAATGCGTTCAACTTCGACGGCGAGCGAAAGCAGGCAGAAGAGCGGCTGAACCGGCGACGTGGCGTTCGGCAAGACACCCGTATCCCCGGACTCGTCGAGGTAGCTGATGAGCACAAAAAAAGAGCCCTGAAATGCGCCGAGCGGCACTTTTGAAGGTGCCGCTCGGGGATTGCTGCCTGACGTTGCCGTCAGTAATCAGCTTGTTAGTCTATCGACGTGAAACTATGGTAGCACGCCTAGAGGTAAACGGTACAACTGATGGCCCGCCAAGGACTTGCGGAGCGAGCCAAACGAGCTACTGATTCTCCGGTCGTTTCTTCGCGTCGCCATACCCCTGATGGTCTGAGAGTGGCTCGTCTACGTCACGAAGCGTTTCGCCGGTCCGTGGATCGACCACGAGTTTTCGATAGCGATTGTTGACCCGATCGACGATCTGCGTTCGGCGCATCCATCGCCCGAATTTCATTGAAAAGCTGTCCCCATGCTTCTGCTCGACGAGCGGTTTCTTGACGCCGTTACCTCGATGCTTGAGTCCGAGATCGCTGTGAAGGGATTGCGTCTCAGAGATCAACGCTTCGATTCGTCGCGACTTAGATTCGCACTCGGGGCACGGCTGCCGATCCTCGACGGCCGCATGAGGCGACTCGTCAATCGATCGTTCGCATTGTCCGCAGAGCACTGAGTCGAACGAAACATCCCCCACGCGCTCAATTGTAGCCCGGCTGGGCTCGCGCCGATACGCCGGGCGATGAGCTTGATCCGATTTCGTGGACACTTTCCGAAGGGCGGATACGATGTCCAGAATGGGATCAAGCAAGACGGGACGGCGACCACGGCGGCAGTTCACGGAGGAGTTCATGGCCGGTGCGGTCCGG
>OBEQ012723818.1_pt1 | contig 11615 bp, 8 predicted proteins | sample 1670901 | NCBI WGS metagenome assembly OBEQ01 (sample SAMEA104232315, study PRJEB22302) | groundwater metagenome | biome: forest; feature: aquifer; material: groundwater | place: USA | collected 2011-08-07 | depth 5.4 m | reverse complement strand
AGGTGGCGGACCACTAGCAGGCGCAATTGCAAGTAAAGTCGCAGCAATTGCAGGTGGACAAGTCGCTCACTATGCTTTAGCTGAAGCGCTTGACGGCAATTTAGAAACTGATGTGCCATCATTACCTAAATTCTTCAAAGGTTGGCAACAAGCATGTAGCTATGCTGGAACCGCAATAGATGCATATTCAATATATAAACAATTTAACGAGTTACAAGGTGTAACTGAATTACAGTGTCCAGGAATTGCTGACGTGTGGAAGAAATGCGCGTGTTTAAACCCAGGTCCAGACGTAGGAACTGGATTTGACGCCGCTGGATGTTGGCTAGCAACCGCAGCAAAATCCTCATTAAACGCACCTTCATTCCAAGCAAGCCGCCAATTAGTACAAGACGACTACGAAGACTTTCTAGAAAAACAAAAACAAGTAGCAACACTCAAAAGCATACGAGCTGATCAAACAAAAGAATATAGCGCTTCAGTTAATGCATTGCCAGAAGCAAGTAAAGTTATTTATGGTCAATATTTAGAAACAAGAGATGTTTTAGTTGCAGGTACGAGTTCATCTGGTTTATCCGACTTCAATGCTGCTGAAGCGGCTGCAAAGAATGATCCTGCAGTTAAGCCACTCCTTGATGCTGAGGCAAATATTGACAAAACAACGATTGATGTTTCAGCTGGCCAAATTGCTGAGAGAGCCGCCCTTGCTTCTGTTTGCACTGCTTCAAGCATAACTCCCGACTCTCCGTCGTGCACTAGGTTCATTAAACAAAAGTCAGGCGATTTAGAAACCTTAGCAGATGTAAACGACTGGTTCAACGGCTTATGCAGTTACCCCTTCGTAATACTCGGCGCACAACGCTTAATTGGTGGAGTCATTCAAGATGATATTCCAGAACGCGTACACTTACAGATTTTAAACTCAGAGAAAAAGAGCGACTCGTTCATTGAAAATATCGGCGGGTGGTTCACGGACGAAGATAGCGCCGCAGTTGACTGCACTCCAAGTGATTTGACTCCAGGCGATTCAAAGGACTACGTTTGGCATGACTGGGATATGTCAAGCTTAAGAGGTTACCGCGGCGACGTTAGAACCTGCATGGATGACAAAGCAGTAGCAATGTACGTACCACAAACAGACGAAGAAGCCAACTACCCAACACTTAGACCAGACGCTTCAACTGAATTCACTGTATTCTACGTAACAAGCAAGAACCACTAATTTTTTCTTTCTTTTATTTTTTTCATTTTCTTTCTCTTGTTTTTCTTTTCGTCTACTTTTTTCTCGCTAATGGTTTTATTAGTCTGTTGTAGTAGCTTATTGCTTAAGGTTTTAAATTCTTACTTTTCTTACATTTAAGAAAGGTGAATTTTATGGAGTTAATTCAAATGAAAACCGCAACTATAACCAAAAAAGGCCAAATTGCTATTCCAAGCGATATTCGGGAAATTGAAGGCTTTGAAGAAGGCAAAAAAATAGCTATACTTGCATTTGCAGATCATATTGAACTAAGGCCACTAAGTGGAGTTAGCAAGAAGCTTGAAACTGCTTTTGCAAGTGAAAAGAGCTTAGCAAAAGACTGGCTCAGCAAAGAGGATGAAAAAGCGTGGAAAAACTTGTAAATGGCGACGTAGTGGTATTACCGTTTCCCTTTTCGGTTCTAACTGCTTCGAAAAAACGACCAGCATTAGTAGCAGCAACGTTAGATGGTGATGATGTTGTGCTGTGCCAAATTACTAGTGAAGCTAGATTCGATAAATATGCAATAGAACTTCTTCAGACTGATTTTAACGATGGTGGATTAAACACAGCAAGTACAATCAGACCAAATAGATTTTTTACTGCAGATAAATCCATAATCGCCTATAAAGTCGGATCATTAAATGAAAGAAAAATAAAACAAGTTGAAGAAAAAATAATATCAATATTTACCGCACCTAGTTGAGCTGGTTTTTATCTGGCTTATTTTTCTATTCGTCTACTTTTTGACTAGTTTTGCTTTTATTCTAAATTCGTTTTATACTTTTGTTTCTCGTCAAATTAACCTTAATACAAAACCTTATAAAGTTTGACTTGTCAAACTATTTGTTTGACTTGTTTGAAAAGGTGTGGTCTATGGAGTATGTGGATGTTACAATAAAAGGCATTGATGCGGGAAAATATCGCAAGGTTAAAGGTATTGCTAGTGAAGAAAATGTAAACGTTGCAGTAGTCGTAAACGAAGCTTTAGAAAAAGTTATTGAAGGCCGACAAAATAAGTTTAAAAAAATTGACAAAAATGATTCTTTTTTTAAACTAGTTCTTGAACCAGTTGATTGTGGGGTTGACACTGACGTGAGAAATGCAGATAAGTATATTTATGTGTGATTTTTATGGGAGTATTTATCGATACTGGAATGATCGTTGCAATTTATAACGAACGTGATTCACTGAGACAAAAAGCTGTGGAATTAATGTCCCAAATTACAAGTGGAGTTTATGGTTCAGTTTACATAAGCGATTATGTTATTGATGAAGCAATTACCCTTCTTTTTGCACGCACGGGTAATATTTCACTTAGCAAAGACTTGGCAAATCGGTTGTTTTCAAGCAAAAGTATGGAATTGCTCTATGTTAGTGAGTCTATTTTTAAGAAAAGTGGAGGACAATATTTAACTCAAACTGGCACTTTGAGTTTTACAGATTGTACAATTGTTGAATTAATGAAACAAAACAACATAACTTATATTGCTACTTTTGACGCTGGTTTTAAATCAGTTGCAGGCATAAAAGTTATAGGTATATAGCCTAATGTTTGTGATGTGACTATCGGGTAAAAAGACGAAATTAAGTGATTGGTTTGATTCAGTTATAGTTGACGTACCTAATTTTGAATACCGTGAATTGCAAAAAGAAGCAATGCGTAAAAAGTATTTGCTATAATAACTTTTAACCTTTTTCACTACTTTTAAATGCCTTGCTTGCTTTACTTTTAGTACTATGTCTAGACCTGAAAAGCCATCTGATTTGTCGAAAAAATTTCAAGACCTCGAGAGCGGCAAATTAGCAGATAAGCCAAGCGCAGTTGATTCTACTTTTGGCAAAAAAGACTACTATTCCGCTAAAGAAGAAGCGGCGCAATTAGGTAAAACTGGGCTTTACAAAAAATCACAAACTAATTTCGAAGTTCCAAGTGTGCTAAAAGAAAACCCAGCAGTCATTGTCATTCTTCTACTTGCAATTGCGGGTATCTCTTATTTTGTTTTCTTTCCAGCTAATCCTGTTTCAACAAAGCTTGACTTATTAGTTTTTTCAGGCGAAGCTAAACTCGCAAACGCACAAGTTGTTGTTTACGACGGGAGTCAAGTAATTGCAAGTGGAACAACTGATGCAAATGGAAAAGCAACTTTTCAAGGCTTACCAGCTAAACCCCTGCGGTTCACAATAACTACTTCGAGTGGAACAATTGAACGCACAATTAATCCAGGTAATCGGCATACGTTTAGTTTCAATGTAGCTGGGCAAGTTGCTGAACAAGATTCAATTACACTTGCTATTTTAGACGAGACAAACAGTCAACCAATTTCGGGCATAAAGATTTCATACGCTTTAGGCTCAAACTCTAGCCGTAGTTTTGTTGAAACCGGCGAAAATGGACGAGCCACTATTGAACTAAGTGGCGAGACAATCCTACGTATGCGTATTGTTGATCCGTTGCAGCGATTTGAAGCAACAAGTTTAACTCTATTAGCAAATAAAGATAACCAGCCAATTTTGCTAAAACACAAAACGCAATCTAATAACAATTCGACAGTTGAGCCAGCAAAAATAACAACTGTAACTATTTTGCTCCGCGATAGCCAAGGAGTTGTTAATGGTGGATTAGTCTCTGCGTTTTATACGTTTACTGGCGCAAAAGCAGGACGCGATGCCGATGTAGTTAATGGCGAAGCAACTATCTCAGATCTTCCAGTTGGATCGCCAGTTTCTTTTTCAGTTCAATCTCCAGGATATTATCCAACTAGTTCTCCGGCGTTTACAATAACTGATCCAATGCAGCCTGTGCTAATAGCGCTTGAAAAAGTTCCACCAGGCGCGCTAAAAACTAAAATTTCACTCACAAGCAATGGTCAGTCGATAAATGGTGCAGTTCATATTCTCGAAAAAGGCAATTTAACTGAATTAGTTTCAACAACTAGCCTAAACGGAACAGCGCAATTTTCATTACCAGATTCAACTTACTATGCGTTAATAATTGCAAGTGGTTACCTTCCATTTACAACAAGTGAATTCACAAACGGTGACGACTTAACTGCTGAACTTGCGTTAGCCGACGATCAAAATTCAGCACAATTAGATGTAAGCATAGTTGATGAAGATAACGCGCCAGTTACAGGCGCAACTGTAAGCGTGGTTAATCCTGATGGTTTACTTTTAGATTTACCTCAACAAACTGAACTTGGAACCAACGCAATTTTTAAACTTCCAATTAACACAAACGTAGAAATTCGCGCTTCACTTGAACCAAGCCACGCGACTCAATTAGTTGAACTAGTTCAAAACACAGCAATAAACATGTCGCTGTTGTCTCATGCTGCGTATGTTGACTTGGTGGTTAAAAACTTACAAGACAATTCGCTTGTGCAAGCAACATTGACAAGTTACTACCAAGGATCGGCCTACCGAACTTGCACTGGAAACGGTGGGTGCATTGTGCCTGTACGTGGAAACAACGAAGTGGCAGTTACAATTGACGCTCCGGGTTACTTGCCTTATACTTACTATTCAGAATCAATCAATGAAAAAGCAACGAAACAAGATGTAGTGCATTTAATTCCAACAACTGCAGCCGAACAAATCAAAGTTGATCTCCTTGAAATAATCGACAGCCAAGGAAATACTGTTTCTGGTAATGTACTACGATCGGGTAAATACACTGCAAAATTCTCCCTAAGCGCTAGGGAAGCAGATCAATTATCAATATACGTTCGAGTCGGCGACGGAAAACAAAACGCTTCACTTTCATCAATATACTTACTAGAGCCAATCTCAATTGACTCTGTTGACGTAGCAAAATCAAACATTTATTTAGGTCCAAGGCCGCAGTGTGAAGATCTATCAAACCCAGCACTTGAACCACCATACAAGTGGGCTGAATTAACGTTCACAAATACATCTTCACAAGAAGTTAACATTCCATTTCAAATTCCAAACAACATTCGAGAAAATGTTTCCTTTAGCTTAGAATACCGCGCCAAAGTAATTGCCGGCAATTTAAATGCACGCGACCCAGTTGACAACGTGCTTCGTTTCGACGCCTCTTCACCACAAAAAGCAAACTGCTACGCTGATACTAAAAAAGTTGAATTTACAGTTGCAAGTCAAAGAACGCCAGTAATTGAAAACATTTTTCCTGCTATTGAAGGTAACTTCACAGCAGGAGACGCACTAGTTTATGATCCAATTCAAAAGTCAATTCGCTCACAAAATGGGCTTAACTCATTTGATTTACAAGTCGACTCCATCTTGCCAGGCGACGCAATGCCACTAACAATTCAATCTGATAGTCAATGCGTTTTAGTTGCACAACAGCCAAACACAACCAGCAACGACCCAACTGCATCGTGCTACCAATTTGACTCAACTAAAAAATTACTTACATTCCAAACACATGAACTAAATCCATTTTGTCCAATTTACCTAAAAGACGACAAGTTCTATTCCGCAACTGGAACAAGAGTAACAAAACATTCTGCAACTCTAACTGTACTGGCAACTTGTTCGCCTGAAGCTATACTTCAAATTCCAATAAACGTAAACTTCGTCTCAACACAAAGTTCACTTGCAGTTAGGCCAGAGTCCGATCAACTCGGAGAAGGAGACGCGTCAAAATTAATTTACATTATTAACAACAGACAATTACAACGCAGAAACATCGACACAGTATTCCAAACAACTACTGCAACTACTAATTCATATCAATTAGTTGGCCCAACTGCAAAAGCAATAGCGTGGCGCGGGCCAGGCGACTTAGAATTCACAGAAAATGGAGAATTAGTTGACCAACTATCATTTGAAAACCAAGCTGGCGACATCTTCAAACCAGGAATCGGCATCTTAAGTCACAGACAAACTTCTTGTGCTGCAAACGATGTTTTCTGTTGTGCTAACGGCTGGTGCACTAGAAAAGCAGTTGAAGAATTTGTACCATCGTTTAAAGAAACCGCGCTCCGAGTTGCTAAAAGCACTGCGTTCCGGCGCGGAAACGGCCAACCATTAGCTGCATTATCTGGCGGTTCATTTGGTGGCTTATCTGGTAGCTTATCTGGTTCATCATCCGCATCCTCAAAGCCATTCAAATTTGTAACCGCAGTACAAATCGCACAAGGTGGACAACAAGCTTTAACCGTTCAAGGGATTAACTTCACTGCGCCACTTGCATGCACTGCTGGTAATCCTGGCGTGTACGAATTATCGATCTCAAGCGCAACTGGAAACGAAGATGACTGGAACTACTCGGCGCACGTTCTCGATCTTAAGCCAACTGACTATATTCAGCGACCAAACCAATGTGGTAGCGGGACATTAACAACAAACGCAACTCAATCTAGTTTAACTAGTGCAACCGGCGAAGTAACTCTTTGTAACTTCTTATACGCTAAGAACAATTGCATTGAATCAACGAAAAACGCTTTAATAACGTCCATTGACCAAGTTGAAACACTTCAATTCCAATTAACGAACTGCATGTACCCTGTATTTCCAGGCGCGCTAGTATGCCCTGGAACAAAAATGATTCTACCTGCAATTAACCTTGGCAATTACCGCGCAACATCTGACTTCAATTCAAGTGATTCTCCAAATGCATTCCAAAAACTATGGTCATCAATAAGCGATGCAAATGCATCTAAGTTCTCGATATTTACCTGGAAAGGCCAACTCAAATGCGTTATACCACCGTCATTCCAACAATTTGCAATATCCGCAGCTGCAGCGGGATTAGATATAAGCGACAAAGAAAATAAAGGCGAAAAAGATGCAGTTAACAACCGCGCGCCAGCTCCAATTACAAGCAACGTATGCAGCCGACAAGATTTCTTCAACTTAGGAGTTGTACCAAACCTTGAATCAATCATTCCACTAGCCGGAGTATGCTGTCCATCTGGCGTAAATGCAGAGATCTGTACGCCGCGAAAAGGTAAATTCTTCATCAGCGTAAAAGATAATTCAGTGCAAATAGTCACTCAATGGGGTTTAACCGAAAGCTGTTACCCGTATTGGCCATTTCCAACTGATTTGGAAGGATTGTTACAAAAGCAAAACGTTGTAAGCGTAGCATTCGGGCTAGGTGAATACATAACTTCAAACGGCGCCAACTTTGAAATGTCTTTGTCCAGTGAAACGCCTGGCGAAAAACCAGTTGCAACAACTGGGCTATCTTCAGTTCCATGTACGAATGACGAACAATGTAAAGGAGATTACCAACAATGTTCAGTTAACAAAATATACCAATACGCCGGCGGACACTGCGTAGGTCAATCAGCAAGCGCGCCAGGCGTATGTTCATTTGCATCTACTAGTGACGGACAAACCTGCACAGGCGGTACACAATGTAAACAAGATGGTAAAACTGCTACATGCGCAGAATGTGGATCAGCAGGCCAAGCGTGTTGCATTGCAAGTTCAAATGCATTTTGTAAACCAGATGCTGGCTGTATAATTACCGGCGCAGTTGCATCATGTGTTTCTAGAAGTGAATGTGGTGGAGAGAATCAACCAGTCTGTGGCGGGGGGCAATCAGCTCCAACTTGCAACTCTGCTAGTTTACGCATACAGCCGCCAGATGGAACTAGACTATACTCAATTTGTGTGAAAACTTAAATGATGCAACAATACGAACTACCAGTAAAACAAGCGATTCAAAAAGTCGAAGAACACGTTGGCGAGATAAAACAAGTGCTGCCCAGACGGCCGCTTCATGTAATTCCCCTCGCTACTATTCTCTTAGCTACGAATGAAGTGTTAAGTCGCCATCCTGATTTTAAGCACGTTGAAAAAGGTAATCCCACGTCAGTTCTTTCTCCTGTAAAAAATGGGAGAGAACAGTATTCATACTATGAACTCGGCCATAATTTGTTAGTTGACCGCGTTGTATCAAAACTAGTTGCTGAAAAACACCTTGAAAGCCGCCATGCCGAAAAATTTAAAACTTTTCTAGGCCGACTTCACTATAACCCGCCTGCTTCCCTAGCTCGCAGTCAACAAAGTGCTTTTGAAGAATTTGAACGCGAGTTATCGCCCGACCACCTTAATGCGTTGCTTGTTGCTACGCACGATGCTTGGGCAGAACAAACGCATGAGTTGCATGCGGTACATTTATCAGGTAAAGATGAAACTGAAGTTGGCGGTAATCTGGGCGACATGTTTCACAACGCTACTTCTCAACGCGTTTTAATGCTACTAGACCTAAAACAGTTAAGAAGAGGCATGAGTCCAGCTGAAGCGATTAAACTACGATTAAACAAATTGCTCACTATTGCTAAAGTACCGGCTTATACTGATTAACGGTATGCTGTGTGTTGTGATCAACTAATGGAAACATACAATAAAGTCACTGGCTTGGAATTCCTCTCGCGTGCGCTTGGTAAAAGCCGAGTTGCAACCGTGTTGCCGTGGCGCGTTTATCACAAACCAGAAGAGTTTGACCCAAGTCACTTTCCAAGAAATACCAAACGTTTTCTATTAAGAACTAATTTAGACGGCAGTTTACATCCTGAAGTTTGGAGGCAGCTTCCACGTGATGAAGCTAACTTAGAACCCCAAACTACTGGTCCTTCGAACACTGTTTTTAATCGGATGCATAAACTACACGCCGATTGGCGTAATGCGTTCGGATTGCATTCGAATTATCTAGAACCTCACCAAAGGCAAATAGGTGCCTTTCACTATATCGTTCATGCGGTTAAACCCCGCAAAGATTATGTCGCGCATATTCGCATTGTGCATGACTGTGGACAAGAAGATCGAATTTTCTTAACGTATACTCCGCCATATAGCCACACTTGGCGCAGTGGAGTTATGGATCAATTAATTCACTACAATGACCGTAACGTAGCTCATGTTTTAAAATATTTAACTAGTGTTAGCGACGGGTTAGGTTTAACTCCACAAAAAGCAGCTTTGGTTCTAAAAAATATTAAAACTGCCAGAACGCAACTTGTACGACGCCTAAAACAAGAAGGCATGAATCCCGACCAAGTGTTTTTTGAAGCATCAGCTGCAGTTACACGCGCAAATCCAACAAAAATAGAATTTTACGATTTACTGTTCAAATAAAAAGGGATGACGGGGCAAAAAACAAAAACCCCGTCTAAGGAGAAACAAAAAGCCTTTTTTTAGACTCGCCAGGTCAAGGCGTTAAAAAAATTAAAAAAAAGAAAAGTAGGAAAAGCAAAAAAATGCTTTTCCGAATCACTTTACTTTCAATACCTAACGCTGTCTAGGTTGAAGCTAGTGTTAGCTGGCTTAGCAGCTGTTTCATGTCCAACTAGTTGGTCGCTTTGAATGCCAGTAAGCACAGCTGTGACAACGATTTTGTCGCCGAGCTCTGGAACAACTCTTGCTCCCCACTTGACATATGCATTAGGGTCAAAAGAAGCAGTTACTCCTTCACCGACCTTTACAGCTTCGCCAAGAGTCATGTTAGACCCACCTTGGATTAAGATTAAGCCACCTTTTGCGCCTGAATAATCAACATCAAGTAATGGGTGTTCAAGCGTAGACTTAACTGCGTTTTCAACTTTCTCATTACCTTTACCTTCACCGACTGAGATCATTGAAACTCCGCCGCCAGACATAATCATCCTTAAGTCAGCAAAGTCAATGTTCATCAAGCTAGGTAGCATGATTGTGTCAGCGATTCCCTTAACCGCACGTGCAACAAGCGTATCTGCAACTGCAAAAGCTTGGTTCATCGGCAAGTTTGGAACATAAGATACTAGTCTATTGTTGTCAACAATAACAACTGTGTCGCAAACCTTGGTTAATTCTTCAATTCCCCAATCTGCCTTTGACAAGCGAGCACGTTCCAAGACAAATGGAAAAGTGACGATTCCAATTGTAATTGCGCCGCACTTCTTAGCAATATCAGCAATAACTGGAGCTGCGCCTGTTCCTGTTCCACCGCCCATACCTGCGGTGATGAATACAAGTTCATTGTCAGCAAGAAGTTCAGTTAATTTCTCGCGTGCACCTTCAGCAGCTTTCATTCCAACTTCGGGGAATCCACCTGCGCCCATTCCTTTAGTTAAGTTAGCACCGATTAAATATTTCTTATCAGCTTCAACTATCTTCAAGTGATTAGCATCAGTGTTAATAGCAATTGTCTTAGCGCTTTCAAGTCCCATGGACTTTAAGCGGTGAACTGTGTTCGTACCTGCGCCGCCTACACCGACTACGCTTATACGTACATTTGATAGTTCGAGTTTTGCAGAACTTCTACTGGTTCTACTACTGTTTTTCATTGCGTCAGCAATTAATCCATCCATTTTTTCATTACCTCTTTTCTCCTTTTTTATCCCCTCCCGAATAGAAACCCAGAAAAAATTGCTCGCGCTACTTTTTCTCTAAGCGCTTTGAAAAAACAAGCGCATTGGATTCCTTACTATTTGACACAAAAAAGTAATATGGAGTTGAAACGTTTTCACGTTTCTATCCTTACTTCGTGTCGACGACAACTGTTTCAAGTGGGGGCGAAACAGCCGCCGTTTATCAAAAAACAAAACTTAAAAAAAATTAAATCAAAAAATATAACAATTTTTCGGAGTTGCGAACCACTTTGGTTCGCGTATCCGTCCCTTAACCAATTATTTCAATGTCGTAACCTGGCTCGCGAGTCTTCTTCTTTTCAACTGCGCTGTGGCCAACAACATGTGGAGACTTTACTCCAGTGACGATTGCGGTTATCTCTAATTTGCCATCGTAATCTGGAATTAACCTTGCTCCCCATTTGACACTTGCATTCGGGTCCATTTGCTCGGTTATAATCTCTCCAGCTTTAATTGCATCTCCGAGGGTTAAGTCAGCGCCTCCAGCGATGTGGATAATTGCGCCCTTTGCACCTGCGAAGTCAACGTCAAGCAAACGGTTCTTGAGTACGCCGTTTACTGCATCTTCAACTTTGTTTGCTCCTTTACCGCTTCCAACTGCAATCATTCCAACGTCTCCGTTGCCCATAATTGCCTTAACATCAGCAAAATCAATGTTGACAAGCGACGGTTGAGTGATTGTGAATACTAATCCTCCAATTGCTTTGCCAAGAATTTCATCAGCTACTAAGAAAGCTTGGTTTATTGGTAAGTTTGGAACAATTTCAACTAAACGATTGTTATCCAAGATAATGACTGAGTCAGCTACTTGACGTAAGCGTTGAATTCCCTCATCCGCCTTGAATACACGTGCGCGTTCAAGTGCAAATGGGTATGAAACCATTGCGATTACAATTGCCCCTTGTTCCTTTGCAATTTGAGCAACGATTGGTGCACTACCTGTTCCAGTTCCACCGCCCATACCTGCTGTTACGAATACTAAGTGTGAACCGTTAAGCACTTTCTCTAGTTCTGGTCGGTCAACTTCT
>OBEQ012449516.1_pt1 | contig 11615 bp, 3 predicted proteins | sample 1670901 | NCBI WGS metagenome assembly OBEQ01 (sample SAMEA104232315, study PRJEB22302) | groundwater metagenome | biome: forest; feature: aquifer; material: groundwater | place: USA | collected 2011-08-07 | depth 5.4 m | reverse complement strand
GACGCAAAAGCCGCTGCGATATCATCCTCCATCGTCATTGCGGGCACTGACGCCGATGCGTCAATACCGCAAAGCGGCGGCAAGGAAACCGCCGTCATTGCGGGCACTGACGCCGATGCGTCAATACCGCAAAGCGGCGGCAAGGAAACCGCCGTCATTGCGGGCGAAGCGAAGCAATCTCAACAAGCTTTTGATTTCCTTCCAACTTCTAACTTCGAACTTTCCACTTTGTTGAAAAATCACATGGCTTTTTATGAAAATGCCGGCGAACGTGACGAAGCTCTTTTTAACCGTTTTATGGCTTTAATGCAGAAATACCAGGCGCCGTCGGCAATTCTTGTGGCGGGCGGTTTTCACACTCAGGGTTTCACCCAGAGACTTAAAAAAAGAAACATTTCCTATGTGCTTCTGAGGCCTCAAATCAACGTTATTCCCGAAGCGACGAATTACCGAGGGCAAATGAACGGCGAAGTTTCCTGGAAAAATTATTTCGAAGCGGAAAACGGCAGGATCAATCTTTACAAAGCCTTCGTCAGGGGAACAAGAGATCGGCTGCTAGGAAAGAAACAGGGACTGTCCCCGCTTTCTTCAGGGACTGTCCCTGTTACGCTTAAAGATTGGCGCGACCAAATCATCCGCGACCTGTCTGGAAGCGGAAAAATCACGGAAGCGGGTAAATATACGAAATTCATCGATGAAGCGGCACAAAAAGGCCAAAAGCAAGACGCCTTGACCCAACAATCCAAACGCATTCAAAAATTCATCAAAGGGCTTCGAGAGCTCGAGGCCAAAGGGCAAATGACCGGCCAAAATATTCTGAAGCTGATCCCGCCGGCAGCGATCAGCACTTTGGTGGCCGGCGTCGATGACCCCACCGTTTCCCTGCCCGAATTTTCCACTGCCGGTACTTATAAAAAAGCGCTTGCCAATCTTGATGTCAAGGGAGGTCCGCCTCAAAAACGGTCCGAGGTACGTACTTTCCAAATCGACTCCGTTCGCGATTTAATCGATGCGGCAAAATTGGGGGCAGGTAGATTTTCTAATCCGACGGATAAATTCACCCATATTGAGTCCGTTGAAACGGCCGCAATAAAAGCCGGAGTCTTGCTTGAGGCTCAGGATGATCCAAGGTCCATTGGCCTCGTAGAAAATATGTTGCATCAGTTTGCCGGAGAGGACATTAATCGCCAGAACACGCTTGTGATCGTCGAAGATCTTGAAAGAATCAGGCAGCAGCCGGTAGTCCCTTTTCCGAAACAAGCGGCGCCGCTTTTAATCGCAATCGCAGAGCGCCTGGGCATTGAGGTTGTTGATACGTTTTCTAATAGGGCTCAATGGAGGCTCGCCGAGCGAGTCATTGAAACAGGGGGGAAGGAAAGGCCTTCGTTAAATCGGACCGAAATATTGGGATTGTCTATTTTGCATGATTCTCTCCAAAGACCTGTGCTGCGGAATGATATCGCAGGAGCTGTGGAGGGCCTATTTCCTGCATGGAAGGATCATGTCTCTATTGAGGGATTCTATCGAAATATCATGCAGGCACTTAACGAGGATAACGCAGTTAAGTTTCTGTCTCAGATTCTGCGCGCAGAGAAAATAAATCCACGTGCCCTTCCCAAGTACCGTTGGAGTCAAATTGAGGGAATTATTTCAAAAGCAGTACCGCAAGGAATGACCCGAGCCCAGGTTTTGGGCGGGTTACTCGTAATGCAGGGTGCTTTTTTGGCTCAAGGGCACGAATTTCTAAATTTTCCTGAACCGATGCTGAATGCTTTTGATCGGGGATGGAATAAGGGTGTTACTTTTGAGAAGTTGCACGCAGCGATGTCTAAGGCCGTCAAACTTTGGAGGGAAGATCGTCAGGAAGCAGTTCGGAAATCGAATCAAATTATGGATCTTACACAGCGAGTTCAAGATGAAATGAGCGCTGAGGCATTAAGCACAATTTTAAGAGCTAGGCCGGGCATCAAATATGTACTGGGCGTCACAGGTTACAATCATCACGGCGGCATTATCCCCGTTCTTCAAAAATACACCCGCTCCGAAATGCGGACGGATTTTGCTTATGACGGCGCGTTGGCGAAGTTCCATCAGGCCATGCAGGAAAACGGACTGGCGGACCAGATTTTTTATGCGGGCGGTACGGCACGTTATCTTGCGTCTCAGGGTAAATTTCCTTCGCAAGATATTGATCTCTATCTCACTTTGCCGCCGGCAAAAATCAAAAAGGCCAAGGCGCTTGCCGAATGGCTGACGCTCTATGATTTTGGCTATGCGGACCCTGCGTTAAGACATGTTGAAGGGACTCATGTCGATCTTATTGAAAAGGTGCTGCCCGTTGTAAAAAAATGGTCGGAAGAACAGATTCTGAAGGGTGCGAACGGCCTTCCCGGGCTGGATCAGCTCTTAAAAAATCAAAACGCGCAGCCACAAGCTGGAAATTATGAAATGGCCATTCAAAATCTGAAAAAAGAGAACCTCGCTAAAATCGCGGGTGCGCTGGGCGGTGAGTTTTCCGCGATTGCGAATGATTATGTGAAACAAGCCTATCTGAAAACTTTAATTGGGGCGGATGTCCGGAAAAAACTCAGGGCGATTGAGAAAGCTTTGGGACAGCCCTTGGAGAAATCAGACCCATGGCATGATCAAAAGAAGGACCATATCAATGCGGTGATGGATGAGAAAAGAGTCGATTTTATGGGCGTTGTGGACGAGAAGGGAAACGTCTTGGTTGCGCCGCACTGGCTGCAATTGCGCACGGGCGCCCTGTTTAGCATCGATGCTCTGATGGTGGGCCCGAAAGGACATCTTTACGATCCTTCCGGAGGTTACGCGGATTTGACAAACGGGGTGGTGCGGCTCGCCGGAGAAAAAAATCCTGCGGTTCCTCAGTTAATTAATGCCGGATTACCGTTCCGGGGGTTGAGATTTCTTCACCTTCTCAAAGGGACAATGACCCCGGAAACAAAAACAATCCTCTATCAGTTCTTCCGTGGCATTGGAGGAAATGCACAAAGCGAAGACTTGGCCCATCACTTTGCTTTATGGGAGCGCTTGGCGCCCTTACTGGCCCAATGGGAAGAAGCCGTTAAAAAAGGCGATGTGCAGGCCCAGAAGAATACGGGAAGTAAAATATTGGAATTATATTTTGAGACCACACAACACGAAGGGGCCTATGTTCTGACGGCAGGGGGTAAGTTGATTGCCGGGCTTAAACTTGACAGCGACAGCGTAGAGGAAGTGGTCAAGAATACTAAACGCACGTTTCCGAAAGGGACGGCGGCGTTTACTCTTACGCCCCGAGACGCAGAGTATATGTTCCGTTACCAGCAAGGGGCGCATGGAACCCTAGCCAGGCTTCTTAGGGTTTCCGGAAATGATCCTGCGAAAGAAAACGAGATCTTTGAAGCGAAGAGCAGGTTTATATTCGAGCCCTTTGGTTTTCGCGCAGGCTGGGTCAAAGCCATCCGTGACCAGGAATTGGCCAAAATCGATTTTACGCAGCCAAAGCAGTCTGTTTTCATCGGAATACAAAGCGGGTTGTCTTCAGAACTTCACGCCTTGTTTTTGAGTGCGGTCATTCCTCCATATGCGAATATTCATGCCATCATCCGAGATCTCAAAGAGCTGGGGGCGATGCCCTGGCTGGATCTCAATGAAGTCGATTTAGAAAAAATGGCCGCCGGCATTGCCCGCATAAGGACCCGCCGCAATTTTAAAACTCTGGATCAGTCAGCGCTTGGCCAGGGAGGTTCGGAAAAGCTGGTCTCACAGCTCGTATCGAAATTTCCGGGGCAAACTAATCCCAAGACCTACGAAGATTATTTGAATGGAATTGTTCCGGAGGGCACCGATACCGGGGCTCTTGTCACCGAAGCCATCAATCGCAGCATCCAACAAAATCCCGGTCAAAATGCCATGATGCAATTGATGTTACAGAAAAAATCCCGCTCCGAAATGCGCAGAAACATTTATGAGGTCGGGCCGAAAGAGATACTTCAGGCGCTTTATGAAAGCAGACTGCAGACAGACCCTAACAGCTATAAAGGGGATAAAAAAAAGAACAGCCTGCGCCAAAAGCTTGGCTGGTTTTCGACAAACCTGCATAAGAAAATCGGAAACCGGAAGTTTAAAGATGCGGTGGACTTTCTCACATTTCTGTCCGGCGAATTAAAAGATGAAAAATGGGCACTCAATTTTGCAACCCGGTTTGAGTTGGGGGAAGTCAAAAAACCGGCCGTGAAAGTTCCCCCTCAAGCGGCGGTGCCCCAGGTCCCCGCAGGGCCGGCATTGCCGGAGGCGGTACTGCGCGAACGCTGGTTAAGTGAATTAAAGGAACTGTCAGCGGCTTTTAATCGAATGGTGAAAGGCATCCGCGAGAACCCGGTAAAGCAAGCGGAAGATCAAAAACATTTTGATCAGCATTTGCGCTCTGAAATCGTGCAGGCCATTGGCATGGCCCCCTCCGGGAAACCAGCGGTTATTTTGGGGGCCGGAGACTTGAGAGAGATTCCCGACGAATTTTTTACCTCCCCTAAATTTCCGCAGCTCATTCTGGTCGACCTCGATGCGGGAATCATGCGGCAAAAACTGCGGGAAAGGGGGCTTGAAAATCAAATCCGTTCTGAGACAAATCCGAGCGGACGCATTCAGCTGATCGAGGCGGACTTATCGATGCTGAGTCCGCAGATGCTTCAAGCCATTGTCCATATCGCTGAAAATGCAAAAAATGCCGGCGAGGCGGGCAGCCAATTGACACAGCTCTACCGGACTTCAGCAGAAACAGCCGCGCAAATCCAATTGCCGCCGTCAATTCTACCTTCTTCGTTCGATTTGGTCGTCTCATCGACGCTATTTCCGACGTTGAGCGCCTTTGTTCAATTGAGCATTGAAAGACAAATTGCCCGGCGTTTGGGGCTGCCATTGCCTGTGGACTTGAACGATTCTTTGTATGCCAGATCGATAAGTTATCAGCAAGCTTATTATCCGGTTTTCAATCAATTGGCGGAAACCCATGCGCATGTTTTATCCGATATTGTGAGCCCCGACGGTGTTATTTATTTAGCGGTCCATACGGGAAGAGTTCATCAGCAGCGATTAAGCCGGGCCGGTATTTCTAATGATCAGCTTGAAGAGTCACTAAGGCCGATGGCCCGAGTCTTGGGGGCTTTACAGCCGGAAGTCGAACCCTCGAAATTCCATTTATTTCAAAATCTTATAAACTTGTTTAATCAGGATCCGCACCAGGCGCCGGTTCAATTGACGCTTCCGCCTGAGTTCCTGATCAATACGCCCGATAGTTTTTGGATTCAAGGCGTCAGGACACTCGGAACGAATGTGTGGGTTTGGATGGACCGTGTTGACCTTGGTATGGGACAACTGGTTCAATCTTTGACTTTGCGGCGTTTCGAGACGCCGCAAAGCTTTAAGAAAATTACCATGGGCTCTGAATTAACACCGCAAGATAAAAATTTTGTGGCAATGGCGCTCAATATCATCAACCGGCTGCGGCCGGAGCTTCTCCCCAAAATTGATATCGAGCTGGGGATCGGGAAGATGACTTTTCAGGAATTAAAGGGGCTTTGGGAAAAAAGAAGTATGGATACTTCGGTCTTTGGCCCGGAATATAGTTCCGAGGGTGGATTAATTTTAATGCTGAATTCTAAGAAAATAGATAATTCCATGGCCTATCTCATTATGGATCCCCAGGTGTTTGCAAACCCTGCTTTTGTAATCACCCTGCTGGCCCATGAGTTAGTCGGGCATAATCAATTCCCTGTTTTGGAAAAACAAAAAACACAACGGGAGCAGGCCAGGCAGGTGGGGGCAGCGAATAAGGTCGGCAGTTCCTTGGGAGATGAAAAGGATTCTTATCTTGCCACTGCCCAATTCTTGAGAGAACTATTGGCCGATCCGAAGCTGGATTTTAGGAATAGGGAGCCGGACATTGCGCAAAAGCTTGAACAAATTTACATCCCCATGGAAGAAGAACGGAGCCGGCATTGGGATGAGCAAATGAAAAAACGAACCGGCAAACCGACCGAAGCGGCCAAGCCGGCGGAAGCGGTAAAAGAAACGCACAAGATGGCGCCGCTGGCCGGAGAACAGCCTTTGGATGCCGTACAAATGAGAGCGGCGCTCGATCATTTGCTGAAAGATCTCAAAGACCAGGACGTCGCGGCGGCTATTGAAAAAGAGCTTCTCACAATGCAGAAACAATTCACGATGCGGGAATTGGAGCTGGCAGTGCGGCATGGCTCTGATTTGCTCCTAAAGGTAAAAGAGGCAAAAGTTGCCGCAGAAGAAGGAAAAAGCGAAAAACGCGCCGGAACGGGGAATGAACAATTCAAAGCCTACTTCGATCACTATGCAGACCAAATTAAGGAACTGGTAGGCGATAACACGTGGTTTGCGCAAGGGCTCTCTCAGCTGTTGCCGCCGCCGGAAAAAACGGCCGGTTTCAAATGGTGGTATTACATGCAAACTCTTTTGTCTGACATTAAAGCTGGGCGGGAACAGATTATAAGTCTGGCGCGGCAATTGGGTAAAGAGGCTTTGAATGATCCGCCCATTGTTGCGCGGGACTCTTATTTGAATTTAATGCCCGTTTTTGTGAAACGTTTTCACAGATTGGGCGGATCAGTGCTGGCGCTTCATGATGTCATGAGAGAAGAATCCGATTCGGGTTTTTATCCTTTCCTGAATTATTTTAATTTGTATTTTATCTATTACATGGCGGCTTACAAGATTTTAGGAGGCGCCATCCCTTCGTTTGGCCTTTCGGAATCATTTCAGCCTCAAACCCCCGCTGACATTGAGGAGCTTGCCGGGCTCGATAAAGCCTTAGTTCAGGCGTTCCCGCCGCCTTCCAAAACGATGACGATCCAGGAGTTATGGCTTGAAAATCTGGCCGAAAGTATCGGCACTTTACGGCAGCTTTATCAAAAATTTCCGGAACTCAATAAGACCATTGGCCGGGTCTATGAGGATCTTTTGCAGCAATGGAGTCGTTTGAGATTGAGAAAAACGGATTATCAAAAAGGAATTACCCCTGAATTTGAGATGGCTTTAAGAGATTTTTTCAGTCTCCTGTCCTCGGCCATGTTTGTCGGTTCCGACTCGGACGTTCGCTGGCACGATTCAACGGGTGTTCCCAATCCTCAGGCAGTTTTTCAAGCTCAAAAGAAGGTTCTGGAAGATTCGAAGACATTACTCAATGCCCTCTACCCGGGGCTGGATATCTACCAATATTTCGTTTTGAATCCTGATGGTCAGCCCCGCTCTGAAATGCGGGAAACCGGAAAATGGGCAGAGCAAGTCGATTGGGCAGCCGTTTTTGAAAGGCGGCTGGCTAAAGAGTTGATTCGAGAGAGTATTGATATCGGAGAATTAACAACCTTTTTAAAAAATATAATCGGGGCCCGTCATTTTGAAGACATCAAGGAATTCACTCGCTTTTTGCGCGAGAAAAAGATTCGCGGAATCGGATTAAAAGCGCGGCCCAAATGGCTGGCCGAAGATGTTTTCGAATCTCTTCGCCAGCAGCAAGAAAAGCCTAAAGGCGGTCAGAGAATTGAAACAGGGTGGAGTTATGGCATTCATTCCTCTTTGGAAGTCTTCGGCCAAAATTTGGATCATCAATTGACGCCTTCAGATCCTGCGGGTCCGAAAAAAGGATACGGCCGGCCGTTTATTAAGGAAACGATTGAGAGCGGTTTGCGGCTCTTGCCGGAATTTCTACTTAAAGACCTCCTTGATGAACAAAAAGGCGCTGTGATTTCTTATGCTTTCTATACTGTATCTACGGGAGTCGCTGTGCTGCCAAGCTCACTTACTTACCATATGCATGAAGCATGGAAAGGGGCGCAATCTTTCGCTGTTTTAGAAATGCAGGCTTACGATTATCCGGCTTCAGTTAAAATGGGGCGCGAAAGCCGGCTAAGAAAAGAATCCCTATACCTTCCTTCCGCCATTTATAAGGCAGGAATGGCTCACGACATTTCATGGAGCCCCCAAACAAAAATAAAAGTTGAAGCGTTTAAGACGGAAGACGCAAAAATATCAGCGGCTCTTGATGCTTTGGATTTCAAAACACTTTCTCAAGAGTCGGTACTCCATGAGATCGGCGGTTTTTTATGGTATCTGCTGCCGGAGGAAATGAAAACCAACTGGAAGGCAATTTATCCTTTCGAATCTCCGGCTGAAATGAGCGGAATTTATCTGAGGAACTTGCTTTATTCAAAGGAGGATCCGGAAAAATTTATGGAAGAAACTTTTAGCGACAAGTTTGCGGCTTTCTTGTTGGCGGACAGCACCCCGGTCCTTGCGCAAGTAGGCAGAACCATACGGCCTATCGAACGGGAATATTTCCAAAAAGTTCTTAAGTTTTTTGAAGATAAAGTGAAACGAGGCCTCAGGGTGAGTCAGATAGAAATTCCGCTGACCCGCTCTGAATTGCGAAAAAGTCCAAAGACAGCGGTATTTCAGACCGGTGAAAAGGAGGCTGTGCTTTTGCAGATCGCGGTTTCAGAAACGGCCGGTTTACCTCTTTCGCAAAACTTGGCAGATCAGTTTGCTGATTTCGTGAATCGGAAAGAACTTCGGATAGATCAATTGGCGGAAGCGATTGCGCAGATTTCGGAAGGTTTGAAAGATTTTGATGCTCTCAGGCCTTTTTTAATGCCTATTCTGAAACAGTCAAAAATAGAAGCGAAGAATTTCATTAAAGACAGGATTACGGAACTTAAAGAAGCCGGATTAACGGTGGGCTTGGACGTATCCAATCTCGGGCAAGGCAATGTGAGTGAAGACAGGGTCGTGAGGATTATCCGGAGTTATCTCGACATTTTAAGGGAAGCCGGCTTTGATGTTAAAAACCCGGGCAATGCTTTTATATTGTCCGGCAAGAAGGGGGTGAGGAACATCATTACGGAGCCTCTGAGGACGGCGCAGATGAATTTTACTTCGAAAAGTTCGCAGGATATTCGGAAACCTGACGGACAAATTTATTTTCCGATGATGCAGTTGAATGGTGCGCCTTATTCCGGATCCGAATTTATCCGTGGAATCCAATTATTGCTCGAAGGTGAATTTGGGGCTGAAGCGGAAGAATTGGGGATGCTTCTGCAGGCGGCCGAGGTGCTTTCAACCGCGACGGCCAAAAATGAGGAGCAGATCCAAAAATCCTTTGCCGCGCTTTTGAATGCCGTCTCTATTTTTAGGCCGTACGGCGAAGTCACGCAAAGCATGCTGCGGTCTTCCGGCCAGCTCTCCGTCATCAATGTCAGCGCCATTCATACTCTGCTTGTCGCCCTGGCCATAGATGCCAAGGCCCGCTCGGAGATTCGTAGAGCCGCTTAACGAGCATTTCCCCCTCCTAACCGCCCCCAAAAAGGACGGGGGAGGAAACAAGCGGTTTTCATTTAAAAAATATAAAAAAAATATATTGATAAATAATAAAAATATGCTAGACTTCAATTCTCCCTACGGTTCCCACCCTAAGGAGAGAATGTATGAAGGAGACTACGACAACGCAGGAAGCCGAATCTTCAGAGCTTATTTACGAGTTTCAGCTGGATCCGCACGAAAAGGTTTGTTTGGCGCGGCGCCAATACCGGGGTAAGGTCTATTTTGACCTGCGGGTCTGGTTTGAAGATAAGAAAAACCCGGCCGGTTTTTTCCCCAGCAAACGGGGGATTTGCCTGGGGATTAGTTTTTTGCCGCAGGTAAAGACTGCCTTCCAGCAGTTCGTGGAGAAACCTTAAAATTGAGGCTGAAATCCTTTACTTAAGAGTGTGAAGCCGGGAAAGGTATCTGGAAGGCGGCGCCGGAAGATACCTTTCCCGGCTTCACAGGCAATGCTCTGAGGATTTCAGCGGAGTAAAACCCTTTACACCTGTTTTTTGAGCCAGTAGAATACATCACTTTGAATTCATCCGAGAGGGAGAACTCTATGAGCGACAAGAAAAAAATGACCAAAACGGAAGAGACTCAAGCTGAAAAACTTTCTCTTGAAAAGACCAAGTCCCTGGAGCTGACTTTGCTGCAGATCGAGAAGCAGTTCGGCAAGGGATCCATTATGAAACTCGGTGAGGCCGGCCACGAAAGTATCCAGGCGATTTCAACCGGGGCGCTCAGTCTAGATTTGGCCACCGGTATTGGCGGCGTTCCCCGCGGCCGGGTGGTTGAAATCTACGGGCCGGAATCCAGCGGCAAAACGACCTTGACGCTCAGCGTCATTGCCCGCATCCAGGCCATGAAGGGTGTCGCGGCTTTTATCGACGCCGAACATGCGCTGGATCCCACGTATGCTCAAAAAATAGGCGTGAAGGTTGATGAGCTTTTGATCTCACAGCCGGATTCAGGTGAACAGGCTCTGCAGATCGTAGAAATGCTGGTGCGTTCCAATGCCGTGGATTTGATTGTGGTCGATTCCGTGGCCGCATTGGTGCCCAAAGCCGAAATTGAAGGCGATATGGGAGATTCTCACATGGGGCTGCAGGCTCGTTTGATGTCCCAGGCCTTGCGCAAACTGACCGGTATTATCAGCCGGTCTAAAACCTGCCTGATTTTTATCAATCAGATCCGCGACAAGATCGGCGTCATATTCGGCAATCCCGAAACGACGACGGGCGGGAAAGCGCTTAAATTCTATGCGTCCATGCGGCTTGATATCCGCCGCATCGCCAGTATTAAGAAGGGCGAAGAAGTGGTCGGCAACCGCGTCAAAGTCAAAGTGGTTAAAAATAAATGCGCCGCGCCTTTTAAACAGGCCGAATTCGATATTATGTTCAGCGAAGGGATTTCGCGCTCTTCCAGCGTTCTGGACCTGGCCATTTCACAGCAGGTGATAGAGAAATCCGGATCCTGGTTGAGTTTCAACAACGAGAAGATCGGCCAGGGGCGGGACGCGGCCCAGATGTTCTTGAAAGAAAATCCCAAGCTGCTCGAAGAGATTGAAAACCGAGTGCGTGAAAAATTGGCCACAGCTCCGGCTCCGGTTGCTGCGAGCGCCGAATAATCTGATGTCTCGAAGGGCGGCTTCTCGAAGCCGCCCTTTGTGTCTCTATGAAAACTAAAAATCCCAAGGAAAATGCACTGGCTGCGGCGCTCCGTTTTTTAAAAGCGGGGGATAAAAGCCGGCAGGAGCTTGCAAATAAACTTCAAAACAAGGCATTTGACGCGCCTATTGTCGAAGACGTTTTAGACAAGCTCCAAGCCAAAGGCTATGTGAATGATTCGTCCTTTGCCGAGAGGCTTGTGGAAGGTTCCCTCCGGAAATGTTTCAGCAAGAAAAAAATTATTTTTGCGCTGAAGCGCCGTGGTTTTCCGGAATCCGTGATCGCGGAGCAGATGGAGAACCTGACGCCGGAAGTCGAACAGGAGTGCTTGGATGACGCCGGCCGCAAGCAGTGGCGGCGGCTTGGCCGGCTCGATAAGGAGGAGCGCCGTAAAAAGGTTTTTGCCTTTTTGGCCCGCAGCGGTTTCGAACTGGAGATGATCCGTTCCTTTTTTGAACGGATGGATGCGGGGATTGAGGCATCCGAAGATAATGTCTAAATTGTATTATTACTTATCGTCATTGCGAGCGACCGAAGGAAGCGAAGCAATCTCAG
>OBEQ010309921.1_pt1 | contig 11615 bp, 12 predicted proteins | sample 1670901 | NCBI WGS metagenome assembly OBEQ01 (sample SAMEA104232315, study PRJEB22302) | groundwater metagenome | biome: forest; feature: aquifer; material: groundwater | place: USA | collected 2011-08-07 | depth 5.4 m | reverse complement strand
TGAAGGAAAAACTATATCGGGAACATGGCCCAAAAGTTCATATGATTCTCGGGGAACTAATAGAGGACCGCGCGTCCGCCCCAGAATTTTCAGCGGATTGTTTTGATCAAGGAGTATGGCTTCAATCCCGAAGACGCGATTGAGATTTTCCGGAGACGGAAAATAATTTTGAATATGCGAATAGATCAGCAGCCAGCCCTGGGAAGTTTTTATCGGCGGAGCACCGACTTCCACATGGTCATAGAGAAATCTTTTCAAGTCAATAACGTGTGCGTCTAGGTTTGCATACCATTTCTCCCAAAATTTTTGACTCCATAATTCTTCTATCTTATCCACTTGAGCCACGGCAATTTTAACCGGGGGCATATCGGTATGCACCGCCACAATCACCGTAACTTTGCCATTGATCCGTTCCGGAAAAAGGGTCATGGCTTTGGCGTTGAAGGGCGTAACCAGATGGCGCTCCTTAATTTTTTTTAAATCTTTGGAAACGGCCACCGCTACCTTGATCCCGCTAGCTTCAAACGGATATTTGGAAAGGGCGGTGTAAAAAATGTAATATTGCCCTTCAAAATAAGTCAGACGCGGATCTTCACAGCCGTATTTTTCCCACTCTTCTTCCGGCTTAATAAATTGGAAACGCTCGTCAAAATGCGTGCCGTCTTGGCTAGTGCCAAGGCCGATGGTGGAAATTTGTTGTAAGGGGCGCAATTTATCTACTGCCGAAATCGCCCGATAGACACCATAAAAAGTTCTGCCCTTTTTGATCACGCTCATATTAAAAGTCGCAAAAGCTTCCCAGTAATGATTTCGATCAGGCACCAGAACCGGATTATGATGAGATCTTTTTACGACATACATAAAATATTATTTTTTGAGTAATGTTTTTAAAGGATTAAACTTCTTTTCTTTTGGAATGATATTCTCATGGTATTTTCCATTTTTCCAATAAACCCTGTAAGCGTTCGCCTTGTTTTTAGATGAAATAACACGATAAGTATCATCTATAAATTCTACCGCACAACAATTATCAATAGCTACTGCAACACCTGCTGTTTTTTTCATCATCTTTTTAAGACTTGGTTTTCTAGATTTTTCAGTATCATAATGAGGACAATGAAGTGCATTTATTAGACCCAAACCTGAGATTTTTATATAGCTAGTATTTGGATTATTAAATTTTCTTGAATCAGAGTTTCCATACTTAAACCAGCAAATAGAGCCGGCACTTAATCCGGACAGGACTATCCCTTTTTCATAAGCTTGTCTTAAAATTTTATCAACTCCTAATTTTTTCCAAATCCTCATCATCTTTATGACATTACCGCCGCCGACATAAATGGCATCAGAGGTTAAAATCTTTTCTTTAATTTCTTTTTTACTATATTCTGCTTTTATTAAATAAAGAACATCAGTTTTGCAACCAAGTCTTTTACCAAAATGTTTTTTAACTATATCATAATATTTACTTGAATCTGAGCTGGCCGTTGGAATAAAAAGTAACTTCGGCCTTCTATTGCCTGTTAACTTAATTATTTCTTTATCTATTTGAGTTGTTTCTACTGGATGACCAGGTTTGCCTATATGTCCACCACCAATTGCAACAATTTTTTTCATAAAATTATTTGTCTAACTTATCCGGCTGCTTAAGACTTTTCTTTTCTTCGGATTTTAATTTTCTTTCAATTTTTTTAATATCTTCCTCGGGTGGTAATTTTTCTGGGACAATCCCACGACTCAACAATGTCTTCCTGACGCTTCTGTTATTAGTAATGTGCTCTTCAGAAATCATCTGCTCAGACCGCAATTGTTTGTTTTTTGTATTAAAAATAGTTATCTCGGTCGCAAAATCTTTTGCTTTTAATAAAATAGTTGGTTGAAAATCTGCCAGAGCACGATTATCGGGCACGCCAAGCCGTTGTTTCATCTCCTGGGTAGTATATCCAAACAAAGCCTTATCACCTTTGCTCCTGATAATGCCAAAATTTTTATCACTGCCGGTTTGCTGATAAATAACTCCAGAAAGTTCTTTTTCGGTTGTGGTTAATTTTTGTCGCGCATTTACTCTCTCAAATTCTCTTATTCTTTTTTCAATAACTTCAAACTTTCTCGTTTGAATTGCAAAATAGTTTTGGGCAAAAGCAATTTCTTCTTTTCGAGGATCGCCATTTTGAGCTATCAAATAACAAGCATAGCGCGTAAGCATGATATCAGGAACCATTTTCTCGGCTCCTTTGGGCATTTTGATCGTTTTCCCGACGCCGGCAAAATGATCAGAAACTATGTGTTGCGTTACTTCACAAGCTGTTTTTGCCTTTGAAATAGCGGTTAGGAAGTTATCCCATTTAGCATACCCCAATAACTCTTGTAAATCGCGAGCCAGCCAAAACTCTAAACCACTCTCTGTTTTTTGAGCATAATCATTAAAATTTTTATGAAGTTTTTGTACAATTTCGTGTTTCATAGAATTTTAAAAAATAAATTTACTTGGTAATATCATTTTTATTAAATCAGCCTTTAATGTATATGCCCTTACGAATGAATCATCCACGTGAGCGTATAAAATCCCTTCGCCTTTGCCTGTTTCTACAAATTGGCTGGCAAAGGTAATTATTTTAGCTTTACTATCTCGTATAAAAGGCTCCGGTGAAACCCAATCTATTTTACCATTTTCGTAATCATAGATAAAAAGACCGACTGAAAAGATTCCATATTTTATTTCTGTGCCAACTTTTTTATTAGCTTCGCGACCATTGATAATACCAAGCCTTTTTCCAACTCCTAAGTCTAAAAAAGTTTCTGGAAAAAGTGGACCAGGTGAGGCGTGACCAGCAATCCAAGAAATATTGTGCTCTTTGGGATGAAATGCTATATCACCATATTTCCAAGGTTTTCCCATATCTTCAGCAATTGCTACTTGAACAACAGAATACGATCTATCAGTTTGACGATCTTTTGATTCAATTAAATTATAGCGGAGTCCTTTTTTATTAACAGGCGCCACAGAAAGCTCTTTCGCTCTAAATTTACCATTATCTATAAGAACTGGCAGAGTCATTTTTAAAGAATCTAAATCTTTACCCACTGCATGACCAAGATGGATTTTAGTTTTTTTATTTTTGTCCTTGGATCTAATTGGTATTGTAAAATAAACATGCATTAAGTCAGTTCCTTTGTCTATCCAAATATCGGGGTCTTCCAGGCCAATGAAATCTCCGCCGTCAGCCAGTTTGTTGATAATCTCTATTTCATTTTTTATATTTAAACGTTCGCCGATTTTAAAATGTTCCATTGAATCTCCGTAAATTTTATGCAGCTCGCTTCTGTCAACATAACCTTTGACTTCTACATTCCCTTCGCGACTTGTAATACAGCGAATTATTCCAGATTTATAGCCACTTCGTGGATCAAGCGCAATAGCCATAACGTGTTTAAATCGGGCATCTGCACTTATCACTTTGCCGTTGTGTTCTGTATACAGTTCTGGCATACACTAGGCTTTGATTTTGTTACTTTTTAATTTGGGTGCGCTGGAATGGATTAATTCTTCCAAAAATTTATCCAGATCGGCGGTAGCGACGCAGGAAACTTTATCGGCCCCTCCGTAATACACGAATAGTTGTCCGTTTTTCACGACTGCTCCGCAAGAATATACCACGCCGGACTTATATCCTTCATTTTCATACCATTCGTCCGGTTCCAGAATCGGTTGATTAGAACGATGGAGAATCTTAGTGGGGTCTTTCAGATCCAAAATCATCGCCCACAATTTATACCGATGAGAATCATGCTTTTCCATCTTGTGGTAAAAAACCAGCCAGCCGTATTTTGTTTTTATGGGAGCCGGCCCGACGCCCCGCACTAATTTATCTCGAGCCGCCCACAAAGGACTACCCTGATGCACGCTATGGATATAAGTCGCTCCATCCAATTCATCCAAAGAATCAAAATAATCAATCATAATTTTCGGAGAAATACTGTGCAAGATCGCATATTTACCTTCAATTTTTTCCGGAAAAAGCACCCAATTTTTATGGACTTCGTGAGGCGGAGAAATCAGGACCGGTTCTTGCCAATTCCAGCGTCTGGATATGAAATCATCCAAACTAATGGAAGTCAGCGCCAGCCGGACCGATCCCCAACCATCAAAAGAAGTGTAGATCATATAAGCTCGATCGCCTAAAAGCGTCAACCTCGGATCTTCGGAGCCTCCACCCCAACCGCCGCCGGAACTGTAAAAAATTTTTGGCACCGTCGTTTTTTTGACTACTGGTTTATGGCTGCTATAAAAAGCTACCTCTTTTGATCCCCGATCAACACTATAACCGTCATTGCTCTTGGCATAGCCCAAGACTGAAATATCATTCTCGCCGATCGCCCGATAAATAATGTGCACGCTACCATCATGATAGAGGGCAGTCGGATTAAAAGTCGCTTTTGATTCCCAATAAGAATTATCCGCCGGTTCAATAATAGGATTGTATTTTGATCGTTTAAGGTCAAGGGCAATAGCTTTCTTAGTGACTTTTTTCGTCACCCTTTTTGTTTTGGGTTCAAGTTTTGTTAGTTTAGATTTATTCGTTTTCTCCTTTTTCATAATTTTTTACCCGCACACTTATTTTCAAGACGCGCCCTCGGCGCATTGTACTCAATATCTTAAAAATTAGTGTTCGGGTTTAGCGCGGCCATATTTGTCTTCATAACGAATTATATCTTCTTCGTCAAAGTTCCCGGTGGCTATTTCAACCAATATCATGCCCTCTGGTCCAGCCATCCATCGATGCTTAGCACCCAGAGAAGCAAGATATTCCGCCCCAGGAATAGCGTTATATTCTTGGTCTTCTATTTTTATTACACCGCTACCACTTACAATATACCAAAATTCTGAACGCTTAGTATGACTTTGCCAGCTGGTCTCTTCCCCCGGTTTAATTCGATGGACTTTTACTGTTGAGAAACTGTTGAGAGTTAATTGTCGTTGATTTCCCCACGGACGCTCTATTGTGAATGGTTTGAATTCTGCCATATTTCTTAATTATACAACTAAATAATTTTTTAGCTAATTTTGTTCAGTTAATTAAAGGTCTGACTGTCATTCATATTGTTGATTTGCTTCTAATTCAAAGCTTCAAGATTAATGCAGAGATCATCTTCCCAAACCATATCAGAATAACTCAGGAGCATTTTTTTAACATAATATTTTCTCTCATCGTAAGTTTTTTGATCTTTTGCCTCAAACTTTACTGTAATGTAAGGACCATTTTGAGAGTATCGGAAAATCATCATTCCATCCTTAAAATCTGCGCGAGTACCATCATCGTCGGGAATAATAGTAGAGTCAGTGATTTTTGCTTCCGGGAAATCATTTTTAAATTTAACCGACAGGTCCTTAATAACCTGTATTTTTTTATCGTCTGGACATCCAATCTTAATTTCAGGGGAAGAGATATATTTCGGAAAATTTTCATATAGTTGACTTAAGGACATGTTTTTATCGGAAAGATACTCTAGTACACGAAGAACTGCATAAGTGCCGTCATCGAAGCCATAGGCATTGTCTGCAAAAAAGAAATGCCCGGAAAGCTCACCCCCAAACGCCGCATGCAATTCGGCAATTTTCGCCTTTATAAAGGGATAGCCAACTCGCCACATAACTGGAGTTCCGCCGTTCTCTTTAATAACTTGACCTGTTAACTGAGAACAAAGAGTATTGTGAACGATTTTCGAATTAGGAAATCTTTCTAGAATTTCCTTGGCAAATATCGCCACTAATACATCATTCCAAAGGATATTTCCTTTTTCATCTACTACTCCTATTCTGTCTCCATCGCCATCAAACGCCACTCCAAAATCTGCGCCTTCTCGAATCACCGCCTCACTAACTCGTCCCATGACGACCGTTGAGGTCGGATCCGGTGTACCAATAGGAAAATGCCCATCTGGTTCTAGATTTTGACCGATGACTTCACACCCTACGCGTCGGAATATTTCGGGGTTAAAAAGCCCAGTAGTTCCGCAACCACAATCTACGACTACCTTAAATTTTTTTTTAAGGTGAATGCGTTTTAACATATCGAATGTGTAGTCTTCGATGAATTGCTTGCGGACTACACCCTCAAGTTTAGTAAGTAAACCCTTTTCCCCCGATATAAAAAATGTCTCCTCCTTAACAGTCTTGTGAATTTCTTGAATTTCCTCTATTTCGGTATTTCTGGAAAATCCAGTTGCAAGCTTGAATCCATTGTAATTCCATGGATTATGAGACGCGGTAATCATCACTCCTCCGTTGGTTTGAAAACGATACTGTCCAAAAGATGTCATTTGGGTCATGACCATGCCGAGATCAATGACGTCAACCCCCGTAGACACAAGACCTTGTGCGAATGCCTGATTGTATGCTTCGGAACTCAAACGACAATCATGTCCTAGTACTGCTTGTCTAATTTTTCTCCTTCTAAGAAATGTGCCGTACGCCTTGCCTATTGCTTCTACTTTTTCAGAGTCCAAATCTACACCAGCAATTCCTCTAATATCGTAATTTCTAAAAATGTATGGGTTAATTTTCATCTTATTTTTTATTAATTTTTATCTTTTGTGTTTGTTTTACTAGTTCCGAGGAACTGCGGACTTTCCCTCCCCTTCCCACGTTATATATCATATTGATACCCAACTTTTTATGTATTTGCTTTTCTTTATATAAAGAAGACTTGGGATTATTCGCATCTTTTTCGTCTCTATCCCCTCCATTAGCAAAAATATGCGGCCTGATCTTTATTAATCCCATACAGACACTCATGTCTTTGGTATTTTTCCCATGGTCACTAATAATAACTCTGTCGACTGACTCGAATGCTTCAATAATTTCTTTACGCTCATAGTCCGGCATAAACACATATCCCTTTTTTACCCTTAGCCAGTGGTCGTTATTGATGTACACCACCAATTCATCTCCTAATTTTTTTGCTTCCTGAAACATTCGCACATGACCAATATGAACCGGATCGAATCCCCCGCTGACCATGACTATTTTTTTATCTTTTTTCACTCTTTTGGACACGCTCTTTTCCTTCATATGATTTAATAAAATCACCTACTGGGCTAAGAACATTATACGTCTATTTAAGATAACTATCAAAATATATGGCATGGCAGGTGTATCCGCCCGGATTTTTTTGCAAATAGTCTTGATGATAATCTTCGGCCGGATAAAATTTTTGCAGAGACTCTAAACTAGTTACCACCAGATTTTTCCAGCGCTTGGAATCGTTCACAATTTTTATAAAATCTTCGGCTTCTTTTTTCTGTTCGTCGTTCCCATAAAATATCGCCGAGCGATAAGAAGTGCCCCGGTCATTGCCCTGCTGATCCAGAGTGGTGGGATTGTGAATCTGGAAAAAGAAATCCAGTAATTTTTTATAAGAAGTTTTTGAATCGTCATACTCTATCTCCACCGCCTCAGCATGACCTTCGTGATTTTCATAAGTTGGATTTCCTCCGCCAGCTGGCGGACCACCAGTATAGCCGACAGTCGTATTCACCACTCCCATTTGCCTCCGTATCAGCTCTTCCAAACCCCAGAAACACCCTCCTGCTAGTACAATTTTTTTTGTCATATAATTATTATATCACTTTTCTTTTTTTATAAACATAAATTACAAAACGAGAACTATCGGCATATTCGCACGAATTAGGGATATAGTAAATTTGGGGTCATGTTAATCTTTTACTTTGCTGGAACGAATTTCATGGAGATTGAATTCACGCAATGGCGGATATTTTTTTCGGTCAAGTGCTCGCCTTCGAAGACGTGGCCCAAGTGACCGCCGCACTTGGCGCAAGTTATTTCTGTGCGCATGCCGTCTTTATCTGGATTTCTCTTGACTGCGCCCTCTATCTCGTCATCAAAACTCGGCCAGCCGCAAGTGGATTCAAATTTTTGTTTGGAAGTGTATAAAGGAGCTTCGCATTGACGGCAAACATATAATCCCTCAGTTTTGTTTTTATAATATTCCCCCGTGAAAGGCATCTCGGTACCTTTATCAATAATTACTCTTTTTTCTTCCTCTGTAAGCTTATTCATTTTTATATCCTACCATAATTAGTGCGGGCCCGGCGGGACTATTCGTCCACGCCGGGCCCATGTTGCTCTCCCTAGCTCGCGTCTGCAAGCCGAAGGAGCATCGCTTGCGTTATCTTCACTACTTCCTCTCTCGGTGTGCCTTCGAAACACACCGGCTTGCCGATGGTGAGTCTCATGTTGCTCCAGCCATGAAACTCGAACCAAACGGGAACAGCGACCACGCCCTTCCCAGTGGCAAGAACGGAGAAGCCGCCCTTGAGTGGCCGAATCATCTTGAGTCTACGGCCACCCCAACTTACCAAGTGGTGTATCCCCTTGAAGGTCCTACCACCTTCAGGGAATATGAGAATGTTCGCGCCGCCCTCCAGAATGTGCTTGGCGGCAACCAAACTTCTCACGTCGCCTTTGTCCTTCGTCCGATCAACTGGAATGAGACGCGGTCTCATCAGAAAAAACTTCCAGTTGTCGTAGTAGTTTTTCCGGTCTGCGAGCGTCCAGGGGCCGTACTTAAACGGCCGCAAGACATATTGGTGAAAAAACACACCAATCAGCAAGACCGGCTCCACCAGCGACGGGTGATTAGAGATCAAGAGAATTTTTCCCTTCTGCTTTGGGAAATTCTCCCATCCTCTGACCTCCAAAATCCCCGAACCCCACAGAAACTCAAAGACCACGCCTATGCACAACCCCGCGGGGTATGTGAATAGGAGAAACACGACGGTATTGACAACTTTTTTCATCACACACCCCTTTCCGAGCCGATATTAGCACATTGAAACAAAATAGTCACTCAGGTGTATTGCTTTAAAAATATATTTATTTATTTTGTTGCAGCTTTTCCGAGAAGCATCGCGTACTTGACTGCCAGCCGTTTTTTGGTTTTGTGAGAATGCCTTGATTTCTTTTTTGGACTAAGTGTTGTGCCTCTTTTTGCCATAAACTTGACCGCTTCTGGCGGTAATTTTTATTATTGATAAGATACAATATATTATACTCTAAATTAATAAGTAATTCAATTCTTTTGCATTTCCCGGTTTTTTTTGCTAAAATCCGATAGTTCTTTAAAAATAGAGAAATAATTAAAAAGTAAAAATTATCGCTCCGGAGTAGCTCAATGGTAGAGCAACGCACTGTTAATGCGTGGGTTGTAGGTTCGAATCCTACCTCCGGAGCAATGATTTTTACTTAAAGTTTATATGATGCAATTTGACGCGAGATGAAAATTTTTGGCAAAAAATTTAGAAATTTTATTTTTCTGCTTCTTTTTTTGGGCGCCAGTTATTATTACCAAAATGATATTACCCGGTTCGTGGATAACCAGCTCGCTTACTTTCGGCCGTGCGGAACGCCGATCACCTATTCCATCGGGAGTTTTGATAAACGTTTCGGCATTACGGAAAAAGAATTTTTAAACACCATCGCCCAAGCGGAAAAAATATGGGAATCCTCGGCCGACCCGCTTCGCCAAAACTCCAGTGAGGCGAGTAAGCCATTATTCCAATATTCCAAAACCGGCAGCCTAAAAATTAATCTAATTTACGATCAGCGCCAGCAGGCGACGGATAAATTAAAAAAAATGGGCATCGCGATTGGCGAGGACAAGAACGCTTACGAGAGCTTAAAAATAAAACATGATTCCTTATCCGCTTCGTATGAAAAGGATAAAATTTCTCTGCAAAAAATAGTTGCCAGTTATCAGGCAAAAAAGGACACTTACGAAAAAGAAGTTGCCTATTGGAATAAGCAAGGCGTAGTATCCAAAGAAAAATACAATCAATTAGAACAAGCAAGAAATGACTTGAATAGTCAAGTGGACGTTATTAACCAGGCGCAGAATACTTTAAATGACAAGATGGAAACTTTGAATGCTCTGGGAAGCGAATTAAATAAATTAGCCCAAAATCTGAATCTGCAAGTAAAAACTTTTAACACTGTCGGTTCGCACGGTGAGGAATTTAACGAAGGTGAATATATCAATGACGGCATAGATACAAAAATAAATATCTATCAATTTGACAGTCAAAATAAATTGCGGCGAGTCCTGGCGCACGAGCTCGGGCACGCCCTCGGTTTGGACCATCTGGATAATCCCAAAGCTATCATGTATCGCTTGAACCAAAGTTCCAACGAAAAATTAACCAGCGACGACATCCTGGCTTTAAAAAAATTATGCGGGATTAAATAAATCTGTTTGCATTTTAATTTAATTTTTTCTTTTTAAGATTCTTCTGATAACTCGAAATATTACATAGGCCAGAATTAAAATCAGAAGATATAAAATCAGTCGATGCTGTAGCATGAGAGCCAGTAATGATAGAATTGCCAGCTTGGTGTACAACCAGGTTTTGTCGGGCGAAGGAACATTGTTCGGAATATCAGCGCCAGAAAAACGATCAGGCACCAGAGTACCATTAGCAGTTTTGGTTGTCGGTTTTTCACTTGCTGAAGACGAAATTGTTTTCTTGTCACTGGATGTACTTGCTGGTGAAAGCGTAAGTGTCGCAGTACCTTTAACGGTCAGGGTGTTTTTGTTATCGCTGTTCAAAATAGCTGAATCATCATCCACGCTGACTGTTGCCTTGCCTTGCTTCAAACCGGTAAAAGTGATGACCCCAAGAGTTACTGGCGAAAGTGTGCCACTTGGATAACCGCCGGTCTTGATCATGATTCCTTTCTCATTATCTATTTCATTATAGCCTGGTTGGGAGAGAGGCATCCAGGCATCGCCAAATGTAAACGAGTTGATGCGCAATAAATCGGCCGGATACGACAGAGCCGCTTTGACGGTGAACATACGCTCGCCCAGTGGATCGATAACAACGTTGATCTTGAAAATTTTTCCCGCCGACACATTTTTCACTTGAGAAGAAAGATTAATTGAAGCGGCCTGGGCCGAAAACGCGGAAGTCAGAAAGATAATGACGCTCAAGGTAATTAAATATGGAGAAAAATTTTTCATCCCGTTCATCATGACCAGTATATCATTAAAATATTAAAATCGACGAGGTCAACAATTCCGTCTTGATTATAGTCCGCGATATTAACGCCTCTCTTGCCCCAGTTAATCATCAGAACATTAAAGTCGGTCAAGCCGATCAATCCATCACGATCAGTGTCTATTTTTTTATACATCTCATCAATATTTTTAATGTTTGACTTGGTTGCTTGACGCTCCACGTTCACTGTTTGTAACAAGTTCGACTTATAATTATTGAGGGTGTTCAGTATACCCTCAGTGATTGATGACGATTGATTATTTCCACCTCCACCACCTCCACCACTCGAAGCGGGTACAGATACAACCCCCTTGCTTTCCCCCTTGTCAGGGGGAACCGACTCACCTGCCTTTGCCTCCCCTACAGTTTGTTTATCTTGGGGGAGGTCAGGAGGGGTTGTATTTGTATCTATATTATTTTTCTCCAGAAGCAGTTTCAACTGCGCTTCATTCACACATGTCTCGCCGATACAGATTTTTTCTTTGGCTTTAAATATATTTGCGTAGACTTCCCCAAAATATCCCCGCACCGCCGTAATT
>OBEQ010463754.1_pt1 | contig 11616 bp, 6 predicted proteins | sample 1670901 | NCBI WGS metagenome assembly OBEQ01 (sample SAMEA104232315, study PRJEB22302) | groundwater metagenome | biome: forest; feature: aquifer; material: groundwater | place: USA | collected 2011-08-07 | depth 5.4 m | reverse complement strand
ATCGGCGAGAACAAAACGTCCTCTGGTATCGTTACCTGCCGATATTTTTTCGATACCTTGCAGTGCAGGTCCATAAACTAAACCCATAGAAGCATAGGTCGCATAACATTGCTCTGCAGTTAATAGTTCGCTCCGGCATTCTGCTCGCAATGCGTTTATATCAAGTGGCGAGAGCTCATCAATCCCTGCCACCTTATCCATAGCCAATTCCGCTAGGCCTTGCGAATGAATCAACACCTTTTTTTCTGCTTGGCCGGAAGGTTCCTCTTCGCTATAAATTTTATAAGAGATCAAACCAGAATCGTTTGGGTACAATCCGATGTGAATTACTACAGGAGTCTTATCTACTACCACAGGACGTGGCCACACTACATTGGACAAACGAATCGCACTGTCGTTACCAATGGCTGCAACCACGGCGGCCCTTGCCATTTCTAAAAAAGCCACACCAGGTAGTATCTTTTTTCCGGCGACTCTATGATCCGCTATGAAAAATTCTTCGCCAGTAAACACTGAGCTGAAGCGTTGCGCAGTAAAATCCGAGGTATTATGTTGCAACAAAGGATGCAATGTAGATATCGACGTTAATCCGATGGGTAACATGGATCTGCTTGAAGTAGCCACGGGCACCACGGTTGATACCCAATAGCGCTGCTGTGCGAATGGATAGGTAGGTAGACTAATTCGCTTTGGTTTTTTCGCTGGATAAATTTGGTTCCAATCCATCGTCAAGCCATTTACCCATAAATCCAACAGCTTGTTGTATTTGCCTTTCGTGATCCATGCATGGATCATATTCTTTACATCTTCATCAGCACTGTGTGCAGTTAAGTTGTCTTTTTTGCGCTTAGCTTCGCTGCTATAATTTTCGCTATTGAAGACCTCGTCTATACCCTCTTCGCCTGCTATCAAACGCTGTAGTTTGTCACGCAATTCCTCTACAGAGCGAACTATCAGAGCCAATCGAGCTTCCATCGATTCACGGCCCACTTGCAATGTGTAAGCGATGTTAGCTAAGTCATCATTATTAAAATCAGTTCTATCAAGCGAACTTAACAGGTTCTTCACCTGTTCCTGCAGCCGCAGCGAGTTTTTCGCTGAGAGTACGATGATCGCTGGCGGCAGCACTGTTTGCATTACAGTTTCCGTCGCAGCAGACGTAACTACAGAGGGTTCAATGTATTCTTCTAGAATCACATGCGCATTTGCTCCACCCGAACCAAAGCTACTGACGCCAGCGCGGCGCGGACCATTGCTTGACAACCAGGGTTGGTTTTTATCAACAATATAAAAAGGGCTGTTGACCAGTTCTATCTTAGGGTTTATTTCATTAAAGTGATGTAATCCCGGTAAAATTCGATGCTGAATACACAACACTGTCTTTAGTAAACCCACAAGGCCTGCCGCCGCCTCCAGATGGCCGACATTGGTCTTAGTAGAGCCGATCCCACAGTACTGCTGGGGTATAGAAGTGTCTTCCTGCGGCGCATCTGTCGGTAATTGACCCGCTAATGATGGCTCAGCAAAGGCCTTTTTAAGCCCACTGATTTCGATCGGATCCCCAAGCGACGTTCCCGTCCCATGAGCTTCGATATAGCCGATTGTTTGCGGTGCAATTTTGGCATCTTTTATCGCCTCTACGATCAATTCTGCCTGCCGACCAGGATTGGGTACAGTGAGCCCTCCTGCTTGCCCACCGTGGTTAGCTGCACTGCCTTTAATGACCGCGTAGATATGATCTTCCGCCGCTACTGCTTCACGCAGCGGTTTCAGCAAAATCATTACAGCGCCTTCACTGCGCACATATCCGTTCGCGTCTTTATCAAAAGTTTTACAGCGCCCATCTCTCGACAACATACCCGCTTTGTAATACGCAATCGAATTGTTGGGCTGGCAGATAATGTTGATGCCACCCACCAGCACTTGTGCACAAGAACCCCGCCTTAAAGCCTGTACCGCTTTGTGAACGGCAACCAACGAACTTGAACAAGCGGTATCGATTTGCAGGCTAGGGCCGTGAAAGTCAAAAAAGTAGGAGATTCGATTCGCGAGAACGGCCAAAGAAGTGCCCAAGCCAAAATGGGCATCTACGTTTTGAGCAGTTTGGGCCAATAAGAGTTGATAATCAGAACCGCTGGCCCCGATATACACATCGGTTTTACTATTCGTAGGCGACAATGGATTATAGCCGGCGTCTTCAAGACAGCGCCAACTCAGCATTAACATCAGCCTCTGTTGTGGATCCATGAGCTCGGCTTCTTTGGGTGATAAGCGGAAAAATGCCGGATCAAACCCTGCAATGTCCTCGATAAATCCGCCGAGATTAATACCCTGATGTTCACCGGTAGGATCAATACCCTCCGGCCACTGCCAGCGGTCTGCAGGTAATTCACCAATTACACTGCGTTGATTGATGATCAGATCCCAAAATTGTTCTTTGGTCTCAATGCCGCCAGGTAATTGGCATGCCACGCCTATGATCGCAATGTCGATTTGTTCACGAGACAGAGAGTTGACACGAGCAACAGATCGATCCGAACTTCGTCTATCTGAGCTTCGCCTATCCGTACTTCGTCTATTCGTCTCCAGCCAACTGTCGGCCGTAAAATGTCCCGCAATCAGACTAATATAGCCCTCTTCACGTTCAACCAATTGCGCATCAATAAAGCCGACAATTTTTTCGCAAGTGTTATATTCAAAGAAGAAGGTGGATTCCAGGGTTAACCCAAAGGCATGACTCAGATCGTCAATGAGATCCAGTAAATCGGCTGAATCCAATCCCATTTCTAATAGCGGTTGTGCTAATGCCACGCTGCTTTCATTGCCCTTCAACGAGAGTAGGCAACACACGGCATTAACCACCACGCTCTCGACATCGCGGGTGTTCCTCGCGGCTGTGCTCATATTGAGAGTGTCCACCTGTTGCAGCGCAACGTTGGCAAAACGTTGGCGATTGTGGATATCGTATTCGACCAAGACTCCATAGCCTTGATTGACTGTATCGGCAGGTCGATAATTCGGGATCACCGCAGTGATGTCTGCACCGTGCAGTTGATGAAAGCGAAGAATAGTATCAACAAATCCATTGCGTTTAGTCTTGAGTCCGATATAGCTTTCGTAACTGTGTTGCTGATGATCGCTGTAGTTCTTACAACGGGTAATGCCAATCACCGCATACACATCACTCATCAAGGCGGCTCGCTGCAGCATAAACTCCAGCAGTTGGTCGCCCAGATTCAGGTCTTGGACCGTCGGCAGAATATTCAATGCCAATAGCTGTACAACGCTGCCGCGTTTATCATGGAGCGTATCAATGGTGTCCATCGACATACCCTGAATAGCTTCTTTGGCAGCGATACGTTGGGAGTAAATCACGCCGACGACTCTGTTATGTAACACCAACACCAGCTGTCCATCGGGATAGCGGCTCAGTCGTTGGCTTATCGTATCCGCAGGGGTTTGAACGCCTGCGGGCCAACAGCTCTCTTCCAGCTTGATTAACGCCGGTAGATCGTCGAGGTGCGCATTCCGCACCACATAATCACGTCGTTGGAAGTAATTGCAGGTTACCCGTGCGAAGGGTTGATCCTGCGGATATTTTTTAGCGAAGTCTTCACAGGGAAATAAACCGGCTTCAGCTGCCGCCATGAGGTAGGTCTCAGCGCCCACCAAAAATTTTCCGGTAAAGGCATAACACGCATCAAAGTGCAGGCTTTCACTGCTTAAATACCGATTAACCGTTTTGGCATCCAGACAGTGGGCTTCTAACGACAGCAAACCCTGTTTACCGATCACGTCGGCCCATTGGGCAAAATGCTCACGCAAACTGTGGTAGATGTAGCGCGGTGGAATTTCGTGACCGAGTTGGTCGACGAATACACCCATATTTTGCACGCTACTGGCCGTGGTCTCGGTCACATACGGAATGGGTTTAAGGTAATCGCTGTCTTGATCCAAAAATGTGCGAACGTAAAGGATGTTGTCCAGATCAACAATGCCCATTTGTTTTAAATCGGCAATCAGTTGTGCCGGGCTTTCAATATTCCCTTTGATCACCTGATAATGGGTGCCTGCAAGTTTTTGTGCGGCAATCGCCAGTATGTCCTCATGCGAATCTACACCAATTAGGGTGAGTGGATATTTGTCGAGAACTTGTCCGCGTTGCGATTTCTGGCAAATAACGTCGTGAATTTTTCTTAACAGCGAACCATCACCACAACCGAGATCAACGATATACCTCGGCTGGTTTTTACTAGGTTTGTCATCAAAGATCGCGAGCAGACTTTTCTGCAATTCCGAGAAATATTTTTTATGCTCAAAATCACTACCAGTGAAGGTCAAACTGCGATCGATGTGAATCTCATGCCTCAGCATATCGAGTTGAATGACCGCCGCACAATCACCAAATATAACTTCTTCTATTTTTGACAATATCGAACGGTAAGAAAATACAATTGAAACAGAGTCAATCGCAAGTGCCATAAAATGACTAGCATCACTGAGCGAGAATTTCTCATCAGAGGAAATCAACCAACCTTTGTTGATAAAAAATTCGGTAATCTCTTTTCTTGCTTTAGGGCGCAATGTGGAAAGAAAGGAAACGTTCTCTGTGTTATTCAGTAAGTTGTCCTCATGCAAGCTTACCAACAAGGGGAGGACTAACAGACCATCGAGAAAATGCGCAATCGTCGAATCACTCAATCCCCACTGCGCGAGGGAACGATCAAACCATTTTTTAAGAGAGTGTTTTCCTTTGCCACTTTTCAAATAGTCTTCGAAGGGGAAATCCATCAAGGCCAACACGTCAGCCGAAATTTTATGATGAATAGATGCATCAGGCATTAGGGCATACTGATCTGGAACGGTTTGGATTACCCAGTTCAGCGATTCCAGCAGACGCAAGGCAACTCGAAGATGGCCGCTGTTGGCTTGTAAGGCCTCGACTATTTCAGAAAAGGTTACCGGTTTATCCACCGAGAGCAGCTTAAACAAACCCTGCTTTTTACAAGCGAGAATAACGGGAACAGCGACATAACCATGAGCATAAAGATTTAAAATCTGCAACATCTTCTACATCTCAAAAAAGATCGTACCTACCACACCTCTAAGAACGAGAAACAATCGGGCGATTAACACTAAAGCAAGTAAGTGCTTATTATCCTTATTGCAAAACGTCATATATTAATGCGCGAGCTTCAATATATTAAGACTAGCAAAGATTAAATGGAGTAAGTCCACTAAGAGGAAATCAATCGACAGAACATCAAATGATCGACGACATTTACAAACAAAAACAATTTTAAATGTAACATAGCCATAGACATGATGATTCACAGTATGTCACATTTTTCAGACACTAAAAAACGCCTTTAGTAATGCAGAATAAGAAGCTGAAGCTCCCGGGGAAATTCATTTTTACTACATGCAATCGGGGATAAATCTATTTAATACTATTAGTTAATTTAGTGCCTGAATCAACGTCATGATTTTTTTGACTCAGTAAAGAATCTCTAACATTGTCAATTGCCAATTGATCTCCCTCTCTTTCCAGTAATGTTAACAGTGCAGGCGTCAGACTAACATCTGATAAAATTGCAATGACTATGGTCAAAGCGGAAATAAATCCGAAGCTTTGTACTGCATCCATAGTAGCCAGACCAAAAATGCCGAATCCACACGCTAAACTGAGCGATGTAATTAACAACGCTCTGCCACATCCCATTATCGTAGCGTGAATTGCCTCGGTTACCGAAACCCCAGTATCTTTTATCCGTTTGTACGAATGCATAAAATGAATTGTATCATCCACTGCAATACCGATAATTATGCTGCCTATCAATATAGTAAAAATATCTAGGGGTATCTCAAACAGGTGCATCACACCCAGGCCAACAACAATAGGGGCAATATTCGGTATCATACTGATAGCCGCGTATTTTATATTATCGAGTAAAATAATCATGAGCGGAAATATAATAATTAACGCAATGATATTCGATTGCGCCATAGTTTTAAGCATTTTGCTAAACGCTTCCATAACGACTGGTGCGATACCAGTAATATATAGCGTTGCATGTGCGGGTAAAACCTGACTAATATTATTAGTCAACGCCTCCACATATTTTATGAAATGTAATATATTTTTGTCGGGTAACAAAAGAGTTATGCGAGCTATCTGATGATTATCGTCGACCAACAATCTCATATCTTCTGAGCCACTCAGTTCAAACAATAGCAGCTCTTGAGCGATTAGTGCTTTCTCGTTTGGGATGGAATAATATCCTTCTCTATCGGCGTGTAACGAGCGATTAATTTCTTTCACAAGATCTGCCACAGAGCTGCTATTTGCAACTATCACATCATCACTCCATGTCTGTTCTGCAATTTGTTGGATTTTGTTGACAGCAGACAGATTTATAGGATCGTAAAGTCCCTGAGGTTGATTAGTGTCAATGAGAATATCAATATAGGTTCCCCACTTGAATTTATTATTCGCAATTTCCACAGCCTCTCGAACAGGATGAGATTCATTTAGCATCCGTGAAGGTTGATAGATAAATTCAAGTTTTACGGCATAAAATAAGCTGACTGCGACTAATGCAGTCCAAACTGCGATAACTAATTTCGGATATTCAGTACTTTTGAGTGAAACGAAAATTAATGCTCGATCAATAGAATCGCTATTGCCTTTATTAACCGGTGACTTCCGCTTGATGTTTACAATTGCAATGATCGCAGGCAACAACACAATGGTATAGAGCAACGCTAACATTACCCCCATAGGTGCTGCCACTCCAAATTGCGCAATCGGAATTAAATCTGCAAAATAAAAAGAAACCAAACCGCCAGCGGTCGTTAAGCTAGTCATTAAAATAGCAACTCCGCAATGCCTATAGGCATCAATAAGGGCCTTCTCCTTCTCGACACCTTTGTCGTACGCAGTGTAAAACAGTGAGAGCACATGTACTGCCTCAGCCACGCCGACAGTAATTAATAAAGTCGGTAAAATTTGCGTAATTGCAGCAATGGGATAATGTATTAAACCCATAAATCCAAATGTTCCTAGCAGCGACAGAACGACTATCAGCAACGGAATTATCACACCTGACACTCTACGGAACAAACACGCCAGCAACAAACCGATCATTACAACTGCCAAACCGGTAAACAAGCTCATATCCCTTTCAATGGCTTTAGAAATACTCCATCCCGTTGGCGGTCCACCGGTAAGCCAGGTTTTTATGCCCTCATTAGTCTCAAGTTCCTTCATCAAGAGAAAAAGTTTTGGAACCATCTCATCAACTTCAGAAACTTCCAAAAGGTTATAGGAGAATTTTTTTCTTTTATCAGCCTCATCCCACGGCGCTCTAATATTGATTCGAATAGTTGTGAAGTGATGATCTTCAGAATACAGCACATTTTTGTAGACAGGGTTAGCCAGAATTTTCTGCTTAAAGTGGGAGAAAGCTTCTAATGTTGTAGGCCATTCATCTTTTAAAGAATTGACCACAAGATCGTCATCAGAAGCCTGAGTTAAGCGAGCACTTATCAAACTATCTAATTGGTCGATGTAAGGAACGCTATTTTCAATCTGACGTTGAAAGCTTGCCAACTTCTTAAGAAATGTAGGATCGAATACATCATCAGCCTGTACTATCACTATGGCGACTTCGTCATTATCAAAAATCTGACGAAATTTTTCATAATCCAAACGAGCAGCATTGGCCTCGCCCAACATATTTTCCGGCGTTACGTCTATATAAAGATTCACGAAACCCAGGCTAAATATTAATGTCGTCAGCAACACAAAACAGAGTGCCGCCATGGGATGGCGATATACAATTCGACTTGACTGGGTAATAAATATTTCGATGTTGTGTCTTATTTTCTTCATCTTCTTCTCTAAAGGCAGTTTCACTCGCTTCAACAGTACTGTTAGCTCCATCACATCTTTTGTATCGAGATGAACAAAATCAGCTTAGCAGACATACTCTTTTGGTTCACCGTCAATAATTTCTGAACTGGATTAAAGGCGTGGTTCAAATGAGGGTACCACTGACCATCCTAAAAAACGGGTAATAAAAATACAATCTGATGATTTTATTTGCTTCAATTGTTTTAATATTGGCTTCAATTTAATGTCCTACAAGGAAGCCGTCAGTGACAGTTGCCAACCTCCCTCTATCTTCATTTGATCAACCTAATGTCCTATCTCCCCAGATAAAAAAACGTATTGCTTTAGAAGCGCTACGCAACCGAAAAACAATAACGCGCATTCTTGCTCAAGAAAATAATACTAGCCGGAAAAATGTTCGCCAACAAAGGGATCGCGCTCTGGAAGCCGTCGATAAATATTTTGAGCTGGATAATGTGAATGCAGAAGATATTCTCTTTTATTTACCTGTTACTAAAGCCTGGATCACGCAATTGGTGCTGGTCTTGATGCTGTTGGCGCACGCATCCTATCGAAATATTGCAATGATTATAAAAGACCTCTTGGATTGTGATCTTTCACAGGGGTCGATTAATAAAATATTCAGCGACGCTGTAGACAAAGCGAAAGTAATAAACTCTGCCGAGGATTTATCATCAATAAGCGTAACGGCCAATGACGAATTATTTCATTTTAGTAGACCGATTTTGACTGGCATTGATACGCGATCACTGTACTGCTACATGCTAAATTCTGAAGACCGCAGGGATGAAGACACCTGGGCTATCCGTTTGATGTACGCTGAAGACAAGGGGCTCAATCCGCAACGCGCGATTGGTGATGATGCGAAAGGTTTAGTGGCAGGACATAAAAAGGTTTTTTTAAAAACCTCTTATGATTACGATAATTTTCACATCACAAGGGGGCTGATGGATCTGAGAAAGTTTTTTAGAAATCGACTAAAAGCGGCTATTAATGAGCTAAATGCGCGGAAGATTAGCGCCAACCAATCTATTGATGACACGGAACTTGCCGAGCAAGTGATACTTGCAAAAAAAGAAGAAGAGAAGGCACGAAATATTTCCACAACACTCGACATACTCATCAGTTGGTTGGAACATGATATACTGAACAAGGCGGGTCCTACACCCAATGAGCGTCGTGAACTTTATGATTTTGTTGTTGACGAATATAAGAAGCTTGAGTTGATAGAACCACACCGAATCACTGAAATGCGTATTACGCTTGAAAACAAACGCGAGATGACACTGGCTTTTTCATAGGTGCTAAATGAAAAATTTAAGGCCATCGGCGAGCAATTTAATTTACCGATTGATGTGATATGGGAGATGTGCAAACTACAGCGTTGTGATTTAGACGGAATTCACTATGTCATTCGGTCAGTCCCACTAGAGCAGGAGCTCGGAGGGCGTTTTGACGAGGTAGAAGATGCAGTCATTAAAGCCTTGGTTGAAACGGAGAGAACCAGTTCCATGATCGAGAATTTGAATGGACGAGTCAGAAAATATATCCGCAATCGAAAAGAAATAGGACATGGCTACTTAGATTTACTGAGATGTTTTCTGAATCACAAACCCATTGTACGCAGTGCTCGAACTGACAGACGTGGAAAATCACCTGCGGAAATTCTGTTGGGGAAACCTCACGCTCATTGGTTAGAATTGTTTGGCTTCGAACGGTTTAAGCGCGCCGCCTGACATCCCTTTCTACTAAAATTTAATGACACTGGTGCTGGCTTACAGCGGTGGGTATAAACACGTCAATTGGAACCTAAAATCCCCCGATTTGAACCACGCCGATAATTCCTTGTTCATCTTGCCCTGAATGGGCGTTCAACTTCGCCGGAATCCGCATTTGCAGGCGCCAGGCGTGATAATTGAAATTATCATGGGAGACGACTAATCAACTAATCACAGCACGGTAAGGCTTACGCATTGCACCAAAATACGTTCATACGCTGTAGAATGTGTATATTGCTGGTGCCATACGGTGCGTTGCCACGCACCGTTTTTGGGACACCCCTAAGTAACCGTCAGTGAGCCACAATAATGCCTGACTCAACCGCACCGCTTACCAAGATTTATAAGGCAAAAATTTACCGTTCATGGTGATAACAACTCGGTCACCTTGGGGATTTTCTTCTTTGGCAACTTCCATTGAAAAATCAATCGCACTCATAATGCCATCGCCAAATTTTTCATTAATGATCTCTTTCAGCGTGTCACCATAAACACCGACAATCTCATATAAGCGATACAGCAGTGGATCTTGCGGCACGGCAAAATCCCAAGTCTTACGCGGACATGCGATGAGTGCATCAACCAGCTCATCTTCTAACTCAAGAAAATCACACAACGCTTTGGCTTTATCTCTGGGCATACTATTCATCCCCAAACAAGCCGAAGTTACCCATACCGGCGACATGCCAAGCTGATCTGCGATGGCTTGCCAACTGTAATTTTTCTCTGCTTTGGCGGTTAATATTTTTTTGCTGACCGTACTTACCATAAAGATACCTTTCATAATTGGTGAACCAATGCTGTGCATTACAGTTCGTGTTAGTGAATTAGTTTGCTTTTAAATGATTCGCTCATCACGTATAGATGTCTTGTAAATGCATCTGTTGTACCAGGCTTTAGAGAGACATTTTATGGTGTAAACGACATCTGGTAAGCAGGCGATGTGGATGCGAGAAATTCGCCGACTGACCGAAAGCGGACATCAAACCAGCATCATCAGTACCGCGTATGAGGGCGAAGCAAGCGTTTTGGCCGCTCGCATGTTCAGCAGATGGTGCCAGGAAAATTTTTTCCGCTACATGAAGCAACACTTTGCCATAGACCTGCTTTGCGAGCATGGCACCGAGGATTTTCCTGGCACCGAACAGGTCATCAATCCGGCTTGGCGGGTACTGGATCGACAACGAAACGCGTTGCAGAATAAGCTTCGCTATCGCCGTGCGCGGTTCGGGCAACTGACCATTCACACTGAATCAGCGGATAATCCAACACGCTATCAAGAATGGGAGAGAAAAAATCGGCCTTGCTGGAGGAGATCGAACACATGGAGCAGGAGCTGACAGTGATAAAAGACAAGATAAAATCAACCCCAAAACACATCCCCTGGGCCGAGCTTACGGAGGACGATAAATTTTACCGCCTCGCACCAGACCGCAAACAATTGATGGATACGATTCGGATGATAGCCTACCGCGCGGAAACAGCGATGGCGCATCAACTCGTCGATGCTGACATGGACTTGGCAGCAGCCCGGTGCCTATTGCAAACCCTGTTTGTGACAGAAGCGGATATCTTACCGGATAAAAACAACAACCAATTGATTATCAGAGTTCATGGTGCGGCGCGGCCCGTTGTCAATCGCAAACTGCAAGCGCTTTTCATTAGCCTCAACGAAGCCGAGCTTTACTACCCCGGAACGGCACTAAAACTCTCGTATGAAGTGATCGCTATGGAGGCGAAAAAGCCGGTAGATACTAAATTTGGTGCCGAATTAATTTCCTGCGGGTAAGGAGTTCTGAAGTTGTTAGTCTGCGGCAAATATCCGCGGTTTTACACCGGCGCTAACAACAACGCCCCTTATATGGTTTTAAGCCCTACTACTGACTCAATATAATGTTGTAAGTTGTTCGACCTCTCAGTGTT
>OBEQ010090921.1_pt1 | contig 11616 bp, 9 predicted proteins | sample 1670901 | NCBI WGS metagenome assembly OBEQ01 (sample SAMEA104232315, study PRJEB22302) | groundwater metagenome | biome: forest; feature: aquifer; material: groundwater | place: USA | collected 2011-08-07 | depth 5.4 m | reverse complement strand
GGGTTTTAAGATAGATCCTAAGACTTTCTCAGCGGTTAAAAAGATGGCTAAAAATATCCATGCCGTGAGCCAGGAAAGAGTGCGTGATGAACTGGTGAAGATGTTTACAGGGCCAAACCCGGGGATCGCCTTCCTGCTTTTGGATCAATCAGGCCTGATGAAGGAGGTGCTTCCTGAAATGTCCAAAATGAAAGGGGTCCAGCAGCCAAGGGCTTTTCATCCGGAGGGGGATGTGTTCAAGCACACCGCTCTTTTGATGAAACAACTTGAGAATCCTTCGACCGTTCGCGCATTCGGGTGCCTGCTTCATGATGTTGGCAAGCCGGATACGTTTCAACGGGCCGATAGGATCCGTTTCAACGGGCATGACCGGGTCGGGGCCAGAATTTCAGAGGACATCTTAAAGCGGCTTCGCTTCTCCAATGATCTTAAAGACCAGATTGTCGCTTGCGTGGAAGGCCATATGCGTTTTAAGGACGTCAAACAAATGCGCGAGAGCACTTTGAAGAAATTTCTTCAACGTGAAACATTTGAGACGGAACTGCAGCAGCACCGGATTGATTGCCTGGCGAGCCACGGCGACTTGAGCAACTGGCGGTTTTTGAGAAGGAAACTAAAAATGCTGACGCGGGAAGAAATAAAGCCCGCGCCGCTCGTGAACGGGCGGGACCTTTTGGAAATGGGCCATAAAGAAGGCCCGCTAATCGGAAAAATTTTAAAAGCCGCAGAGGAAGAACAACTTGATGGGAATCTCCGTACAAAAGAGGAGGCCTTGGGGTGGGTTAGAAAGAACTTTTAACGTTTGATTAAAATTTGTTGAAATTTAATAAAAGAGTGTGGTAGAATATCTGAAGTTGAAAGAATCTACAAAGGTTCTATATTCGTAAACAAAGGATATTATTATGGCAGAAGAGAAAAGACCACAGCGTACACAGATCATGACTCTCAAAGAAGTGGCTAAATACTTGGGAGTTCATTCCATGACGGTGTATCGTTTATTGAAAGAAAAGAAACTCCCCGGTTTTAAAGTTGGCGGGCAGTGGCGCACCAAAAAAGAAGTGTTGGATAACTACTTATTAAAAGAAGTTGATAGAAGTCCTTTAAAGAAGTAAGTTATCTCTCAATTCAAACAAGATCCCTGATTTTGCTTTAGACCCGCAAGATCGGGGATTTTATTTCTTGCCTATGATCAGTGACTTGAAACTTCCTTTAGCGTTGTCCGAACGGACCCGGAATGTCGCCAAGGTCTTATGGGTGACGCTTGGCCTCAATTGGATCGTCGCGGCGCTCAAAATTGTTTTTGGCATGATGACCCAGTGCATGGTGATCGTGGCGGACGGCGTCCATTCCTTTTCCGACGGGACTTCAAATATCGTCGGGCTTGTCGCCATCACACTTTCCGGGCATCCGGCCGATGAAAATCACCCTTATGGCCATCAAAAATATGAGACGCTCGCGTCTTTAGGGGTTGCCTTTTTCCTTTTTTTGGTTTCTTTCGAGGTTATTCGAAGGGCCATCGAAGGACTTTTTCATCCAAAAACCCCCGAAGTCAATGCCGTGAGTTTTGGGGTCATGACGGGCACACTTTTAGTGAACCTGTTCGTCGTCTGGTATGAGCGGAAGAAAGGAAAAGAGCTGAAGAGCGACTTTTTGATCAGTGATTCGTGGCATACGCTGACGGATATTTTTGTGACGCTGTCGGTTTTTGTGGCGCTTATCGGCATTCGTTGTCATGTTCCAAGATTGGATGCGATTTTTTCGTTGGTGATCGCAGGAGCCATCATCGTCACGGCTTTGAATATTTTAAAAAATAGTTCCGACATTTTATGTGACAAAGCCGTTCTGGAAACGGGCAAGGTCGAACGGATTGTGCGTTCTGTAAAGGGTGTTCAGGATTGCCACGAGATACGAACACGCGGCCGCATGGACAATATCTACGTAGACCTTCACGTTTTGGTGGATTCCCACATGTCGGTGCTGGAGTCCCATCGTCTGACCCACATTATTGAAAATAGGATCCGCAAAGAAATCTCCGGTGTGCGTGACATCGTCGTGCACATCGAACCGGTTTCTCACGAACATGATGAGCTAGACAACTCAACATAACTCCCCTTTAACACTCCTGAAATATTTCCGTCATTTTCCGAAGTAAGATCTCCTAAGCATGTAAGAAAAAAATAAGGGGAGTATCACGAGCGATGAAGAAAATTGAATGCATTATTCAAAGCAAGAAACTATCGGATTTAGAGGAGGCGTTGAGAACTGCCGGGGTTGGCGGACTGACCGTCAGCGAAGTCAAAGGCTTCGGCAATGAGAGGACGCGGCCTGACTCGTATCTTTTCCTTCCGAAAACGAAAGTCGAAATCTACTGCACCGACGAGGCACTTTCGCATCTTATCGAAACGATTTGCGACGTTTGCCATAGCGGACAATTGGGGGATGGGAAGATCGCGGTTTTTGACATTCAGGAACTTATCCGTATTCGGACGTTTGAGCGCGGCGAGGCGGCAGTATAACACTCTACTTGATTTTATACTTAGCGCCTTGTATGCTATAAGTGATATGAGAAAATTTTCTTTAACACTTATCTTTATTTTTGGGTTGAGCGGATTGGCCCACGCAGATCTGCTTTGCTCTTCGGTAGGTTCTGTGATGGCAGTCCAAAGTTATTTCTTGTCTGCTGCGTGCGGTGCTCATGAGTCTTGTTGCCAGCCGGGTAATTGTGAATGCCATATAAAGGATACTTCAAAAGACTTTAAGGGCGAAGCGGCCGTTAGCTCCTTTGATGAGCGTGGAAACAAGTGCGGTTTCTTAAATCATCCCAGCGTTTTCTCGAATTTTCTTTCCAACTCCCTCTCAAAGATCCTATCGGACGAAGAAGGCCGGGGATCTCCTTTTCCAAAAAAAATCTATAAAGCCAATTCCCAATACCGTATTTGATCAACACACCTGTTGTCGGCGGAGCTTTGTTTTAGGCCGCTCTTTTCGTGTGTTTTTGATTAAGGCAGTTCATTTCAAAATTAAATCAAAGGAGATACCCATGAGATTCGGAAAATGCCTTTTATCCATGGCGCTGGTTGTTTTTCTTGTCTCATGCTTGCCGGAAAAAAGCGAAGCGGTTGAGAGCTTGAGCGATCTTTTAAGCAGGGCCATGCAAAAGAGCCCGGAGCTTCAGAAACTTAAGAGCGAATATGAGGCAAAAAGGGCCGGGGTGATCGACGCCTGGCTTCCCAATGATCCCGAGTTTGGAGTGGATGTGGAGAGCCAGCCTGCCCTTTTTCAGTTTAACAAACGCACCGACAATGAGTATATGGTGATACAAACCATTCCGTTTCCGACCAAGCTGTTCTTAAGAGGCCTTTCCGCATCCAAAGAGGCCGACGCGGCCTATCAAAAATACAAGGAAGCAGAAAGGGAAGTAAGATGGCATATTGAGCAGCCTTATTACCGGCTCGATCTTTTCCAAAAGACATTGGCCGCTCTTGAGGAAAACCAAATACTGCTGGAGCAGATTTTAAAATCCGCCAAGGCCCGTTACGAATCCAACCCGGTTTCCCAAGCCGATCTTCTGAAAACGCAGATTGAGCATTCAAAAATTTCGATAGAGGTGTTTAACCTTAGAGAGAAAATCCATCTTGAGCAAGCGCATATTTCCCATATTCTCAATGAACCGCTTGAAGCCCAATACACCATCGTCAATCAAAAGGAGCAGATACCTTTTGTCACTGATGTGGAGGGTCTTGAAAAATTGGCTTTGGAGAAACGGCCTGAGCTCAAGGCGTTGGAAGCGGGCATTGAGCGGGCGAAAATCAACCGCACGCTGGCAAACAGCGATTGGCTCCCTGATATTACGGCCCGTTACGAAGGGCGTCAATTCAAAGGCGACAGTGACGTGCGGGAGAATGACACATTTATCGGCGTCACGGTTCCTTTTTGGTCTTTGCTGAAAGGGGTGGGAGGTGTTTGGAAAAGCGCCGGCCTTGAAGTGGACGCAGCCGAGGCGCTTTATCACGAGATGAAAAACGAGGTGTTTTTAAAAATTCATGAGGCTTATTCAAAAGTAAAATCGGCTGAAAACACCATCGGTGTCTACGAAAATTCCATACGCCCTCAGGCGAAACAAACGGTCGGGGTGCTGCTGGCTTCGTATGAATCCGGAAAAGCCGATTTTTTGTCACTGTTGGAAGCGCAGCGAACTTTGAGAAATTCTGAAATTGAATATCAGACCACGCTCACTGACTACGAAACGGCCGTTTCGGAACTTCGGTGGATAGTGGGGGATGACCTTATCCCGGATCATGGAGAAAAAAATGGGAATAAATAAAAGAATAATTTTAGTCATGGTTTTGTTAACCCTCGCGGGCATTTTTTTCTTTGCCCATCACACATCGGGGTCGTCACCATTCATGGATCAGAAGTCCTCGGGCGCGCACAAAACAGCTCTATATTCCTGTCCGATGCATCCGGCTTACACTTCCGATAAACCCGGAGATTGTCCGATTTGCGGTATGAGGCTTGTGCCTGTGGATAAAACGGCCAACGCAACAAACGCGATAAAAGATCCTAACGCGGTGTGCATTATGCATAAATGTCCGATGATGAAAAAAGGCCAAAAGTGCCCGATGATGGTTTTGGCCGAGAAAGGGGAGAAAGTAAAATGCCCGGTTTGCGGTGAATGGATTTCTATGGGGAGCGAAGGGGACTTGCGTAAAATTCTTTTTTACCGTCATCCGATGAGGCCGGAAGTGACCTCGCCAGTCCCCGCAAAAGATGAGATGGGCATGGATTACATCCCGGTTTACAGTGACGAAGCGGCACAGCTAACTTTGGAAGGAGGACAGGCGCCGCCTGACGGGTATGCGCCCGTTCTGATTACCCCTGAAAGGCAGCAGCTTATCGGCATTCGCACCCACATCGTTGAAAGAAAAAACGGTTTCAAAATGATTCATGCCGCCGGGAGAATTGCCTACGATCCGGATCTTTATCAGGCCGAGGCCGAATACATCGAGTCGTTTCGAACATTGAGAGGACTGAAGAATGACGACGGAAAGTGGGCATCGAAGCTTATGGACAGCGCCAAGACAAAACTCACGCACATGGGTTTAAATTCGCAGATGATTGAAGCTTTGCAAACTCAAGAGGGTCCCGATAAAAGTTTGCTCTACGCAATTCCCGGCGGCGATGCGTGGGTTTACGCGAATATTTATGAATATGAGATTTCTCTTGTGAAAGTCGGTGATGAGCTGAAAATCGATACCCTATCGTCTTCCGGCGGGACGCTCAAAGGGAATATTCGCGCGATCGACACGGTGGTGGACGCGGCGACACGCACGGTGCGCGTTCGCGCCGTCGTGAAAAATGAAGGAGGAATTTTAAAACCCGATATGTATGTGAATGTGCAGCTCGAAACGGCGCTCGGGAATGTGATTCTTGTTCCCGAAGAAGCCGTCTTTTTCGCCGGGAAAACAAACATCGTCTTTGTGGATAAAGGCGAAGGGCTTTTTGAGCCGCGTCAGGTGACATTGGGACAGAAGGCGGGAGATTCCTATGTGGTCAGCGGGGGGCTTTCGGAAAACGAAAAAGTCATCACGAATGGGAATTTCCTCGTCGATTCGGAAAGTAAGCTGAAAGCGGCGCTAAATCGTATCGGCGGTCATTCGCATGGGAGTTAGGTGTTATGGTTAAAAAAATAATTGAATTTTCCGCCCACAACAAATTTCTTATTCTCATACTGACTTTTATTGCGATTTTATTCGCAGTTAAGGCCATGCAAAATGTTCCTTTGGATGCGATCCCCGATCTTTCGGACACGCAAGTCATTGTTTATTCAAAATGGGACCGCAGTCCCGATATCATTGAAGACCAAGTGACGTATCCGATCGTCACGGCCCTTTTAGGCGCTCCCAAAGTCAAAGACATCCGTGCCTTCTCGGACTTCGGTTTTTCCTACGTGTACATCATTTTTGAAGACGGGACGGATATCTACTGGGCCCGAACACGCGTATTGGAATATTTGAGCAAAATTCTTCCAAAATTACCGGAAGGTGTGAACACGGAGCTTGGGCCTGACGCCACAGGAGTTGGCTGGGTTTACCAGTATGCGCTTGTCGATAAAAGCGGAAAACACAGTCTTCAGGAACTACGGAGCTACCAGGACTGGACGCTGCGGTACCAGCTTCAGTCCGTTCCGGGCGTCGCGGAAGTGGCCTCGCTCGGCGGTTTTCAAAAACAATACCAAGTCGTTCTTGATCCGAACAAACTCTCTTCTTATAACATTCCGATCACGGATGTCGTGAGCGCAATACGACAGGGAAACAACGAAGTGGGCGGGAGACTGCTCGAGTTTTCCGGTGCCGAATACATGGTGCGTGGTCGCGGTTATGCAAAGTCTGTGAAAGATATTGAAAGTATCGTGGTGAATACAGATGCTAAAGGCACGCCGGTGCTTGTGAAAAATCTGGGACAGGTGGCGATCGGTCCTGACATTCGGCGGGGCATCGCGGATCTTGACGGCGAAGGAGACACAGTCGGCGGCATCATCGTGATGCGTAACAAAGAAAATGCGCTCAACGTGATTAACCGCGTGAAAGAAAGGTTAAAAGAACTCAAGCCCTATTTGCCTCAAGGGATCGAAATTGTCACGGTGTACGACCGGTCAGAGCTTATTCACCGGTCGATCGACACCTTAAAAAAACAACTTCGTGATGAGATGATCATCGTAAGTCTTGTGATTCTTATTTTTCTCTGGCACATCCCATCGGCGATTATCCCTATTGTGACAATTCCGGTCTCCGTGGTCCTCGCTTTCATTCCCATGTACGCTATGGGGCTTACTTCCAATATCATGTCTCTTGCCGGAATCGCGATTTCTATAGGTGTTTTAGTGGACGGCGCGATTGTGGAGGTCGAGAATGCCTACAAAAAGCTCGAGCTTTGGCAGACCGAAAAAATGAAAGGGCGCCTGCCTGCCAGCCGGCAGGCTTTTCATGAGGTGCGTCTCAATGCCCTGAAGGAAGTTGGTCCTTCCGTATTTTTCTCGCTCTTGGTGATCGCCGTGGCGTTTATGCCGATCTTTGCTTTGGTGAATCAGGAGGGGCGTCTCTTTAGGCCGCTGGCATTTTCAAAGAATTTTGCCATGGCCATCGCGGCCATTCTCGCCATTACGCTCGACCCCGCCATGCGAATGCTTTTCGCGCGAATGGACAATTTTACGTTTAAACCGCGTTGGTTCCAAAAAATAGCGAATGCTGTTCTAGTCGGAAAATATTATGCCGAAGAAAAGCATCCGGTGAGCCGCCTTTTATTCAAACTATACGAGCCAGCTGCGCATTTTGTGTTAAAACACCAAAAAAAGACGATCCTGGCGGCGGCTGCTTTATTTTTGTTAACGATCCCTTTTTATTTTAAGCTCGGGACGGAATTCATGCCGCGCCTGGGCGAGGGAGTTGTGCTTTACATGCCGACGACGCTTCCGGGAATTTCGGTGACGGAAGCCCAGAAGCTCCTGCAGACCCAGGACAAGATCCTGAAAACAGTTCCCGAAGTGGAAAGAGTTTTTGGAAAGGCCGGACGCGCTGAGACCTCCACGGATCCCGCGCCATTTTCCATGATGGAGACCGTGGTGGTTTTGAAACCGGAAAGCCAGTGGCGCGAGATCAAGCGCTGGTACTCCTGGATGCCCAAAATTCTACGCGAACCCTTCCGGCATATCTGGCGCGATAAAATCACTTACGAAGATCTTGTCAATGAAATGGACCAGAAACTACGTTTTCCAGGCGTTTCCAATGCTTGGACAATGCCTATTAAAAACCGCATCGACATGCTTTCTACCGGCATTCGCACGCCCATCGGTGTTAAAATCTATGGCGCGGACTTAAATGAGATCGAAAAGATTGGTCTTCATGTCGAAGCGACGCTAAAAGAGGTGAAGGGCACCCGAAGTGTCTATGCCGAGCGCGTGACGGGTGGCTATTTCGTCGATTTTGAATTAAAACGAGAAGAGCTTGCCCGTTATGGCCTCTCTATCCAAGATGTCCAGATGGTGATTTTATCGGCGATAGGCGGCGAGAATATCTCTACGACAGTTGAGGGCCGGGAACGCTATCCGATCAATGTGCGGTATGCCAGAGAATTTCGCGATGATATTGATGAGTTAAAACGCGTGCTTATTCCCGTGAAGTCTGGCGCGCAGATACCGATAGCGCAGCTCGCCGACATCAGTCTTGTGCAAGGCCCCGCGATGATCCGCGATGAAAATGGAAAGCTGTCAGGGTATGTTTACGTGGATATCACCGGCCGCGATATCGGGGGATACGTGGAAGAGGCCAAAAAAGCGGTTACCAAAGAGGTGAAGGTCCCCGAAGGTTATTTCCTTTATTGGAGCGGCCAGTACGAAAATATGGCCCGTGTCAAAAAACGCCTGGCGCTTGTCGTACCGATCACGCTTTTTTTAATAGCGCTCCTTCTTTATATAAACACGAAATCCTGGATCAAAACAGGCATTATTTTTCTTGCTGTGCCATTCTCACTCGTTGGTGCGGTATGGTTTCTTCATTTTCTGGGTTACAACGTCTCGATTGCCACATGGGTCGGGATGATCGCTTTGATGGGGCTTGATGCGGAAACGGGTGTATTCATGCTTTTGTATCTGGAGTTGGCCTATGAAGAAGCCAAAAGTGCGGGAAAGATGAACACGAAAAAGGATCTAGAGGACGCCATCATTCACGGCGCCGTCAAACGCATTCGTCCGAAGATAATGACGGTCCTATGCGCGATGATGGGCCTCATGCCGATCATGTGGTCCATGGGCACGGGCGCGGACGTGATGAAGCGCATCGCGGCGCCGATGATAGGCGGACTTGTCACCAGTTTCATTATGGAACTTTTGGTGTATCCGCCGGTCTATAAGCTATGGAAATCGCGTCAATTATTTCATTGAACGATTTTTCAGAAAATGCCTATAATAGGGGCATTCAATTTCCAGACATTTTTTAAGGAGGTAGACCCATGAACAGAATAATTAAAATTTTTGTGGTGATAGCAGCCGTTTTATTCGTTTTGAGCATGACCAAGAATTTTTTGGTTCAAGCCGCTATTGAAACCGCGGTGTCAAAAGCGGCGCATGTACCGGTCCATATCGGAAGCACGCATGTGGGCCTCATTCACACGTCCATTGATTTGCGTGACATCCGTCTTGAAAATCCCCGCTCCTTTCCTGAACGGCGCATGCTTGAAGCGCCTCAAGTGGCTATCGCCTTTGACCTCCCGGCTTTTTTTAAAGGGCAGATTCATTTTCAGGAGGTGAAGCTTAATATCCGGGAACTCGTTGTCATTAAAAACCGTGATGGAAATGTCAATGTAAACGCACTCAAACCGAGTCAAGAGGAAAGAAGCAAGCCGCAGCAAGTTCAAGCCAACGGTAAAGCGCCGGTGCTTCAAATCGACAAACTTGAGCTCACGATTGGACGCGTTGTTTACAAAGATTATAGTCAGGGCGGTGAGCCGATCACGCAAAACTTTGATATTGACATCCAAAATCGGGTTTATTCGAATATCCACAATCCCACCGAAGTGGTGAGTCTTATCATGTTTGAAGCGCTCACGCGGACCACCTTGTCGCGTTTGGCCAACCTGGACACAGGCATTTTTAAAGAAGGCGCTTCGGAGGTTCTAACCGATGGCCTGGGACTTATGGGTGATGGTGCCGGTAAATTGGAAAGTACGGCCAAGGGCCTGCTAAGCCTCTTTAAATAATTTTTCACCGTTTTTAACGCCCTCCATTTTCTTCCAAGGGTTATTTTCCTAAGATAATATATTTATTAGGGTTATGATACTAGTTTTTATTAACTTTAAATTAAAATTGATTAATATTAGTAACTAATGTTGACAAATACTAATTTTTATATTATACTTCTCGCATAGTATGGGAATATTGAAGCTTACGCAGGAGAAAAGTCATGAGCACTACCAATGGAGCTGAACCCGGGAAAGTAGAGCCTAGGCCTGAACGGACTCAGATCATGACGACCAAAGAGATCGCGAAGTATCTGGGCGTCCATGAGATGACGGTTTACCGCTGGCTTAAAAAGAATATCCTGCCAGGATTTAAAATCGGCGGCCGGTGGCGCAGCAAAAAAGACCTGCTTGACGCGTACTTGAGCAAGCAGATGGAAGAAAGATAGGACAATAACTTGTGCGGATGGGGCCCAACGGTTATAATCCTCCCTAAAGTTTTAAGAACTTAATTTCATCCGTCCATTTCATGAGTTTATACAAAGCCAAAGTTATTTTAAAACCCTATCCCAAAGGCCAGATGCGTTTTGACCATCCCTGGATCTATCGCAGTCAAATCAAGGAAACGGAAAATTCGCCCAAACCGGGCGATATTGTCGAAGTGTGGACGAAGAGCCGTCGTTTCGTGGGCATAGGGTATTTTAACCCCCCCTCCGAAATCATTGTCCGGATTTTGACCACAAAATCGGCGGAGCCTGTGGATAAAGCATTTATGAAATCAAAAATTTCTCAGGCATTAAATTTTAGAAAGTCTTTCGTAAAAAGCACCAATGCCTTCCGCGTAGTTTCAAGTGAAGCCGATGAGTTGCCGGGACTGATTGTGGACAAATATGACGATGTGGCCGTGGTCCAGTTTTTGACGCTTGGCATGGAGAATTTAAGGCCGTTTGTTTTGGAGGCACTCGAGGAAATCGGGATCGCACCGAGCGGAATTTATGAAAAGAGTGATTCCGGTTCACGGCGCATCGAGGGTCTTCAGGAAAAAATCGGATGGCTGCGGAAAGATTGTGGAGACGAAATCATTATTTTTGAAAAAAACGTCCAAGTCCGCATCCGTTTCGAAAGCGGACAGAAAACGGGTTTTTATCTGGATCAAAGGGAAAACCGGCTTTTGTTCCCGGAAATGGGAATAAAAGGAAAAATCCTCGACGCGTTTTGTTACTCGGGAGGTTTCGGGCTTCATCTGGCGCTTTCGGGTTCCTCGGTTCTCGGGATCGACAGCCAAAAGGAGGCCCTCGAAGAGGCTGAGGCCAATCGTTCCCTGAACGGCATCGGAGCGGAAACACTTCGGTTCAAGCTGGCGAACGTCTTTGATGAGCTAAAAATCCTTGAAAAGGAAAAGGAGAAGTTTGATTTTGTGATTCTGGATCCGCCGTCTTTTGTCAAGAAACGCGAAGCGCTCGAAGGGGCATTGTCCGGTTATAAAGAAATCCTTCTTCGCGCGATGCGGTTATTGAATGAAGGGGGTTTACTGGCTGTTTTCTCCTGTTCGTACCATGTGGGAGATGCACTTCTTATGGAAACGGCCCTTTCGGCGGCGATAGACGTGAAAAAAAAGCTCCGAGTCCTGAAATTTTTAAAACAGTCCGCCGACCACCCCATCAATCCTTTTATCCCGGAGACTTATTATTTAAAAGGGTTTCTTTTTTCTGTGTCTTCGCTTTAGGCTTTTGATATAATTAAAATATGAGAAAAATATTTATCCTCGCTGCTTGGCTTATCTGGGTCGTCTCGCCTGTCTATCCGTTTACGCTGTCCAATTTTGACACGCCGGAGAGTTTCGCCGTCGACCCGGAAGACGGCTCTTATTATGTTTCCAATATC
>OBEQ012990975.1_pt1 | contig 11617 bp, 12 predicted proteins | sample 1670901 | NCBI WGS metagenome assembly OBEQ01 (sample SAMEA104232315, study PRJEB22302) | groundwater metagenome | biome: forest; feature: aquifer; material: groundwater | place: USA | collected 2011-08-07 | depth 5.4 m | reverse complement strand
TTACTTAAAAATTTTCTACTTTTAATAATTTCGTAAAAACAAACATAGTCAGACCAATATGGATTTAATCTGTTTATTTCACTAAACTCTTTCAAGGGAAATTTTCCTTTACGATTCTTTTGTTTCATATTTTTGTGATTTAATTATTTTCAGAATTTTCAGACTTAATTTCGTGATATAATTTACCCAATAAATCAAAATACCCAACGAGATTATTCGCTATTTTTTCTGTTTCTTCAAAAGTAATTTTTCTTTCGTATTCTTCTTCCACAATTATCTGTAGTTTTTTGATAGTTTCTTTGTTCAACATAAAATCCGCTCGTCTGTTGGCAGGTTCACTTCTAATGGCACCTGCCGACAAATGAGCGGATTTTGAGAAGTGATTATGCCAAATAAACGAAAAAATCACACCTTTAGTGTGAGTTTGAAATCTTTTGTTGAGAATTGACTAAAACCAAGAAATCAAACAAAACACGAAAGTGTTGTTTCATTTTTGGCTCAGCCAATTAGTGGGTCATATCCCACCTATCCAATACGATTTGGCACTTACTTCATGGAGAAAATAAGTCCTAAACAGTGTCTAATTAAACCTCAGAACGTGAGCGTTATTTAATTTATTATGAACTCCTTATGTTTCCATTTTAGCAAATAAGAAAGTTATGTCAATACCCCAAACTATTTTATCTTTAGTATCTTTATGGTAAAATAATGCAACAATTTAATAATGAGCCTAAACTCATAGATTTACTATGGGCATGGCAAAAAAACGCACGAAGATAAAGACCCCATCATCAGGTCGCTTCGTGCGTTATGCAGGGAAACCTGCATATGAACCGCAAGGCTCTACTGGTGATGGGTTTTTTGCACTTCAAAAAACCATAACCATAGAGACTTGTTAAAAATATGTTTGAAAATTCTAATAAAATTCAAAAGGTAATTTTAAGTATTTCGTTTATTATTTCTTTACCTGTGATTCTTATAGGTTCAATTTTTATAATAGAAGACTCGAATTGGACGGGAACAATTATTGCTCTAATTATCATAGCAACAACCACATTATTCTTTTATAAACTTTGGGCAGATAAAAAATAAACCTATGTTCGATTTTTTAATAAAAAATAAGATTAAAAACATTGAAGATGAGGCACATGCTTTATATCTGAAAAGCGCCAAAGCCATAGAGTCTGATTCCGTTAAAGTAAGTGTTGGTCTGATAAATAAAGGTGATTTCGATAAAACGAATGAACATCTCAGAGAAGTTGGGGAAACCTTGGATACATTAGAGAATATAGAACAAAAATACTTAAGGCTTAAAGAAAAGCTTAAACACGATAATAGAAAGTTATTAGAGATTGCTATCGATTGGAAAGATATTAATGTGCTGCATTATAAATTGCTTATGAATCAATTTATCGATAACGAAAATGTTTATAGAGCTAGAGTCGAAGAAATAATAAAAAGATTTAATTATTTATTAGAAAATTAAAAACATGAAAAAATTCATTATCACTTTATCATTATTATTCATTCCGTTAGTTGTTGGAGCTTCTTTTGACAGCAATTTGTATTATGGCTTTCAAAATAACAACAGCGTTAAAGAGTTGCAAGAGTTTCTTGTCGACCAAGGTGTATATTCTGGTCCTGTAACCGGTAATTTCTTTTCTTTAACATTGAAAGCAGTTAAGGATTTTCAAAGGAAAGAAAAGATAAGCCCTGCTTCGGGTTTTTTTGGTCCTCTAACTAGACAAAGAGCAAATGAGATTTTAACTAAAAATGTAGAGCCATCTAACCAACAAGCAATTAAAGAAACAGGGTCTATTCCACCACCGGCCGAACCAGCAAAGAATTCAAACGATATTGTAAAATCTCTCCAAGACCAAATTGCTTTACTGCTTCAACAACTGAACTTATTGCAATCTCAAGCAAACATAGCACAAAAACAAAGTGAAACTACAAATAAGATTCAAGAGAATACTCAACAAATTGTTCAAAATACAACCCCAACTCCAACTCCAACTCCAATCTCTAAACCTATTCCAATTGTGCCGGTGGTATCGTATGAAATTTCAATACAAAGTTCTTATTGTAATCTTTCAAAAACAAATCTTAAAACCGAATATTATCTGAATGATTTGCTTTCGGGTGGAAACATAGATGGCAGAATATTTATGAATGCCTATATTCTTGACTCTCCGGGGCATAATTTTTACGGCAGTAATCCAACAGCAAAAATGACGATTACTACCAGTGACCATTCGAATGATAAAATATTAAATGGTTCAGGTAATTTAGGCCCCTGTGGTTATCATTATCCTTTTGAATTTTATGCTACTAAGTTGGGAACTTACACAATTACCTATACTGTTTCCGAGCTTAACCTTTCCAAGACCGTTATTATAAATGTTATCAGCGACGTTGAAAAACCTATTATTAGTTCTTCAGGAATAACTATATCTACGAGTCAACAAGAAATAGATTATCCCATAAGTGAGCTTAATAATATAACCGATACTTCTAATATCAAATACTGGCTCCAGTCTTCTAAACCTAATTATCGTTATAGTATTTCTGCATGGTGCTCGGATGCCAATACTACCTTTTCAAAGGTTGAAATGGTTTCTCATCTAAAAGATGGATTGTATTATTATCGTGGATATTTTATTACCGGAGGCCAATTTTCAGGAACTACTGTTTGCAAATTTATCCATAGTTCCAAAACTGAGTCATCAGAAAGCGATACCGTTATTTTTAATGTTAAGTAATCTCGATTGAATTTTTAAGCTTGTATCTATTAACACTTGATAAAGACAAAAACCTCCACGAACAATAAATTATATGATATTAGAAACAATCGGCATAATAGCAGCAGTAATAATTGTGAATTTAGTTTGGGATGAATTTTTCAAAGAATAATACAATATGAATATTTTCATTAGCGCTATTATTTTTATTGTCGGATTGCCATTAACCGTTGTAGGGATAATTTTTATTGGCTACTTAGCAGTATGGCTTTTTAATTTCTCGTTGGTTATTTTATCTAAAATTGCTCCCCCTGTTTTTCGCAAACTATTAGGAAAAGATTGGGATATTTGGTTCAAACTCTAAGCACTTTGTTGTTGTGCTTGTTGCTCTTTATTTTCCCAGCGCTTTCTTATATTGGCCCTAAGTCTTTCTCTAAACTCTATGCGTAAGGCGTCATCTTCGGGGTGTAAAGCTCCACCCTGGGCGATTTCAACGCTATGTTGCATGTTTAATCGTTCACCATACTCATCAGGTTTTTCCTTTTCTAAAAATTTGAAAGCCACATTCACATCGTCCAGCCTGCTTATAATTGTTCTTCTTGCATGTAAGAATGGTTTTTGCCTCAAGTCCTCCAATCGGTCACTTAATTCAGGGTTTTCTTTCATCCACCTGAAGTATGTTTGTTTTGAAATTCCCGCATAAAAACAGGCTTCCTTGATGCTTGAACGCACTGCTGATGCCTCTTCTAATTTAGTGACTACCTCGGGCGTTAATTTCGAGGTTCTGCCCACATATTTATATCTAAATTGATGTTTTGTTGGCCTTGCCATTATAATTTTTTAGTTTTATTTATTAAAAAATGTTGCAAGTTTTATTTCTTCTTCGCCTTCGCCTACTAGTTCAAATTGAAATGCCTTATTAAGTTTGAACTTAATAAGGTTTATCCCAATATCTTCAATTTTTTCTTTATTTATTTTATTAAATACACTTGCTTTATATTTCGTATCAGGATTATCAATTAAATGTTCTCCTTTGCTTTCTATAACATAAACAAGTTCTAATGAATCATTTTTACCTTTTTTGGCTACGATAAAATCAGGTCGTATTTTGCCTTTTTTCCAACCCTTCACAGAGTACCAACTCTTATTTTCTGCTACATTTCGGACCCACCAAACTACATTATTATTTTTATCTATTAAGTTTGCGATTTTTAATTCAAGGATATTCATAGATAGCTTATCTGATTTTTCAAAAAGGTTTCTTACAAACATTTCATATCCTTCTGGATAGACTTCATTTTCTGTGGGTATGGTATATCCTATATTCTTATCAGATGAGACGGCTAATGTTAGCTTCTTTTGTTTTATTAGAGAATTAAATAATTCTTGCTCTTGCTGTTCTTTTTCCTGTATTAGTTTTTTTACAATTTCCTGTATAACAAAACCGCTATTGGCTCCGAGTTTCTTTTGGTCTTTCACTTTTCCAAGTACCTTTATAAAGTCTTTAGCCAAATCAAAAGCTATAAAAGCATTCTCAACAACGTCTGTGATTCTGCGCGCAAGATAACTTACTTCAAGAATATCAATATCTTCCTCGTTCAACTCTCTAAAATCAGACTTATCTAAGTTAATTACAATCTCATAAGCGGTATTCATTTTATTTAATACTGGGAATATGTTCTTTTGTATCCATTGAGCATAGTCAAACCCTTGCCAATTAATTTTTGATTTTATATCAATCTCATAAGAAAATCGTCTATACGAATTGCCAACTTTTATGACCCAAACTGGCAGATATAATGACTCTGGATATTTTTTTAGTACCTCTTGCTTGACTTTAGTCCTAATTTTCCTTGACCCTGTAGGTCCTGATTCTGGGCTTATATTTTTTACCAAATCGCCAAGACCTTCCTGTTGAAATCCTTTTTGTATATTATTCAGCACATCTTGAGTGACGCCTCTCGTGAAATATACATAACTTTCATCTAATTCTTTAACGCCGGTTTTTTTAGCGTAAGGTTGTCTTAAAATTCTACCAACTAATTGGGTCATTGATGATTCTGTTCTTGCATTTGGAATAATGCCTAAAATATAAGCAAAGGAACAATCCCAACCTTCTTTTAGAGCCTCTTTTGTTATAATATATCTAACCTCACTTGATTCTGATAGTAATTTTTCTTCTGCAATCTCATCAATTTCACTAGACTTAACTGCTATCTCAAAAGCTGATACTCCTATTTCAATTAGATGATCTCTTACATCTTCACTATGCACAAAATCTTTTCCTCTCTGGTCCCTACCAGTCCTTTCTACTTGAATAAGCGCAATGGGACGGATGTAAACACCTTTATTGTTATTTAATTTTATCGCTTCTTTTTCGAGAACCTCCCTTTTGCGCTTAATATCCTTTATCATTTCTTGCCAGTTTTCACTTACAGTGGGCGAGTGTAGATGCATATCTAGTTTTATCATATCTTCAGATTCTAATTCTTTTCCTGTAATTTCAACAAGCACATTCATTTGACTCCGCTCTTTAGGAGTAGCTGACAAGCCTATAACTATTGAAGGATTTAGACCATCAATAGTATTTTTCGCATTATCAGAAAACATTGTGTGAAATTCATCAACTATGATTAAGGGATTAAGTGTTCTTATTACGTTTCCCAAACTTGTTTTTACAATCTTTCTATTAAATAAATTGTCTGGTATGAAATCCAGATTAGGTATTTCTTCTAATAGTTTTTGGTGTTTATCATATTGATTATCATGAGGGAAAAAATCAACATAGGCGCCACTATCTTGGAAAATTTTCATATCCTCTTTGGTGGTCCTACCAGCTGATTGAATCATTAGCATTAAAATAACTAAATTTTCTTTTACGTCTTGCCCTCTTAACGAATACCCCTTCTCAATCACAAGCGTTTTATTTCCACTGGATTGGTCTATCCATTGTCTGTAAATATGGTTTTTGTCTCTTAATTTTTCTATTGTTTGTCTATAAATAGTTTCTCTGTGTGTGATCCAAACGACAAGACCTCTTCTTTTTTGAGCAAACAAATTTTGATACTCACGAATAGCTTCTATTGCTATAAGCGTTTTGCCACCACCAGTTGGAACTTTAAGACAGAACCTGGGATATGACTCACCTAATCCATTTTCTGGCCGGTCTGCAAAATCAAGTCTTAAAGACCTATAAACTGCGTCAACATAAGAAAGGTTGCCTCGTAAGCTCTTGTCAATTTTTTCAAGAGTAGCTTTTTGTTTCTTTGCTTCAGAATAAAAGAGTTTTAGTTTCTCAACTACTTTTATTTGATAATCTTTTAGAATCATAAGTTTTATTTCTTCTCAAATAGATTATAAGGGATACTAACAAATTGCATATTAAACTTTTCCAAGTATTCATCATCCAAAAAACATGCTGGTGCATATACTATTTTTTTACCCGAATCTTTTTTATGTATCTGCTCTGCCCAATCAAGAGTGATTGAAAGTTTTTTTAATGAATCTAATTTTTGATTATATAAAAGATAAATTGATTCGTTGGAAATTTTACCCACAAAATAATCTTTTTCTCTTATTTTATTATCATCTGGATGATTTTTACCTGTAGCAAGATAAAATACATACTTTGCAAACTCTCCATATTTAGGAAGTTTACCTGAGAGAATTGTGTCTGCATCAATTGCTGAACCAAGTGTATAATATGTAAAACCAGTTTTAAGTTTTTCCTTTTTGATAACTTTTCTTACTCGTTCTGCTGTAATCTTGTTAGCATAATCTTCCATTTCAACTAAAATAAATTTACGGTTGCCCTTATCTTTTTTATTTTGAGTAATTACTGCTTGAGCTGTTGTACCTGAACCTGCAAATGAATCTAAAACAATATCATCATTTTCAGAACCCATTTCAACTATTCTCATTATCATTTCTACAGGTTTTGGATATGCAAACACCTTACTCCCAAAAAGTTCTTTCAGTAACAAAGTGCCTTTCTCTGTATTTACATCTTTATCATCCCATATAGAACGAGCCATCCTTGTCTTTTTTCTATATTTTTCTACAATTTGATACTCGTTGCCAGACTCCATAATTTTTCCAACAATTTCACTATTAAGATTCTTTGTAGATTTTTCTTTTCCCCAGCGCCAAACTGTTTTATACCCCTGTGACTCTTTAGGATATACCTCAATCCAACCTTTATGTTTATCAAGAGCTATTTCAAGAAAACCATTTGGGTCTTTTTTATTTGGATTAACATAAAATGGATAATGAAGATTTGGACGATTCCCAATGTGAAAAGCTATATTCCTGTTTCTTAACTCACGAATTTCAAATCCACCAATTTTATCAGAGAAGGGAAATGTTTTTTCTGGGTCATACAGGTCATTTATCTCGGTGTCATTACTTCTTTTATAAACTAATAGATAATCGTGCATACGAGCAACTCCGCCATAATCTCTACCTCTTGGATTGCCCTCAATAGTAATACAAGCAACAAAGTTCTCTTCTCCAAATATCTCATTCATTAGTATCCAAAGATGCTCAACTTCATTATCGTCTATACTGACAAAAATTGAACCATTTTCTGAAAGTAGTTCTTGTAACAATTTCAGACGAGGCGTCATCATACAAAGCCATTTATCGTGGCGAGTTAAGTCTTCACCCTCTTTTCCAACAACTTTTCCAACCCAATCTTTTATTAAGGGACTATTAACACTGTCATTATAAACCCACCCTCCATTCCCCGTGTTATATGGCGGGTCAATGTAGATACATTTAATCTTTCCTTGATATTTTGGTAGCAAGCTTTTAAGCGCTAAAAGGTTATCGCCTTCAATAATGAGATTCTCTGAATCCTCAGTACCTTTTAGGGACTTTTTATTATCTTTATCAAGCGTATGATATGGCACAGAAAGATGATGATTCCATACCGCTGATTTTCCTTTGAAATTTAATGTTGCCATAAGATTTTTTATTACTTTATTTTGCCTTTTTTCTGACATAAATGCAACCGTTGAAATTTCATCGAATAAGAGTTATCTTAAAAATACCAATCAAGAATGAAAGATTTTATTAATCAGAGAGTATCAATAACAAATTTAGCTGTACTCATCAAGTTTGGTATTTTTGGAGTCCTTGTATCTCAATCTTACTACTTTGCAAAAATAGTTGGTTTCAGGCTTGGCGAGTATACTGCTCGCGGAAATTATGGATACATAATAACTTTATTAAGTATCTTTGGGTTATTATCCGCAGTCATTTATTTATTGGGGAGAGGTTTTTTGTCCGATACAATCAGAATCTTAAAAAGTTATAGGTTTGATGTTTTTGTCGCTTTTTGTTTTGGTATTTTTCTGGGTGCTTCGTTTGGCGGCGATACTTCTGCATTTTATGCAAAAGGCATTTCATTGATTACTGATGGACAATTAATGCTTTTGGCCCTAATTCCCATTATCATCGGCTATTCATTAGTGTTTAGGGTAGTGCAATTATGGAGAGGTCAACAAAGAAATAGAGAAAAACCATTTTTCATAAATGATATAGAGCAGGAGACAAAAAAGAATGATTTATTAGGATTTGCAGAAGAAGCAGAAAGATTCGCTGACAGAGTCTTTAATCGTGGTTCGGCAGATAGCATGGTATTTGGAATTGATGCACCTTGGGGCATAGGAAAATCTACGTTTGTTAATTTCTGTAAAGAATATTGGGAAAATAACTATAAAGATTCTGTTATTGTTTACAATTTTAGCCCTCTGCGTTACGAAAATCGAAATAATTTATTGGAAAAGTTTATAGACGGATTGATTCAAGTTATTCAAAAGAACTCTTTTGTCCCGGAGATTAGAACGCTTATTCATAAGTACTCACGATTTATTAAAGAAAAAGTGTCTTTTTCGGCATTTGGATTTCAATTATTTTCTGGAACCTATACGATTGACGACGCTTTTGAAGACCTAAAAATTGCCTTATTATCCACTGAAAAAAAGGTCCTTATCGTCGTAGATGACTTAGACCGGTTGAGTTTTTCTTCAATTAAAGACGTCTTGTTTGCTATTAAAAAGAGTTTTACACTCCCAAACATTTCGTATGTGCTTTGTTATGATGCTGAGAATATAAGTATGCTTGAGAAAGAACACCCCGATATTGAAAAAGTAACTGAATTTCTTGAGAAATTTGTGAATGTTAAAATTGGCCTGTTTGTAGATGCTATCAACTTGCAAAGTTATGTGTCAGAAAATCTTGAAAAGGTATTATTTAATAACTCTCAAGCAGATTCAAAGCTTATATCAAAAGCAGTGGGTGGTCTCACTGAAATATATAAATCACCAGAATACCACCTGTATCTTCCCTTTATTGGAGATGTAAGAAAACTGAAAAGGTTAATCAATACCCTTATGTTATTAGAGATTGAAAAGGCTGATTTCGAGAACAGTGACTTTGATAGTCAAGATTTAATGCACTTATTATTAATTTATATTAATTATCCCAACATTTTTCGTAAAATTTACAATACTGAAACCCAAGATAAAAGAGGATTTTTTTCTGCAATTATTCCACATGATGATGGGTACCCGGAAAACGCCTCTCAACAAAGAGGAGGTTTTACAGAAAATTCTTATAAAAATTCCATACAATACACCAAATATATTGGCTCCCTTTCGGAAAAACAAGCGTTTCTTCTTAACAAGGTTTTTAATGTTGAAACTAGGCTAGAGAATACGCAAATCGACAGTGTGCCAGAAATAGCAAGGGCATCATACGCATGTTTTAATGGAGGCTGGACAAACGGAAGAACTCTTGAACAATATCTCAAACTTATTACAAGACTATCAAAGCCACAAAATCATACCCAATATAAGTTTTATTTGAACTGCAAAAATGAAATTGTTTCAGGAAAAGAAATAGAAGATGTATTGTCGAAAAACCAGTTTTTATTTTCAAATAATGAGCATAGTCATGAACAATTTTGGCGCATTGTTACTAACAACCCATATGAATTTGACCGTAAGGCTGGAGAAAAATTAATTAATTATCTTGCAGACAACATTCAAAATTACTCGCTACTTACCAGCAAAGATGTGGGTCTTGGCTTAAGAGATGATTTGGCGTTCTTTCTTAGTAAATTATTAGATGTTGTTGGTTGGACTGATGAAAGTGGGGGTCATAGAAAGAACAGTGAAGAAAACGTTGCTGAAATTGCCGAATGGATTTTCGGCGAAAAAAGACATGTTAGTAGAAGCATCTTAGATATATTATCCAGTGAAGGCAGGGGCTTATTGGGTTTATATGATTTGCTTGTCTTCCGCCTCTCTTGTAGTGCTGACCGGGGAGGAGATAATTTTAACCTTGGAAGAGCACTTTCTAAGCATAGCGACGTTAATGCGCCTACTCAGGGGTCAACTGCAGTGATTGTAGTTGAAGAGATGCGCGAAATATCTCAAAGAGTATTTCAAATTTTTATGAAACATTATGGCAGTAAAAATATATTTGAATTGGCGGACTCTTTAACATTGGCTGATTTCACGGGAAAATATCATGAATTTGCTGAGAAAAAAATTGCCTCTGGTGAAATAAAAAATATAGATGAAGTCTTGGGGGCACTTAGGTCAAGAGTAAAATCCTTTATTGTATACCAATTGGGTAATTCTTTGATTAGTTCGGGTGTGGGATGCGGATATTATGACCCAAAAGGGAAGGCAGACAAGAATATCATTAAAGGAAAAATTAATGATTACCTTTTCAAGAAATGTTTTAACCCCAAGAATAGCAAAAAAAATTATGAACATTTTTTTGACTATCTACTTATTAATTTTGCCAGTGTTTTTGCTTCCGAAAAGGGTAGAGACTATATCCCGCATCCCGATGAATTTACAAAAGTATTGGAGCGTGGCAGATTAATTAATTTCTGGAAGCGTCATAGACAGAAAATTAAGGCACTGAGATTAACAGCAAGGGATAAGACTATTAATGCAACAAATTACGTGGTTACTTACAAAGACAACTTGAAAGAGGTATACGATATTCTTGACAATCTTGTTAAAGAAAGTAGAAAGAAAATAAAACAACAAAATAAAACGACGACTATTTCTACCACCGAATTAACCAATCCATCCACTCTAAGCAGTTAAAAGATGCTATATTAAGGCCAATAGTTGCTCGACTTGGCGTATGGTTGCTTCTGGCGAAGGGAATGCCTTCTCCCAGTCATAGTTCCTGAAATCGTCCCGCCAAGCGAGCCAGTTAGTATGAAGCCGCCCCGCCACCGCTCGCTAACGCTCGCCGCCAAGCAAAACATTCTTCACTTTTCCTGATTTGCGCGCGCCAGATTTTTTCTTCTAAAAGGAAAAGAATGTTTTGCTTGGCTCTGCTCTGAACGAGCAGATGGCGTGGCTGGCCTCTTTCTGTATTCGCCGGGACGGCTCGGCATCCCTCCCCCCAACCCCCTCCTGCCGAGCCGTCCTCGCTTGGGCTGGCAAATTTTTTGGCGGCTACATTATTCATAAATACATTATATCCCAATTTGGGATTATACCACAATAGGATATATCATAGAAGTACATATGAGCAGGTCAATTTACTCAAAAGACTACAAGGAAATCATTGAACGCTTGAAGAGAGCGCGTATTGAGGCCGATTTGTCTCAACAAGCGGTAGCTGACAAACTAAGCAAACCACAGTCATATATCTCAAAAATTGAGTCGGGCGAAAGACGGCTTGATGTCGCAGAAATGAAAAAAATTGCCTCAATTTACAAGAAAGATACTAATTATTTTCTAAAATGAAAATGAAATACTGCATTGAATGCAACCGAAATAAGGCAACCCACGGAGATTTTTGTGATTCGTGTTTCAATGAAACAAAGATATGCCGAAGGT
>OBEQ011450085.1_pt1 | contig 11619 bp, 8 predicted proteins | sample 1670901 | NCBI WGS metagenome assembly OBEQ01 (sample SAMEA104232315, study PRJEB22302) | groundwater metagenome | biome: forest; feature: aquifer; material: groundwater | place: USA | collected 2011-08-07 | depth 5.4 m | reverse complement strand
CCCGCGAAGGCGGGAATCCAGAAAGGCTCGTGTAATAGCTGGCTTCCCGCCTTCGCGGGAATGACGATTGTCAAAGAGTTGTTCATTTTCAGCCATTTCATTCTTAAGTAAGCGCCACTCAACTCGGGCAATACTTGGCTAATGCCCGATAGAGCGTGTCTTTGGTAATTGGTTTTGTAATATAGTCATCCATCCCGGCCTTCAGACATTTTTCTCGTTCAGCTTCGGTATTGTGCGCAGTTACCGCAATGATGGGAATTCGCCGCGTGTCTGATTCAATAATACGAATTCTTCTCGCCATTTCATAACCGTCAACCACCGGCATTTGACAGTCAGCCAAGATCAGATCGTAGTGTTTTTTCTGAAATTGTTGTACTGCGAGTTCGCCGTTATCTGCAATATCAACCCTACAGCCAAATTTTTTCAGGAATGCGATAGCGACCCGTTGATTCACCACATTGTCTTCGACCAGGAGTAGATTTGCTTTCACCGGTTTGCAATCCTGGAAGCGTTGTCGCGGTGGATCAACTTCAGAGGAATAACGGGTAATCAAAGAATGATTTTCGGGATCGATGAGCAGTGTATTGATCAGCAAATTTTCCAGGATATCGCCGCGTGTAGGGCTGGGGAGATAACCATGGGCGCCCAGTCCTTGGTAGTATCTTCGATCTCCGCGTTTTGGATAGTGAGGCAGCACGATCAATCTCGTTTTAGCGCTGAATGATTGAATGGCGGCGGCGATGTCATCAATGTTCATATCATTGAGATTATCACTCAGCAGGAGAAAATCGGGAGGCTTGCCTTGGTGAACCGCTGTTTTGTGAAATTCAATTGCTTCTGCTCCTGTGCGGCAAGAACTCACTTTCAATCCCCAATGAGCTAATAGTTTGCTAGTAATCTCTACGCTGTGTTTAGCGGTTTGACAAACAATCGCTGAGAGCCCTGTAAGTTGGCTATCACTGTCGGCGTTGAAATTCTCCAGCGCTTGATTGAGTGACAGATTCATTTCAAACCAAAAGCGCGAACCGCCATCGGTTACACTCTCAACACCAACAGTTCCACCCATTAATTTAGCGAGCTTTTTACAAATTTCGAGGCCTATGCCACTGCGATCGAAAAGATTTGCTGTTTTATCTAAGTCGTTGAACTGCGAAAATAGGTTGCGTTGGTTTTCCGGTGAGATGCCTATACCTGAATCTATAACGGCGAACTCAATGTTCGCCTCATCGGTGCCTTTTGCCAGTACAGATATTTTAAGTATGATCCAACCTGAATAGGTGAATTTTATTGAGTTGTTAATAAAATGATTGAGAATCTGGCGAATTCTAAGCTCGTCGCCGAGCAGGTCTGCCGGTGTATTCACCGCGATATCGAGCTCGAGTAAAAGATTTTTCCCGCGCGCACTTACCCCGTGCGTTTCCATTATTTGATTGGCCAAGGCTTGAATATTAAATGGAGCTTCAGTAACGGTGAGCCGCCCTTCTTGTATCTTTGAGTAGTCAAGAATGTTATTGACGATGTCGAGGAGCGCTTGGGTTGAGGTATCTATAGTTCGCGCATATTCCTGTTGCTCATCATCTAAAGTACTATTGAGCAAGAGAATCGCCATGCCGGAGATGGCGTTCATCGGAGTTCTAATCTCATGGCTCATGTTGGCCAGAAATTGATTTTTGGTGGAGACTGCATTATCTAAATTGTCCTTGAGTCTTTTGGTTTCTTTCTTGAGGAAGAGAATGACAATGTTGATAAGATTAAAAGATACAGCGAAATAGGTAAAAAGCAGCCAGATAGAGAGGTTTGCATAAAGATTCTCACCGGGGTTAATGATTAAAATATTGGTGAGATGGTTGCACGACATAAGAATTACAAAAATAATAAATTGCAATGGTCTGAGAGTAAATAAACCGAAACTCAGGATCAGAAGATTTAACATGGGGAATAGATTGATAAGTGTTGGAGCCAGGTAAGGAAGTGGTGACAAACTTGCAGCGGCCCATATCATCTGTGGCAAAGTTAAACTTTGTTCTTGGAATCGAAGATTGATATTAGTAGTGATTAAAAAGATAAAAATCGTGTTGCCAACAAGCTGAAGCATCAATAGATAAAAAACAGCAATAGGTAGCTGAAGTAGATCGTAATAAAAACCCACCGCTAAAACTAAACCGAAGAATATTCCGCCAAATAGTGCGACCAAGGAAGAAAACAAGCGAATTTTCTGTTTGGGTATTTTGTTGAAATTGATATTCAACATGGTTTGGAATCTCTGACTTTGGCTATTGCCTTAAGTATAGATAAGCAATATAAAATTACCTCGCAGAAAAGGGAGTTACAGGCGTTTATTGCAGGAGTGAGTGATAAATCTTTTGACTCTTAAAAAACTAAGATCGATAATAAGAAAGTTTTCTGGTTATAAAGAAAAAATAAGAAAGGAAACTCGTTAGAATGACATACTCACTGACAAAAAGCGCAATCGCTTATCCTGAAATTCTCATCAGCCTGCAACTCATTCTAAAAAATGCCCACTTTATTATTGATAAATGCGATAAGCCGTTTGAGCACTATAGTATTAGTGAATTAAATCTTTCAGCAGAAAACATGGCGTATTTCATAGATGCCATCAATCAGCAATTTTCATTAGTGCTGTCGAAAAAAGATTTTTCTACTATTCGTTCAATTAAAGCCTTGACAAAGACGATCGAAATGATTCTGTCATGCTAGGCATTCAATTGAACTCAAGTCTAGTTCAGCGAGCTTAAACAAATTCTAAGCATATAGACGGCACAGGAGAGTCGCAGCTCGGATTTTTTATTGCCGCGTCTTATCAATGGTTGACGTTCAAAGTTGCCCTTTTGAAGACAAAAATGAGGAGAAATTGTCGCCTTATTTTTATGACTTATTGCTCTCATTGAAATCATGGGCGTCAAATTAAATTGACGCTACGAGCAGTTAATTCTATTCAAATCAATAACCCAATGAAGAACTCCGATGCTATACCTAAAGTCTGCACCAGCCTCAGTTTCCGCCTTCGCAGTTTAGAAAATAAATAATAAAAAATATTTAAAAAAGTTTTGTCCGGCTTTTTTGTTTGCCGACGTCTATGCCTTAAGTAAAACACAATAAATGAAAATTATGGTCCGCTGACTGTCACGGTAGTTTTACGGGGCTATTTCAGAACCATGTCGGCACATATTAATTTGTTTGTTTTCTAAAAAAATAAAATCGTGGCGGTTATCACTGCTGTAGTTATTACTCATTAAGTTTTTAAAATAGAATTATTAGGAGATATTAAAAATGAAAAAGTTATCAATTAAAAAGATTGCTGCTCTACTTGCTGCATTTTCATTATTTGGAGGTGAAAATGTTTTGGCTGGGGAGACTGCGACCAAAACTATTGTGTTCAATGATGTCTCCTTTTTGACGAATCTGGTTGTTAGAGGCGATATAGTTGATGGCTGGCTAACGAATGGAGTTTCAGCAGAGTTGGTAAGCCCGTATACTATTACTGATCTGGCTACAGGTGTATCGGGTACCATTGACCCGCTTATGAAAGCAAATACGATCGCTACTCGCAGAGTACTATGGTATTACAATTCAGCTAATCAATGGGCTGTTTGTAGTGACAGCGGTTTTCAGTTTTTGCAACAAGACACGAAGGATGCCTTTGTAACCGTAGGTGCTGCTCGCTGTGGGGCACGTCCTCATAGACTTCAATTTTATGGTTATTACATTCCAGTACCAGGGGGAAGTACCTGGCGTGGTGGGTATGGTAATACTGCTGCTATCTGGTTTCAGTAGAATTTAAATCTGGTACTTGCTTTAGAGTGCGAGTACCACATTCTGAAAATCTATTAACTTATTTTTGAAGACAAAACTATGAAAACGAAAAAAATGCAGTGTACTTTTCGAAGAATTAAGCGGGCAATTTATTCCGGGTTGCTCTTTATTCTATTAGAGAATCAGGGTGTATGCGCTGCGCAGATCGCAGATAACATTGCAAGCGGACCTGAACATTCTGCTTATGCGAATGTGCCCTCCGTAAATTCCATAAACAAAGCAGTCAATAGTGATCTAGCGCTTTCATTAAGTGGCGTAATATTGAAAGACAAAATAGAAGACTCGGTGGCGTTGATTGAAGTAGCTGATAGTGAAGCCAAGGCCTTCAAGATAGGTGTGTTAATCAAAGAAAAAGTGCATTTGATTGCTGTTGAGGCTGATCGAGTACTGATTAATAACGATGGCAATATCGAGCAACTTAAATTAAATGCGAAAGCTGCCGCCAAGAATGACGCGGCAACGGAGGCAAGTGAAATAGAATCCTCTGATCCTTTAAAAATGGATGAGCTTCCCTGGGAGGATCGTTTGTTAGATGGCGTCCCCTTTGATAAAGAAAAGATGGCTGCCGCAGACAAAGCCTTCGAAAATCTGGTGCTCCCGCCACCTCCTTCAAACCTTACCGCTGAAAATGTTGATGAAATTAATCAGCAGCTAAGATTAGAAAAAGATATGACGGTGGAGGAGGTGCAAGCTACGCTTCCGCCGCCAGCAATAGCGCGTTGATTGGATACGTAGGATAGTTCGACTTTATTATTGCAGAGTCATAGAGCTATCTTATGTTTTTTTATCAGTCCCTCTAGGTATAAGCTCGCCCTTCTGTCCCATGATTAACCTCTCAACTCAGCCCTGTGAGAAATTTGTTCTGAACATTTACAGGGTGTAATTCTTTTTGCAATTGTACTGATTTTAATCTCTACATCACTCGTAAAGATCGGCGATTTTTACTCTGCATTTATAATAGCGCTTTTGTCTAGCATTCTTATCAAACGGTTGGGATAATAAGCCATTAACTGAGTTGTTTTAGTAAAGCTGTTTAAATTAATTTGTTTTAAAGAAAATTACCTATGACAAAAGACACGGTACTCACCGGAATCACCACAACAGGAACGCCTCACCTAGGGAATTATGTGGGCGCGATTCGCCCTGCGATTGAAGCTAGTAAGCAGGCTAATACGCAATCTTATTATTTTCTTGCCGATTACCATGCAATTATTAAGTGTCAGGATCCAGCGCTCATTGCTCACTCTTCAAAAGAGGTCGCTGCAACTTGGCTGGCGTTGGGTTTGAATACCGACAATGTTGTTTTTTATCGCCAGAGTGACGTCCCGGAAATTACTGAGTTAATGTGGCTGCTCACCTGCATGACCGCAAAAGGTTTAATGAATCGTTCTCATGCCTATAAAGCGGCAGTCGCTGCTAATACCGAAGAAAGCGAGGCCAATGATCCCGATAAAGGTATCACTATGGGATTATTTAGTTACCCGATTCTTATGTCGGCGGATATTCTCATGTTCAACGCCAATAAGGTGCCCGTGGGTAAAGATCAGATACAGCATGTAGAGATGGCGCGAGATATCGCGGCGCGTTTTAATCATCATTACGGCGAACATTTTGTTTTGCCGGAAGCGGTGGTTAGCGAAGAGGTTGCTGTATTGTCTGGGTTAGATGGTCGAAAAATGAGTAAGAGTTACAACAATACAATTCCATTGTTTGTAGCCGAAAAAAATCTCCGCAAGCTTGTGATGAAAATTAAAACTAATTCCCTTGAACCTGGTGAGCCAAAAGATCCTGCAGGCTGTACCCTGTTTCAAATTTATCAGGCGTTTGCTTCAGAGCAGGAAACGGCGGATATGCGCGACAAGTATGCAAACGGAATTGCTTGGGGAGAGATGAAGCAATTTTTATTTGAATACCTCAATCACCATCTGCAAGGGCCGAGAGAGCAATACAATGAGCTTATGCAAAACGGCGTCTATATAGAAAAAGTGTTATGTGAGGGGGCCGAAAAAGCGCGGCAAGTCAGCGGACCCTTTATGCGAAAGCTGCGTAAGAGCGTGGGTATAGGCCCAATAATCTAAAGTCTGTTCTAATTTTATCGAATTTCATATAAGATGGGAAAAATTCCCAAAAATTTGCTTTTGTGCTTTTATGAGTCTACGCTAGTCGTAATTAAGTATGTCAGAGATAACCTCACATAATATTGGCGAGCCACCGAAAGGGCTGATAGTTGCGCTGCGCAAGATATTGCGCCCACTTGTGCGCCTATTATTGAGTCAGGGAATTACTTATCCGTATTTAGCTAATTTACTCAAAAGCATTTATGTCGAAACGGCGGTTGAGGAATTTCCGGTGGACGGTAAGCGCCAAACCGATAGTCGTATCAGTTTACTGAGTGGGGTACATCGGAAAGATGTCCGGCGTTTACGCAACGGCGAAGAGGATGAAGACAGTGCGGCCCAGGTTGTATCACTTGGAGCGCAATTGGTAGCGCATTGGGTTGGGGTAGATGAATATATAGATGAAAAAGGCAAGCCCCTGCCTCTCCCTCGATTGGAAAAAGACAGTAATACCGGCCCTAGTTTTGAGAGCCTTGTCGAATCCGTGAGCCGCAGAGATATTCGCTCACGGGTAGTATTAGATGAGTGGATTAGGTTAGGTGTTGTATATGTGGACAACAATGATTGTGTGGTACTTAACATCGACGCTTTTGTCCCAGAAAAGGGCTTTGATGAAAAAGTTTATTACTTCGGCAAGATCATTCACGATCATATTGCGGCTGCTGCGGAAAACATTCTGTCTAGTAAGCCACCTTATTTTGACCGTTGTGTTTATTATAACAATCTAGCTCAAGATTCAGTGGATGAATTGTCCGCTCTATCTTCGGAACTTGGTATGGAGCTCTTAAAAACAATCAATAAAAAAGCGCTTGAATTGCAGAAATTGGACAGCAATAGACCTGAAAATAACAAACGAATGAATCTTGGAATGTTTTATTTCCAAGCTGAGATAGAGCAAGAAAAGTTAGAATAATCCTTGAATCTAGCAAATGCAGTTAGATGAAATTCCAATTTGTATCTACTGTAAGACAAGTAGATGGGGAAGTTTGATAACCAGCAATATGGGTGAAATGTAGCTGCAGAAATTGCTCTTCATGGGAGTCTAAATGACAATCAGGCTTCTTGGCCTATGCATTAAGTTCTATTGTATTAGGACGTAGTAGGTGGTCTAATTCGCTCGCAAAACGCCTAATAAAAAAGTAACGGGAAAGTAATGGAATACTGTTCTCCACTCAACGTAGTTGCGCTATTTATTGATAAGAAACGTGATAAAAAACGCTAAATAAATTTTCTCAGGAAGGAGATTTTTCGATTAACCCTATTCAAGTTATGTCGGGCCAAATTAATTTGATCAACAGGATGTTGATTGCCAAAATTTTAAAATTAGGCGAACCTCTTGTTAAAGTAACGGTAGTGGTTCTTTGTTCTGCTGTTGTAGGATGCCAAAAGAAACCTCAGGTGATGGAGCTTCAGAGCCCGGCAAAAAGCGCCATAGAGTCAACTTTTTTACCTGGCGAATATTCTGTTCGAGCGAAGCCTTTCCGCCCAGTAATTGCTTCAGCAAATTCAGCGATAATTTCCCAAAACCAACAATCATCAATTGCGCCCGATTCATCACGCGACCGCTATCAGCCAATCGACCCTCCCCGCAGAGATCGCGATGCTGAATTACTGGCAATGAGTGGCACCGGCGGTCTCTATGCGGAGCCCGTGGTCTATCAACGGGTAACGAATGATTTATCGGCGATTAAACATCAGGAGGAATTACTTTCCGCCTACCCGGTATATCCTTATTTTCGTCCCGAAGAAGTTAAACTCAATCTTATTCCAGAAGCGTTACAACAGGTTAAACAGGGGAGTTATCGGGAGTGGGATTATTTAAATGAGATGTTTCGCGCGACAAATATTGAACTGTATGATGATTACGTGCTGCTGAAATTCGATGCGCGACTCAATATGCCGAGAGTCGCTCAGCTTTATGAATCGTTAGATGGTGTGAAACAGGCTGAGACGACCAACATCAATGAATTATTATCAGAAGCTTACTACGCGGATATTTGCCTCACTGTCGACTCAAACAGCACTGACTTTACCTATATCTTCTTCCACCGCTCTTCTGATTGTCTCGCTGGACAATGTTCTGTATTTAATTACAAAGCATTTGTTTCAAAGAGTGGCCAGGTAGGGAGTACACATGATTCCCATGATTCTCTAGAAGATGGCTCGGATGATTCGTCAATCGTTGAGCTGGGAGAGTGGCAATGGTCAACACCTGCCGATCTAGCAGATGCACCGCCGTGGTTTATTCAAAACCATTGTGGTGGCGAGTTTTGGCAGCCACTGGGTCGCGGGCTGTCGCATTATGTTGAGAGTGTTAGACTCAGTATGTCCAAGGATTTATCTTTCAAACTGACGCGCTAGCATGCGAGGAAAGGTAGGCGGCACTTCGCGCACTTCCTTGTATCCCTAAAACCGAACCTAGAAAAACACAGTAGAGTTCATCTGCATTTTCTAGGCTTAATAAAGATTCAAGTCGGCACAATTATCCTAATCGCTTCCATTTTTAGTTGCGCGTTTTTTATATGCTCATGGATCGACATGGTCTGATTTTTAAGAAAGTCGATCTCTTCGTTGCGAATATTTGGGTTGATCTCTTTCAATGCCACCAGTCTTTTAATTTCGCCGGTTTGCTCTTGCAGCATTTTTGTCAGTGCTGCATTCTGAATGGCAGAAATCTGCTGTGTCGCAATCTCGCAACTCATATCCAGTAATTTATTGATAATATCTTTTTGGTGTTTGACTACCTCTTGGCGCAAATGTTTTTGTACTTTGCGCGCCGCCTGATTAATTGTCTCCAACTCCATGACGGTGCTGACGTCTTTACCGTTTGAATCCATAAGCACTCGTATCACCGTAATTGGCAAGTAGCGCCCTATTTGCAGATGGGGCGGCGCAATACAGGATAAAGTGAAGAGCGTCTCCACCAATAAACTGCCAGGTTGGAAAGGCGAATGGTTGATGGTAATCAATGCGGTATTGCCTTTATCTCCGCTGAGAATCATATCTATGCTGCCTGTCACCATGGGATGTTCCCAGGTAATGTAGGGCAGATCTTCTCTGCTCAGCGCTGTTTCTCGGCTGTAGGTGATGGTGGCGCCTTCCTCGGGCAACTCGGGGAAATGCTCTATCGACGTGTGTTCACCCGGATAAACGTAAAAAGTGTGAGCTGAGTGAACGTCATAGTTGAGCCCGTAAAGTAGAAAAACCCTTTCCATGTATTTTTTGAGTGCGTGGCTCTGCTCGTTTTTAATAATCTCATCTATTAATTTGAGCGCGGCGCCTTTGTCGAACGAATGCATTTCTAGCAATTGGTCTCGACCTTCTTCCAGAACCTTTTTTATTTCAGCTGAACGGCGCTGACAATGTTGAATCAACATTTCTAAGCCGTCATAGTGGGCTGAGGTTAGAGTTTCGTAGAGAGAGGATTTAAATTCTGCAAATAGCGTTGGGCCAGAGGTACAAATTTCGTTAAACGCATTGAGTCCTTCATGGTACCAACGATATAAAATTTCCTGACCGCTGGCCCTAAAGTAGGGTACATAGATTTCAATAGTATTTTGCTGCCCGATTCGATCCAAACGACCAATGCGTTGTTCTAATAAATCTGGATCCAGTGGCAGGTCAAACATCACCATTTGGCTGGCGAATTGAAAATTACGCCCTTCGCTGCCGATTTCGGAACAGACCAATACCTGGGCGCCTTCTTCGAGATCCGCGAAATAAGCGGCTGCTCGATCGCGGTTGATCAAGGAAAGATTTTCGTGAAACACGGCGGTTTTGAAACCCATTCGCAGTTGTAAAAACTCTTCCAACGCCAGTGCAGTATCTGCATAGTGACAAATCACCAGTACTTTTTGCTGTTTGTTGGTACGCAGAAATTCTGCCAGCCATAAAGCTCTTGGATCGCTGCTACACCAGTCGTCCGCGCGGAATTTTTGCTCCGGTGTCAGTACGCTGAAATCGGTAGAATCTACTGTCTGTTGTAGTGAATGGTAAAGTTCGGGTAAATCAAGGGCAATGCCTGTAACCAGTCTGTCGGGAAAACCTTCAATCGCACTGCGTGTATTGCGATAGAGGATTCGACTTGTGCCATGATGATCGATAAGTTGTCGAACTATCTCGGTTACTTTCTCCTGAAAAGCAGCTGGAACCCCCACTAGTGCATAAAGCGCTTCCGCCTGTTCTGCATTGAGCAATGATTTAATAGCGGAAAAACAGTCGCTATTGCGATCATATGAACTTATCAACGTTGGATTCAGCAAACTTTGTACTAGTTGGTTGATAACGACATATTCTTTTTCTTCGGCCAATAATTTTTGCAGGCTTGGAAATCGTTCTCTATCCAGCAGTCGAAGGCGGGCAAAATGGCCGTCGACGCCCAACTGTTCAGGCGTGGCGGTTAAGAGCAATAATCCCTTGGTTTGTGCTGCGATGGTTTCCACGGCTCGGTATTCTGGACTGACAGCGTCTTCATGCCACTCAAGATGATGTGCTTCATCCACCACACAGATATCCCATTTCGCTGCCGCGGCATGCTGCGTAATAGACTCGGAATTTGCCAGCAGTGACAAACTGCAAAGCACTAGCTGTGCAGTATCAAAGGGATTGATTGTCTCGCCCTCATCGGCCATGGCGGTCTCGGCTTCGCAGCGCTCTTCATCGAATAAACTAAAATGCAGATTAAAACGTCGGAGCATCTCCACTAACCACTGATGCACCAATGAATCTGGAACAATGATAAGCACTCGAGCGGCTAAACCGGAGATAATTTGTTTGCTGATAATCAGACCAGCTTCTATTGTTTTCCCCAGTCCGACCTCATCAGCTAACAGCACGCGCGGCGCATAACGCGAAGCAACTTCGTTCGCGATGTAAAGTTGGTGAGGGATTAAATTAGTTCGACTGGCCATCAATCCTCTGATGGAAAGTGATTGCTGAATTCGCAGATGTTCAAGTGTAGCTGCGCGCAGTTGGAACCAATTGTCACCATCGATTTGAGCTGAAAATAATCTGTCTTTAGGGTGGTTAAAGTTTGCGACACTTGTAAGATCAACCTCGCCAAGACTGCACACTTCGTCACTCTCTGTGCGGCGCCCTTTATAGGTCAAATAACCTTTGGCTTCTGTGGTTGATTCCACAACCATACTCCAGCCTTCATGATGAGTAATCTTGTCGCCAGGTTTATAAGTGACCCGAGTAAGTGGGGCGCTATCTTTTGCATAGATTCGCTTTTCATCGCTTGCAGGAAAAACAATCGATACCTGGCGACCTTGGCATTCAGTGATGACACCCAGTCCAAGATCTGCTTCGGTATCACTTATCCAACGTTGACCTAGAGAAAAATCAGGATTTTTAATCATTCTTCATATCTTCTTAACAGCAAGCTGAAAATTTTGGGCGCTAATGTTACCGCAAATTGTTTGAAATTTCTTGAGACGATTATATTGGCTTCCGTTCAATATAGGCAGTGGCCGAATGAGCACCTATACTATCGAACTAAAGTTAGTCATTTAACCTGCTAAGCTGAAAAAGTTGTTAATACTGTAGCCTATCTAAACAGCATAGTAAGGGGATTTGATAACTGTAAGAATAGCCGTAAGAAGGTACGGAAATTTCTGCTTTTTGTAATTAGAATCTATGCAGTTCTAGAGTGCCCGTTTCAACTCGT
>OBEQ012730978.1_pt1 | contig 11620 bp, 9 predicted proteins | sample 1670901 | NCBI WGS metagenome assembly OBEQ01 (sample SAMEA104232315, study PRJEB22302) | groundwater metagenome | biome: forest; feature: aquifer; material: groundwater | place: USA | collected 2011-08-07 | depth 5.4 m | reverse complement strand
CCATATCCCAGCTACATCCGGCGCTAGCAGTGAGTGTTGCTCCCTCCCACTGGGTTTTCTTAAACTCCATTTTAACTACCAGTCCACGAATACCCTTATCACCAATTACGATATTGCTTCCGCCGCCCAAAATAAATACGGGAAGTTTATGCGCCGTAGCAAAATCAATCGCTGCCTGAATATCCTCGCGGCTTTTTGTGACAGCAAAAAAATCGGCCTTCCCGCCTAGTTGAAATGTAGTGTACGGGGCTAATATAACATTAGGGATCATTCTCATTTATAATAGAATCTACCGTCAATGCGCAAATCAATGTACGACGGATGCCAGTTGGCTGGGGCTTTTTGGCTTAGGAAAAGTTTAAGGGCATCAAGTTGTTTATTAATATCCGAATCAAGGCTCATCATAATCGGAACGTCCTTAAATGTATAGATCCAGAAATCGTGAAAAGAATCTTTGGGGATACTCGCACGCTTAGCGCCTAACTCCATCTGGCCTAATCGCAAAGAGGCTTGAGTAATCGAATGGAAATATTCAGAATCAAAGATTGGAGCATCTGGACGTTCATCCTCAACTACGGTTACCAGTGCTCCAGATGAATGGGGTGCATGCCCCCAGGTCGTCCCGTCAGCATCAAAGAAAACACAGCCAGAATCTTCGGTGCACCAAATACCGACGACTTTGCGCTCAACAAAATGAGCTTCTACGCCATGGTAGAAATGTCGCTCAATTTTGACTGAAGCCAGCTGTGGGTACTGCTGCAAAAAATCATCAGCCAAAGTTTGGCCTTTAAAAAATAAGATATTCCGGCCCCAGGGAATAAAACCTAGGCGTTTTTGATCAAGTGCCTGCTGGATCTTTTCATGAATAGCAGTTGAATCTATAGTCTCCAGCCCGATGATCGAAATATCTCGAATGGCAAAAACGGGTGAGAAGAAAAGTCCATATACCCCCGCACCGACAATAACGACTCCAACACCCACAAGGGCCATAATCTTAGCCCGAACCAACCGCCGGCGGCGTTTCAACAAAGGATCATTGTAACTAAATCGACTAGGCTGCATAAGCCCAGTATACAGTCCCGATTCGCTTTATACAAAGTATATTAGCGAATCGAGGATCCTCGATTTTGTAATTCTGCCAAAGCGGAAAACAAAATCGGGATTTCGAGTTTCTAGTTTAGAGTTGCTAGAAAGAAAGGTTTCTGACCTTCATTCTTTATTCCTAATTCCTTATTCTTGACTCTTGATTTCTTTCAATCCGCTCATGTATTTTTGCAGGACTTCTGGGACTTTGATGGTGCCTTCGGCGGTTTGATAGTTTTCAGCAATGGCTATAGGTAATCGACTGGTTACGATTGCTGTGCCGTTAAGGGTATGCACAAATTCAGTTTCGTTTTGGTCATTACGATAACGGATATTCAAACGGCGGGCTTGGTAGTCCGTACAATTTGAAGTACTTGTAATTTCACCATAGCCTCCGCCAGCTGGCGGATTTCGCATAACCATCCAGGCCTCAAGGTCATACTTCCGATAGGCTGGTCCACCCAAGTCACCGGTGGCGACATCAATAACTTGGTAGGGTATTTCTAACCCATCAATAAGCTCTTTTTCAATAGATAGAAGCTCCTGGTGCATCGCTTCGCTATCTTCTGGTTTGCAAAAAACAAACATCTCAAGCTTGGTAAATTGATGAACACGATAGAGACCTTTGCTGGTACGGCCATAGGCTCCCGCTTCCGTCCTGAAGCAATGTGAAAGTGCGACATACTTCTTTGGTCCCTTAGAAAGATCAAGTATCTCATCCTTATGATATCCCCCCACCGTAATTTCGGCCGTAGCAATTAAATTCAAGTCCGTATCCCCCAATTCATGACTCACCTGATACACCTGCGCCTCTGGACCTCGCGGATTAAATCCTATACCAGATAAAATCTCACCTTTAGCCAAATCGGGAGTTTCCATCAGTTCATATCCACGCTTCGTCACTACATCAATGCCGTAATTAATAAGAGCTTGATTTAGCCTTGCTAGAGCACCTTTAGCGAAATAAAATTTGGCTCCGGCAACTTTAGCCCCGCGTTCAAAATCTAATAAGCCAAGATCGACCAACAACTCTTCATGATCTTTAGGAGTGAAATCAAATGTCGGAGCTTTGCCATGCGTTTCAAGAATTTTAAAATCTTCTTCTCCGCCGGCCGGTACATCTGGATGAGTCAGGTTCGGTATGCTTAATAAAATCTGATAATACTGCGCCTCGACTTCAGCCAGCTTTGCTTCTAACGCAACAATATCATCCCCAACCTGTCGAAGTTTTTCTATTTCTTCAGCCGTCGGTTTACCCTGGGATTTCTGGTTACGTTGGGCTCGTAACTCTTCTGCTTTCTGCATTAATTCGCGTCGCGTTACATCCAGTGCAAGTAATGCATCCACGTCAACTTTCACTCCACGAAGAGCGCAATTTTTCTTAACTACCTCTGGATTTTGTCGAATGAATTTGATGTCGAGCATAAATAGGTCTAACGTCTTAAAGTCGAAAGTCTATCAAGTCATTTTATCCGAAAACTTTATAACTTTCTACTTTTCACTTGCGCCTTCGGCGCGGGGTTTCATAGTTGGAAACAAAATCACATCCCTTAACGAATGGGAGTCAGTCACTAGGGCAACAAATCGATCGATGCCCAGCCCCCATCCGGCGGCCGGTGGCATACCGTATTCAAGTGCTTCCACATAATCCTCATCCATACGTTGAGCCTCTTCATCGCCCTTAGCGCGATGAGATTCTTGCGCCTGAAAACGCTGACGCTGATCAACCGGATCATTTAATTCGGTAAAGGCCTTGATCAATTCAAATCCGCCAGCATAAAACTGAAAGGCACTAACCGTATCAGTTCCTTCTATTCTCTTGGCCAGTGGCAACAGATCTACCGGATAGTCGGTTACAAAGGTCGGCTGAATGAGTTTATGTCGGATAGATTTTTTAAAAATTTCATCAGCCAGAGTGGCTTTGGATACAACCTTATCTACGACTACCCCAAGTGCTTGGGCTTTAACCCGCATATCATCTTCTTCCATATAGTCATAATCCACCCCAGCGTGACTCTTGAGCAATTCATTGAAAGTCGAACGAATAAAGGGACTTGAAAATTGGATTGTTTCATCTTGATACTTCACCGTGGTACCACCAATCGCTTTTTGAAGTACTTCTTGAAACATTTCCTCGGTAAATTTCATAGCCCATTCTAAGTCTTTATAAGCAGCATAAAACTCCATAGCAGAAAATTCTGGATTATGTTCGCGGTCCATACCTTCATTCCGAAAGTTGGTCGTAAACTCATACACGGCATTGAAACCGCCGACTAGGAGCCGCTTGAGATAGAGTTCAGGCGCAATTCTCAAAAACATATCAATATCCAGCGCATTAAGATGCGTCTTAAACGGTCGAGCCGATGCCCCGCCGTAGAGTGGCTGAAGCGTGGGCGTGGTTACTTCTAAAAAACCATGCCGATCCATAAAATCGTGCAAGGCTCTGGTGATTTTAGCACGAGTCTCAAAAGCTTGTTTCACTTTCGGATTAAAAAGCACATCGAGATAACGCTTGCGCAAACGTTCCTCAACATCCTGCAAGCCATGCCATTTTTCGGGCAATGGGAGAAGTGTCTTGGTCAACATCCGGTATTTCTCAACTTCCAGGGTTTTCTCGCCACGCTTCGTTAGAAAAAGTTTGCCGGAAACTTCTATAAAATCACCGATATCCAGCGTATCCGACATAAGTTGATATTCCTTATCGCCCAAAATATCCTGCTTAAAAAATACTTGAATGGTGCCCGTGCCATCGTACATATCGCCAAAGGTAGATCCACCGTGCTCGCGCTTGGCCATCACTCGGCCGACCAAGACTGCATGCCTCTTCTCTTCCACCAGAGTATCAAAACTCTCAACGACTTGAGCCACATTGTGGGTGTACCAACTCTTAGCCGGATACGGATCAACACCAGCCTTGCGGAGGTGGTTGAGTTTGTCTAAGCGGGCTTGTTTGATATCGTCGAGTGGCATACAAATAGTGAATAGTGGTTAGTGTCTAGTCTGCCTGCCGCAGGCAGGTGATGAGTGAAGGATACCAGAAACGCAGACAAAATAAAAGAAGGCTTTATGGCCTTCAGGATTTTGATTCGGAACTGTCGGTTCTTCCAGAAGCTGGGGTCTGGTGAAACAATCCGCTTAGATAAAGGACAAGGATAAAGAGAGAGCCTAGCGTCAAAAACCAACTCTTCAAGATAGGCTGGATCAAGGAGGTGATTGCTAAATTCGCAGCAATGCCTACAAGAACAGGCGACCATCGCAGGGATTTCTCCCCCCAATACTCGATATAAAGTGAAAACCACAATGCAAGTCCATAGATAGCGTTCCACCCATGGCTATTTGGTAAAACACCCGTCAAAGGACAATCGACCAAAGCAATCGTTACAAAAATTCCCACAAGAAAGAGGTCCAACCTCTCTCGAGAGTTCTTAGAATCCATAATCCTCCATCACCGAAACCTGACTACATAATAACAAATTAAAAAAAAATAAGTCAAATCCGGCGTTAGCCGGATTTGATCACAATACAACGCAGACCGCCAAATCTGGAAGTTCTACCACGATTACTTCACTTCGAGAATCTTATACTCTACCTGTCCCTTCGGAGTTTTCACATCGATCTTGTCGCCTTTTTTTGAGCCTAAGAACGCAGCCCCTAGAGGTGATTCGTTGGAGATAAATCCTTTGAGTGGATCAGATTCAGCTGCACCGACGATGGTATATTCAGCTGTGCCCTTCTTTGATTCGACTTTGATATGCGTACCTACACCGATTACACCGCTTTTTTGAGTGGTATCGCTGATGAGTACTGCATTTTCCAAAACCGTCTTAATTTCTTCAATTTTACCTTCATTGAGCGACTGGGCTTCTTTGGCTTCGGCATATTCGGCATTCTCGGAAAGGTCACCTAATTCCTTGGCCTCCTTGATACGCACCGCAATTTCAGGACGTAAAACGTTCAGGCGATTTTCCAGCTCTTGTTTGAGTTTCTCGAGACCTTCTTTACTAAAGTATTGATTATCCATAATGATAGGCCACTATACCACAGGTAGCCTAAAAATACAATTAATGAGCCCTATTTGGGTCAAACCACCACTTTAAAACTGTGTTGGCGACTCTTATCGCATAGCCTTCGTTTGAGGCTGATCCTTCAACAAGAATGGTGATGGATAGTGTGGGATTGTCGGAAGGGGCAAAGGCAGTAAAAAGTGCGTTAATTCTCCTCCCCTTAATAACTTCGGCCGTACCGGTTTTGGCTGAGACGGCTACGGGAACATCTTGGAGAAGTTTAGCTGTACCGGTCAGAACCGTTTCTCGCATATCCGAGTGCACTTCATCAATAGAAGCTTGGTCAAAAGGTAGTTTGCCTAATTTTTGCGGTTCAAAAACCTGTAACTCCTGGCCGTCGGTAGTGATAATTTTTTGAGCAACTTGCGGACGCCAAATCGTACCGCCATTCGCCACGGCCGAAACATAGGTATTCAGCCACAACGGCGTCACCAAAAGATCTCCTTGTCCGATGGAAGTATTATATGTATCGCCTTGGTACCATGGCTCTCCTCGAGTCCGTTCCTTCCATTCGGGCGTGGGTACAAATCCAGCTTCCTCGCCACCAATATCAATGCCCAGCTTCTTATTGGCGAATGCGGCTGATAGATATTTAGCGATCTTCTGAATACCAAGTCCGAGAATATCCCCAAATCCCCCGCCGACCGTATAGAAATACACGTTACAGGATTGAGCGATAGCCCGCCGCAAATTAAATAATCCCGTGTCCGGGCGCCAATTTGAAAACACATACGGGTCGCTAGGATTGGCCGGATTGGGAATGGTAATTGATAAACAATCTTGGATGGTCGTCGCCGGCGTAACAATCTTCTCGAAAAGTGCAGCCATCCCGATGAAGGGCTTAATCGTAGAGCCCGGATTAAATAATCCGCCGATAGCGCGATTAAAGAGCGGTCGTAGCTTTGATTCAAAGAGTTGCCGAAACTCATCCTGCGAAACCGTATCGCTGAAAATATTATTATCGTATGAAGGAAAACTCACCAAGGCTAAAACCGCACCCGTACGAGGATCTTGGACAACCGCCGAGGCTCCCCCTAAATTAGCGCTCCGCAAAACCTCGAACATATCGCTGTAAAGTTTTTTTTGAAGATCAGCGTCAATATTAAGAACCACGCTATTGCCGATGACTGGATCTTGCGATGCTCCTTGTTCGTCCTTTTTCGTAAAGGTAATTTTGCCATGTGTCCCGCGTAGCGATTCTTCATAGGCTGATTCGATCCCAATCCGGCCAACGCTATCTGATGGCAGGTAATACGGGTCATTCAGTAAGTCTTCCTTGGTAACTTTGCCGACATATCCCAAGACATGCGAAAACTGATGGCCGTCTACATACGACCGCCGTGTTCCCGTCAGGAGATAAAATCCGCGCGGATTGATATTTTTTATGGCCAGAACTTTCTCTTTGGGAAGATTAGTCGCGACAAAAAATACCGCACCTTTCTTACTCTGCTCGCGGATCATTATTGAAAACTCATCAACTGATTGATCAAGAATGCCTGCGACCTTTGCAATTTCACTAGCTCGCATTTTAGAATCCTTTGGCAAATCGCGGACAACCACCAATATGTCGAAGCTCGGAACATTTTGCACGAGCGTTTTGCCGTTACGATCAAGAATAGCCCCGCGAGGCGGAGCCACCGAAAAATTTACTGTCTTATTACGAATTGCTGCATCAGCAAAGTTTTGACCCCGTACCACCGTAAAATAAAAAACGGTCCCGGCCACAACTAAAAAGCAGATGCCGAAAATTGCCGATGTGAACCGGAAAATACCCTCTGAAATTGGCATTTCAAGATCAGAATGCACACTCGTGCTGTCCACCAGTGTCTCCTCCGGCGCCACCCAGTCATCCGTGCCGGTCGAAATGCTATATTCTTTTGTACGCCAACGGAAAAACCATTTCATCGCCATGCTAGTATCGGGTTCTCGCGGGACTTAGAAGCCTTACGAGCCACCAAGCTAACCCCGAGTATATCCCAAACATTATCAAGAGTGCAAAGCCAGTTTGACCTACCTGTCTGAACGAGTAGTCCAATCGATGTATGCCGTCCATCTGTTGCCATAAAAGAGCAATCCTGACGAGCGCAAACAATCCGTACGTAGCCATAAAAAAAGCCACGTGCCAAAGCCATGCCACCAGCCCCATCCAGTGCGGAGGCATAGGACGCATTGCCACAAAGTTGCCAGCAACAAGTACAAACAGCGCCGTAACAAAAAAAGGCAGTGCCACATCCCCTGCCGGCAATAAAAGAATATTTTCAAAAATGAGAGCAACGAGTAAACCGGTCGGTATAGTCCACCGAGACGGCCCAAAATATACCAGTAAAAAAAGAAGTGCTCCAACCATCCATGGGATGCCCTGTACGCCAAAGATATGCGGTGCAATCACCGATAGAAAGATCGACGCGATGACAATAGTTACTACAATCCCGATGAAAAAATTACTCATTTTTGGATCACAAAGACTTGCCCGAAATGCAAACCGCCAAGTGCGGGCTCAATCCTGACCTTCCGAAACACGTTGGTGGCGCTGTCTTTAACTTCAATTACCGTTCCGACCGTCAAACCGGCTGGAAATAAATCATCCCCGCTGGTACTGATAGTATCTCCAACTGCTATCGCATCCGTTTGTACAATTAAATCAAAATTCAAACCGGCCGGCCCGGCGCCCTTCGCAATGCCGATCGTGTTCCCACCGCGCACCTTAGCAGTTACCGAAAAAGTAAAATCATATACCGGTCGCACCCGACTTGTATGGACACCGGTGGCCTCAACGACTCCCACGAGCGCTCCCTGTGGAGTTATGACTCCTTGCCCATCCGATACGCCAGCCTGACTGCCTTGGTTAAGGAGGATAACCGACTCAGGTTCCACCAAGCTTTGAGCAAAAATATGCGCCTCTACCGGCGGCTTGGCATACCGAATCGGCAAAGCAAGCATCTTGCGTAACGCCTCATTTTCCTGCGAGGTTGTCTCCAGTTGCGCCAGGCGAGTCGAAAGATCTTGCACCTCTCGCTGGAATCGTTCGTTATCTTGAGCAATGGTCCGAAAATGCACGATTGCATCTACACTGCGACGGACAACCCCAACTCGGCTGTACAATGAGCTACCGGAGCTGGCAATGAGTCGACCAATACCGTCACTCATCCTCGGCCAGCCACTCACGCGCACGATGATCACCAACCCGATAAGGACGACTGGCAAAATGAAAACCCAGGGTGATATTCGTCTAGGCATATTCCTCCTTATCCGTTGAGACGAGGATGGACTTGAGCTGATCGACATTTTCCAATACTAAACCACAACCTCGCGCCACCGCAGTAAGAGGGTCATCAACGATTTTAACCGAAAGTTTTGTCTCCTCACTGATCAGTTGGCCAAAACCACGCAAAAGCGCTCCTCCGCCAGCCAAATAAATTTGCCGATTAATTAAGTCTGCAGTCAGTTCCGGCGGAGTTTCTTCGATCGTCGATTTAATCGCCGCCACGATACTTTTAACCGAACGCTGGGTGGCTTCACGAATTTCGATTGAGTCAAGAGTCAGTTCCCGCGGCAAACCTGACACTAAATCCCGTCCGCGCACGGTGCCTTCTATCTCTTCCTCAAGTGGCACAGCTGACCCAAGCATGATTTTTAAATTTTCGGCAGTAGCATCGCCGATTAAAAGATTTCGCTCGTCTCGCAAATAACGCGTAATATCCTCATTGAGCTTATCACCAGCGATGCGAAGTGAGCGAGCGGCAATTAGTCCACCCATCGAAATAATGGCTACTTCGGTCGTACCCCCGCCCATGTCCACAATGACGTTGGCAATGGCTTCATGGACTGGCAAACGCGCACCGATAGCGGCGGCCATCGGTTCTTCGATCAAATACACTTCTCGAGCACCGGCATTATAGGTGGCGTCTTCGACGGCACGCTTCTCGACTTCAGTTACGCCGGAAGGCACGCCCACCACCACACGAGGGCGGGGCATGAGTGAGAATTTTTCCTTGTGAACCTTGTCAATAAAATACTTGAGCATCTGTTCAGTCACTTCAAAGTCGGATACCACGCCCGAGACTAATGGCCGGGTAACCGAGATGTATCCGGGAGTACGCCCCACCATTTTACGTGCATCCGAACCAATCGCCAGAATTTTTCCGGTTTTCTGATTCACCGCGACGATCGACGGCTCGTTAATTACGATACCTTTGCCACGCACATACACCAAGGTATTTGCAGTACCCAAGTCAATGCCAATATCTTTGGACCAATAACCAAATATTTTTCCCATTATTCCCATAAGTTCCCTGTAGGATACCAGAAAGCCTATCAACAATCCAGGTAATAAAAAATACCTCTGGTGAAGTATTTAACTCAATTCAATCGCACTAAGGATACGCGGCTCGTCGATGCCGAGATTACCTGTTACGGTAACCACCGTATGTGGGATGTTCGCAGGGAGGTTGAATTCAGGCACCTTAGCCCATATTTCGTTTTGTTTTTCCGGATCGGTAATATTACGCGACATAAGATTCCGCGTAAGCACTTCAGAAGTTTCCGGTTGTAACACTACAAAGCGAAGGTTGAATTCCAGTCGATGCTTGTACAAGGCAGCCACCCCATCCGGGGTTAAGGCGAAAATGCCATGACTCTTAGTGAGCACATTTCGCATAGCTTCAAATGAAGATCCGTAGTATTGCTCGCGAAAAATCGTATGCTCCAGAAATTTCCCCTGAAAAACAGCTGTTTCAAAGTCAGCTTTGGTTAAAAAATGATATGAATCAAAATCTTCTAGACTTCGTGATATACGCGTTGTCATATTTTTCACCCGAGCTAGCTTGCCGGAAAATCGCTTAAGCAAACGGTCGATCCAAAAGGTCTTACCGACTGCTGTACTACCTACAAAGACAACCAGCGTGTGTGGTCCGCGCAGTCGCGCTAGCAAATCGCCATATGTACCTTTAAGCTTCTCATATTCTTCTTCCCAATCAGGGTCGAAGCCATGAAAAACCCGCACCGGTTGGCTGATATTTAAGGCATTTTCTAGTTCTCCCATAACTCCTGGCGAGATGCCAAAAATACCGGTGGACTGGCACACGCACGATTGAAGTTTCAACATCACTTCCAACGCACGTTTCCGGCCAAAATCCGCATTGCCTTCGAAATGTTTGTAGGGTCCAAGGTCAAACGGAATCACCGGCACATATCCGGCGTCCCAGGCTGCCTTCCGAACTTGCTCGCGCCGCGCCTGCATCCGTGTCGGCATAGCGCAGTACATTAGCGTATCGTGCATCAGCAATCTCCTTGAAAAGAACAATACATCCACCCTAGCAAAAAGCATATCAACAATCAAAACCCAGAGGTTCAACCTCCGGTTTTTGAACAGCTAAATCGGCGATTTAGCTGTTCACCGCTTTCACCACTTCATCCAAAGAGACAAGCGAAGCATCGGAAGATGAACGCAATTTAATTTCAATGCTGTTTTTTTCTAAAGTCTTCTTACTTACCACCACCCGCATTGGACAGCCAATCAGATCGGCGTCAGCAAATTTTTCACCAGCGGATTTATCTTCTCGATCGTCGTACAGTACCTCAACGCCAGCACTCTGCAATTGGCTGTATATTTTATCAGCTTCTTCTTTTTGGTTGAGCGAAACCAAATGCACCTTAAAGGGCGCAATCGATTCGGGCCACATAATACCGTTCGCATCATAGGAGGTTTCCACCACCGTCGCCATCAGGCGACCAATACCAATGCCGTATGAACCCATTACTGCTGGTTGTGTATTGCCACTCTCATCTACATACTCAAGACCTAGTGGCACTGAATATTTCGTGCCGAGCGGAAAGATATTCCCAACTTCAATAGATTTTTCAGCGGTGACTTTCGTCTGACACTTCGGACACGGATCGCCGTCTTTCAATTCAGATACTTCGACGTTTTCAGCATAATCGCACTGCTTGCACACCATGACCGTGTCTTCGCCCACTGGTGAAAGAACTTGAAACTCATGTGTATTACTAATCGTAAATACACCGCCAGCCGCCAACGTGTAGTAGGCCTTGAGTCCGCAGCGCGAGAAGATCTTGAGATAAGCATCGGCAACCTCTTGGTAGTAGCGCATCAAATCTTTTTCATCCGTATGAAAACTATACAAATCCTTCATCATAAATTCCCTGCCACGCAGAAGTCCTGACTTTGCCCGTGCTTCATTGCGAAATTTGGTCTGAATTTGATAAGCAGCAAAAGGAAGATCTTTGTAGGAATTCGTATAGCGAGATGCGATAGCCGTGAGTACTTCTTCGTGTGACCAACCAAGTACAAAACTGGCCTCCTCTGACGCTTTGGTCGGAGCCCCGACCTCCTGGCTTCGGGGCTTGTCATCCAACGCAAAAAATCCCACGTCTAAATTCCAGAGGCCTGTCGGCTCCATATATTTCTTCTCCACCAACGACGGCATCAACAATTCCTGTCCGCCCACCCCATT
>OBEQ010119468.1_pt1 | contig 11620 bp, 6 predicted proteins | sample 1670901 | NCBI WGS metagenome assembly OBEQ01 (sample SAMEA104232315, study PRJEB22302) | groundwater metagenome | biome: forest; feature: aquifer; material: groundwater | place: USA | collected 2011-08-07 | depth 5.4 m | reverse complement strand
GACCCTGACCGATGCGCTCTCCCTTATAAGAGAACCAGGCGCCGCTCTTCTCAATGATGTTGTGGGTGACCGCCGCCTCCACCAAACTGCCTTCCTTCGAGATGCCTTGACCGAAAATAATATCCACTTCCGCCTCGCGAAAGGGTGGCGCCATTTTGTTCTTCACAATTTTGATGCGCACACGGTTGCCAATGGCCTCCGTGCCGTCCTTGATCGTCTCAATCCGCCGCATGTCCAAACGAAGCGACGCGTAAAATTTCAGCGCGCGCCCGCCCGTCGTGGTTTCCGGGTTCCCGAACATGACGCCGATCTTCATCCGAATTTGGTTGATGAAAATCACGGAGGTCTTGGATTTGCTGATGACCGCCGTGAGCTTGCGAAGCGCCTGGGACATCAAACGCGCCTGCAACCCCATTTGGGCGTCACCCATATCCCCTTCCAATTCCGCACGAGGCACGAGCGCCGCCACGGAATCAATCACCACGACATCCACAGCGCCGGACCGTACCAGCGTCTCGACGATTTCCAACGCCTGTTCGCCATTATCCGGCTGAGAGACTAACAGCGCGTCGGTATTCACGCCGACCCCTTTTGCATATTTGGGATCAAGCGCGTGTTCCGCGTCAATAAACGCTGCGGCGCCGCCGGCCCGTTGGGCTTCCGCGATCACATGGAGCGCCAACGTGGTTTTCCCGCAAGATTCCGGCCCATATATTTCAATGACGCGGCCGCGAGGAATGCCCCCTATACCGATCGCCATATCCAACGCCAACGACCCCGTCGGGATCACCGCGACGTCGCCCACGTGAGGCATTTCCCCCAATTTCATAATAGCCCCACGCCCAAAACTCTTCTCGATTTGTGATAACGCCAGTTCTAACGCCTTATCCCGCTCTTTCTGTTCTACTGACATAAAATTTCCTCCTTTCCCCTAAGGGACATCACTTTAATACGCCCTAATCTTCCACGCCTCTTGCTCCCGTAGTTCACGAATTCGGCGTGCGAATTCAACGGCTCCACCAGCAGCTTTCTGTAATTCATGTGACTCAATCACCCTCCCGATATGCGCCAAGAGGTACTTGCGGACGCCCGCTTTTGACCCTCCTACGCGAGACATTCCCGAACCGCTTTGGCCACCGAGAACGCCAATCTCACCGGGAGAGCGTTTCCCACTTGTCGGTAGGCCGTAGTTTTTGATCCCGAGAACTTCCAATCCTCAGGAAAACTCTGTAGCCGCGCCACCATCGGAACGGTGAGCCGTGGCATCCCGGAAAAGCTCGCCGCTGGTGAATCATTGGCAATCCCACGTCCATCAACGCCCAACGTGACCCACTCGCGGCGCGCACGAGTAGGTCCAAGATCGGGACCTCCGTGCTTGTGAGACCCTCCTACGATAGTCGGCGCCGGCGCCGATGCTTTCTTCGTCCAAGCCGCCGCCTCGCGCCAACCTCGCTCGGCCATCAAGTCGGCAAGAGCGGACCCGACGGTCTGCGGTTCACTTTCCACCGGGTGCGGCCACCGGATCGGCGTAGTCACTCCACGCCGCAAGGCCACGAGAAAGGCTCGGAATCGGACCTGCGGAACTCCGAAGTCAACCGCGTTGAACACTCTCCATGACGAGTTAAACCCCATCGCATCAAGCGCCCGCTCGATCTTCGAGCGAAATGAATCAAAGCGTCCAGCCATGATCCCGCGCACGTTCTCAATAAGAACGGCACGGGGGCGCACGTCTTTCACGATTCGGAGCATGTGTGGAAACATATCCCGGTCGTCGTCCGCCCCTAACTGCTTTCCGGCGATAGAAAACGGCGGACACGGAAGGCCCCCGGTAAGCAAATCCACATCGCGCCAATAGCTCGCATCGAACCGGCGGATATCCGCCTCCATCACGTTCCAATAGGGGCGATTACTTCTCAGCGTCGCGCAGGCGTGCGGGTCATTATCTACAAGCGCCACGTGCTTAAACCCGGCCTGTTCAAGGCCAAGGGCGGCCCCACCGCCACCGGCGCACACCTCCACCGCGGACGGGGTCTGTTTCACGCGGGACTTTCCTCTGAACTGAAATTGTGCCATATCAGCCCCCCCATCCTATCATGGGGGCAACCACGGAAGATCACGTGCCACCCATGGGCGGAAGGGACATGGCCGTCTGAGTAAGTAAGGATTTAATTATGGCGAATTCGCCAAAATTAAAATGAGGGTTATACACAATTGTTCTTTTATGTTTCATGTAAGGTTCAACCCCTTGGCCGTCACGACGCCCTGGACCTGGAAATCATTTCGCACGATGATGGGTTGATACTTCTTATTATGTGGCTTCAACACCACCGCGTCGCCCGAGCGGCGGAATTCTTTCAGCGTCGCCTCGTCATCAATCAAGGCCACGACGATGTCTCCATCCTTCGCGACGGGCTGCTGTTTCACCAGCACGCAATCCCCGTCCTCAATGCCGACCCCCGTCATGGAATCTCCCTTAGCCCTCAAAAGGGAATTCACTTTTTTACAACCCTCTGAATTTCCACTCCTTCCAGCAACGAACGCAACTGCTGTTCCCATTCATCACTAGGCAACACTTCAAACCGAATGGATTTTTCCTGCATATCCAAGCCCAGCTCACTCCAAGATCTTGAAACCGCCCTTCTATTACAGATATCGAACAACTTTTTCTTGTATTCGGTGTCATCCGATCCCAGCAAATGCTTTCCCTTGGTTTCCACCACATACACGGTATCGAAATCTTCCCTTTTCGCTTTGTTGGTGGAGGTGAAGATAAAATCGGGATACACCTTGTGCGAGCGCCACCCCTGAACGGCGTAATCACGCTTAGACCGATTGCGGTACCAAAAAAACATCTTTTCATGGTCTTCCAACAACCAAGCCACATCCATTTCAAGGGAATTAAACTGATCTTGGGCCACGGGATCCAGAAGGGATAACTGTAGTGGACGGCCATCTTTCTTGGGAAGAAATGGTTTTTCCACCCGCATGGTTTTTGGGAACGTAAAATTCAACTCTTTACTAATGACCATGAATTGCAATAGACCGTCTGTAAGCATTTTCTGAAAGACTTCTTCAGCCAACCGATCTTTCTCTTTGTACAAAATGCCCCTCACATGTTCAATGATTCCGACAAAATTATGAGTCAGCTCATCTTCGGACAAACTCGTGGAGAGCATTTCCAACGATCTTTTGGCAAAATCGTGGGCCAGCCAGGGATTCGGAACGATATCCGCCAATTGAAGTCCGAAAAACACCGAATCTACGCGTAATCCACCGTTGGACAACACCTGCGCCCTTCTCTGTCGAAGGACCTCCCGCGGGTCCTCTGATAGCGTCGCCACAGTTTCCACGTCTTGATCCTGGTGCATGGAAGGGGTCCATTGTGAAATCCGGGATAAATCCACCTGATCCCCCGGGATATTTGGACACAAGTCCGTCTCATAGCCGACCCGTCGCCAATGGGCTCCATCCTTTACGACGAACACCGGCAGAAGCGTCCTGGAAGCCGCTTGGCGGAATCGTTCGCGGATTTCCGCATGAATACCGTGTTCTATCCCATCAGCCCCATCTCCGGATTGAACTCGTCCCGCAAGATCCCCCAATCCCTCATTCTCAAACCCCTTCTTCACGGCGTCAGTTAATTCGCCGGCTTTTTGCTTGAAGCAATACACATAACTTTCATCCAACTCCCGCACGCGCGTTTTGCGCGCGTAGGGTTGCCGTAGAATGCGACCCACCAACTGGGTGAGGGCGTTTTTGGACGAAGGATTCGTAAGGATCGTAAGCACGTAAGCAAAAGAGCAATCCCAACCTTCCTGTAAAGCTCGTTTGGTGATAATAAACCGTACTTGGCAATCCTTGGATAGGAGCCCGCCTTTTTCATCCAAATCCTGTAACTCATCGGTTTCACTCGTTTTCACGGCCACCTGTTCGGAAGGCACGCCCAGAATCTGGGTTAAGTGATCGCGAGCGTCTTCGGCATGAACGAGGTTTCCGCCCCGCTGTTGGTCTTTTCCCGTCCGATCCACTTGGATAAGGCAAATGGGGCGAATGTGAACGCCGGTCAGCGCTTCATGTTCCAACGCCTTCTCTTCCAATTCTTTTCGCTTGGCGAATGCGGACCGGAGCGTATCTTTCCAATCCCAACTGGCTTTGTTGATTACGTGCAAATCCAGCTTGATCATTTCCTCGTCATGCAACGCTCTTCCTGAGATATCCACCAAATTATTACTTTCCTTGGACGGCGTGGCAGATAACTCCACGATTAAAGAGGGGTTAAACCCCTCCACGGTCTTCTGAGCCAACTCCGAATACGCTTTGTGCCCTTCATCAAAAATAACCAACGGGTTCAACAACCTAAGTACGTTGCCCAAAGAGGTTTTAATTTGCCGACCCCAAAAACCGGCCATCTGTTCGAACGTATCCAGATTCTTAACGCGCCCCAGAAGCGCTTCGTGTGCCTGAGCGTCATCTTCCGGATGGAAAAACGACTGAAATCCTCCGCTGTCCTGAAACATACGCAAGGTTTCCTTCGTTTGCCGATTGGCGGCAGGCAACATGAGCAAAAGAATGGCCAGGTTTTCTTCAGTATCCTGGGGGGTAAACCGGTCGGTCTTTTCCAACACCATCGTATGACCTCCGCTGGCCATATCCAGGAATTGACGATAAGGGTGGGCTTTGTCCTCCAATTGGCGAAGCGTCTGGATATAAATGGCGTTGGACGGGACGATCCAGAGTACCAGCCCCATTCGTCGCTTCAAATATATGGACTGCGCCAAATCCACCGCTTTCACCGCCAACAACGTTTTGCCGCCGCCGGTTGGAATCTTCAGGCAAAAATTAGGCAGAGGTCGACCCAACCCATCTCTGCGTCTACTACGATACGACCGAGGCATTCCAAGTTTGTCCCAGGCCGTTTCCGGGAAAAATAACTCCGGCATATCCCTGGCTTTATCGCGCCATTCGGCCAAAAGAGTCAAATACCCCCGGACGACCTCCAGCGCAGTGGTTTGATAGCCTTTTAGTTGCATCGTAACTCAGGTCCCCCCTTCCCCCTTATGTGGGGGAAGGTCGGGATGAGGGGTTTCAAGCCGACCTATTGATCCCCCCCACCTTTGCCCTCCTCCACAGGGCACGTGATCTTCCGTTGTTGCCCCCGGAAAAACGCTCCCTCTCCCTTGATGGGAGAGGGTTGGGGTGAGGGTGGTAGAAAAATAAAAGCTCATCCGAACGCCTTGTAAATTTCGTAGGGAAGCTGAACAAAATCAATCCGGTACTGGTCCAAATATTCCTGGTCCAAATACTTGGTCGGCGCGAACACCATCAGACGCTTGTCCTTCGGAAGTTTCAACTTCCTGGCATCATCCAGGGTAAGAGCCATATTTTTGAGCTTGTCCAAATTCGGCTCGTAGAACAGATGAACGGCATGAGTCTTAGTCTCACCCACAAAATTCTTAGCAGGGTCGAGGGCTTTCTCGTCAAACTCCTCCCCCGTTGATGTATAGAACAGGTATCGAGCCAGATCTTTGTATGAGGGAAGATTTTTCCCCTTCAACAATCGATCAATGTCAATGGGCTCGCCTAACTCAAAGAAGCTAAAACTCCCGCCCAAACCCTTGCGTAAGTTTTCATCCTTCGCCCCTGGAATACCTTTGATAACCCGCCGCACTCGCTCAGCCGTAACCTTATCGGCATAGTCCTCGCACTCTACCAAGATAAACTTTCGACTCCCGCCATCTTCTTTGTTTTGCGCAAGGACAGCATGCGCCGTTGAACCTGATCCAGCAAATGAATCCAAAATGATTGAATCGCTATCGGATGCAATCTGGATAACTCGACGAATCAAACTGGAGGGCTTCACCGTCACAAACACTTCATCAGACGACTTGAAGTCAATTGCAGAGAGGAGTTCTTTTTTAGCGTCTTGGGTGTGTCCTACGTCTCGGTATGTCCATAACGTTTGAGGGACAACTCCCTCTTTTACTTCGGATAAAAAACGTTTGAGACGAGGCATGTTCTTACCGTCAACGCCCCACCACACACGATTGTCTTTTTCTAATTCTTGAAATCTCTCTTCCGAGGTGCCCCAATACCGGCCCATTTCAGGCTTGAACTTCTTCTTGCTCGGACTAGTGACCTCATAAGTACCCAAGCTATAGTAGTTTCTTGCCGTTAAGTCACCTGAAGACCACGGTCCTCGAGAATCATTGTCAGGGTTTTCATAACGGTCAACGGCCTCCTGAGAACGCTTTAGTAGAGCGGGTTTCCAGATTTCAGAATTCCTCGCATAGACAACAATATAGTCATGGTCTTCTGAAAAATGGCGCGCCGAATTTTTTGGAGAAAAATTCTTTTGCCAAATAATAGTTGCTATAAAATTCTCCTCCCCAAATATTTCATTCATCAGCATTCGAAGATGATGGACCTCGTTATCATCAATAGACACAAAAATAGCGCCATCATCCTTCAAAAGCTCCCTGAGAAACTTCAGTCGCGGCATCATCATGCAAAGCCATTTGTCATGACGAGTCAAATCATCCCGATCCACGACCTTGCCCAACCACTCCTGCATCATGGGGGAGGTCACGTTGTCATTGTACGCCCACCCCTCATTACCAGTGTTGTAGGGCGGATCAATGTAAATACACTTCACTTTCCCGGCATATTGCGGGAGCAAAGCCTTCAACGCCGCCAGATTATCCCCATGCAAAATCAAATTGTCCTTGAGGGAAACTTCCTTGGTCAGGCTTTTATCTTTTCGAGGAATCAGTTGTCGAAACTTCACCAACATATGGTAATTCTGAACGAAAGATTTCCCCTTAAACTGAAGTTGCGCCATCTCTTAGTCCATTACGATCTACCTTGTGATAAAAATAAACAACCCCCCACCTCAATCCGGGGGTATCCACGGAAGACCACGTGCCACAAGGGGGGGGAGGATATGCCACTTAATAGCGGTCGCATTTTGCGACCGCATGGCGAGCGATTCTCCCTTCATTTGAGATCCAATCCCTTGGCCGTCACGACACCTTGCACCTGGAAATCATGGCGCACGATGATCGGTTGGTACTTCTTATTATGCGGTTTCAACACCACGGCATCGCCAGATCGGCGAAATTCCTTGAGCGTGGCTTCATCATCAATCAAGGCCACTACGATATCACCGTTCTCGGCGTTGGGCTGCTGTTTCACCAACACGCAATCCCCGTCCTGTATTCCCGCTCCGGTCATGGAATCTCCCTTCGCTCTGAGCAAAAAGTATCGGTGGCCGGGACTGACGAAGCTCTTGGAAATAGGTACCATCGCCTCAACATTTTCTTCGGCTAAGATGGGCGCGCCGCACGCAATGGATCCCACAAGAGGAACTTCCACGGTTCGCGCGTTGTTTTTTTCCTCCTCCGGATCTTTCATCAATCTCAATTCTCCGGTCGGGGCCCGCTTCACGATGCCTTTTTCCATGAGAGAGATCACCAGCAAAGCGGCCGATCGAGGCCATTTGAATTTGAGCGCCCGCTGAATTTCACGAATGGAAGGCGCCCGCCCATGCTGGACGACCTCATTCCGAATGAATCTGATGGCTTGTGTCTGCTTGTCGGTGGTTTCTTTGGTTTCCATGTTACCCAGAGTGTATAACTGTGTATAAGTAATGTCAACCCCTCCCCCACCTCAATCCGGGGGTATCCACGGAAGACCACGTGCCACAAGGGGGGAGGAGGAAATCGGGTCAACGAATCAAAGCTATCTTTCCGGTTTTGGAGCGGCCTTGGGGATCTAGGGTCCGCCAAAAATACATGCCTTGAGCGATCTCTTCACCTTGAGTGTTCCGGCCATCCCATTCCACCAATCCTATGTTTCCCGTGTCGACCCCCTTTAGAGCCCGTACAACCTCACCCTCCAGGGTGAAAATGAACACTGAAACATCTGGAGGTAAGTTCAAGAATTTGAGGGTTCCTTTGACTGCCCGAGCGGGATGGTAAGGGTTGGGATACACCTTGAGTTCACTCAAATCCGATTTCAGTTGAACCGCGAGGAGTCCAAAAAATGAAAAGTGAGACACGCGCGCGGTCACCTTCCTGGAAACCGTGTCCACCGTTTGATTACCCGACACCAGCGTCCACGCCGTGCCCGTGTACTCGAAAATCCTTAAGGAACCCTCGGACACCTTTCCAAGGGATATGAGGGTATAGGGGATCGAAATAGTTGCCGTTCCGGACAGAGTTCTATTCAAAATTCTCCCTGCTGTGCCGTCATATATCCCGAATTCCCTCACAATCGGATTTGCCAGACTTTGGTAGGTATGACTCGTAGGCATCATAGGAGGGTTATCCGGCACCGTCACGACGATCGTTTCACCGTCTCCCACCACCCCTGCGCCCACTTCCACCCCCGTTCCGTCCGGCAGGCTGGCCGCGCCTCCGGTTGTGCAAGACACCGAGATACCCGCGACCACGACAATCATCGCCGATCCGCCGTGAACCCCGCTTTCATCCGTCAGGGAAATGACCGGCCGCTCGGCAGGACTCGATAAGGTAAATCCTGATATCGCAGCCATCCCGCTGGAGAACACCACCATACCATCCGTCGGCTTGACGCCCTTGGCCGAAGTCCATCCCCACGAGATCACATGTACCCCGGCGTACGTCGGCACCGCGGCCCCAGCCGCATCCCGCGCCGTCACCACGACGGAAAATGGCCGCCCCGCCACTTCCAGTCCGGCGTGATTCGTCGTCACGGTGAAATGCAAGGATTGCACGGTTTCTCCCGTGACGGTCACGGTGAACGCACCTTGCACGAGCGATCCACCTTCCAAGATGAGTAAATTTTTGCACGTCGCGGCGCTGGTCAACGTATACGACCCCGCCATCACCAAACTGCCGAACGTGAGCGCGCCCCCGCCCCCTATTAACTTGGCTGTTCCACGAAACGTCGCAAATCCTTCGGGCTGGGACGTCCATACGCCTGCCACGACCACCGATCCGCCCACGAACACTCGACGGGCGGCTTGATTCAACGATCCCCCGATCGGAATCGTCAAGTCACCGTTCACCGTCATGTCGCCCGTCAAGAGCACGCCGCCCGTCACGGTGAAATTGTGCACGGCCAGCGTGCCCGCGCCGCCCGCCGTCTGGGCTGCGCCGCTCATTGTGAACGTGGATCCCGCGTCTGCGGTGACCACGCCGTTCACCACCACGTCGCCCGACGCGGTGAACGAACGGGCTCCGAGCGACAACGTTCCCTTGTTGACCGTAAATCTTCCGGCGCTGGTGGCGTTTCCTTCCATCGTGTACGTGCCGCCCTCTACCACCAGATGATGGTAATTCAACGAAGGCACGACACCGCCCGCAGCCTGACTTAGTATTACGGTGGACGTATTGGCCGCAAACGATCCCAATCTCGAAACCGTGTTCGACGAACCGGTAAAAATCAACGTGGCATTCCCCGCGCTAAACGTCCGTCCGGATTGAATCGTAAGCACCTTCGTCACCTGCACCCGTCCCACGCTCGTCACCGAGCCGTCAATCGTCAAATCATTCAGCACTAAGGTCCCAATCCCATTCAAGGTCTTTCCAAATCCCGCCATGACTACGATGGCATCGCCGGTCCCCACCACAATCCCTGACGCCTCAAGGTGGCCGCCCGTGGTCACCGTTGCCGCTAAGGTCAGCGCGGTCCCCACCGGCACGATCACATCATCGTAAACCACCACTGCACTGGCGATCGTATGACGTCCCTTGGTCTCCAACCGCCCGACGGTAATTGACCCTGTTCCTTCCACGCGTGAGTTCAATCCTGCCAGGGCGACCGTTCCACCAAATTGATTCAATGTCCCATTGACTGCGAGTGTTCCGCCTATTTCCATATGAAAGGCATCCATCTGAAGCGCACCGCTTCTTACAAATAATCCGGCGGCGCACGTGAGCGATCCGGTGGATCGAAACGTTTGATTCCCTGCCTCCACCACCAAATTGCCGTAGGTGATTCCCGCATTAATGGTAGCCGCCGTAGGAGAAGCGTAACGCACCGTGGAGGTTTGGGGCACGAAGGTTCCGCCAGAAGCCCAAGGATTCCCTCCCCCTGATAAAACGATGGTTCCGGTGCCGCCCGTCACTTGTTTCCCACTTTCAATTTGAAATGTATTCAGCGCCATCAGCGTGATGCCAGAAAGGGAGGTCTCCCCCTTCATCACGAACGTGGGCGATTTCCAGGTTCCTGCGCCGGAAACCAAAGCCCCCATCCCTGTCATGACGGCAGAAGCCGATCCTTGTTGAAGGATGGCTCCCGCGACAGAGGCCGATCCGCCGAGCGTGAGCCCATGGCCACCCATCTTCAACGTCCCGCTCGATACCATGAGATCGTTCGACACGTGGAGAGGCCCGTCGGCTTCAAACACCCCGCCGCTCGCGCAGGACAAATTGTAATAGGGCAAGGTCAAACCCGCCGAAGACACGGGGTGGACGTACGCTACCGTTGAGGTACCGGTCGTCACGCGAGACGGCTCAATTTCCCACGGTTGTTCGGCGGCCAAACTGATCACGGCGTTGCCGAAATTCAGGAAAGCGCTCCCGCTCACCGCCACTGTGTTACCCACGGACACGACTCCCGTCATCGAATAATTGCCATTCGCCAATCGGAGATTGTACGGCGAGGCCGTGCCGGTCCCTCCGAATATTTTCCCGACACCCGAAATCGTAGTCGTCCCATTAATGGTCTGGAGGAACGAACCATTCACGAAAACGGATCCGCCCACGGAAACGTCTCCCGATCCCACCTCCAACCGTCCTCGGGCCACCGTGAGATCGCCGACCACGTTCAAAGGAGAAGCGGAAAAAGTAAACGCGCCGCCGTTCAATGAAAGATGGTGATACGCCAAATTCATGACCGTCCCGCCGGTGGGATGGACATACTCGATCGTCGAGGTATTGATGGCGAGGGATCCCCCGCCCACGACTTGTTCACTTTGGCCCCCGAGTTTTAACGTGCCGTTCCCCAAATTCAACGATTGAGCCGGCAGGAGAGTCAGCGTGCCATTGACCGTCACGGCGCCGGTCAATTCGTACGCGCCGTTGACCGTCATATGGTGCGTCGTGAACGTGCCCGCGCCGCCAATTTTATGGGTCGTCCCGTTCAAGATCACGGCGCCGGGAGCCGTTTGGGAAAATCCGCCGTCCACCTTTCCTGATCCGTTCAACGTGAGAGAAAATCCCCCGGCGTTCAACGTCCCCGCCGCCACGGAGAACTCGCCCGCGCACGAAATATGAGAAGCGAGAGAATAGGTCGCGCCGCTCGCCTGAATGGATAAAGCATGGTACGGCAGGGCCGTCACCAAACCGCCCGAGGCGTTCGCATAGCGGATCGTCGAGGTCCCGATGGAAAGCATCCCGTTCACCTCAAGCGGCGTCCCCGATCCGGCCAAAACCAGTGTGCTGCCCTTCAAACTTAAAACCGAGTTTGACGCCACTCGAACGGTCCCCTTGGATTCCACCGTACCTGAAAGCGTCACCATCCGTTCGATCGAAAGATGGCCCAAAGAAATTGTACCGCCTCCCCACCCATCTATTGACGCTCCCGTGATGGTGGTGGTTCCCGGCAACGCCTGGTTCAGAGTGCCCACGACCGTGAG
>OBEQ012416489.1_pt1 | contig 11623 bp, 18 predicted proteins | sample 1670901 | NCBI WGS metagenome assembly OBEQ01 (sample SAMEA104232315, study PRJEB22302) | groundwater metagenome | biome: forest; feature: aquifer; material: groundwater | place: USA | collected 2011-08-07 | depth 5.4 m | reverse complement strand
TCGGCGACGATGTAACCTTGTTCATCGGACAACACATCCGAACGCGACGCCAATGTCTCCATCGAAACCGATTTTTCCGAAAACGAGGCCATTTCGTTTCCTTCTTCAAGTTTGACTCCCTCGAGTCCTTCCGCCAAGTAGTATTCCAACAAATTTCTTGTCACGCGTACTTTGTTTTTCGCCGACACCAAACCCGCTTCGATGATTTTTAAATCCGCAACAGAGGTTTTCATTTCGCTGTCACGCGAACGGCCAAGCTTCACGCGTCCTTCAAGTTCTTCGAGACGCTTGGCTAAAAGTTCATGCGTGGATAAGAGCACTTCCAAATCTTTTTCGGCATTGAGAACCGTATAAAATGCTTCCATCACATCCATAAACAAAAGTTCTTTGGCACGTTGCCACGCAAACGTCTGCTGTTTTTTGTCAGCGCCGCTTCCTTGCAATGCCGCAATTTCTTTAAATCCGCTGAATAGCGGCTGTGAAAAGACGAATTTTTTTTCAGGTGTGTTCGGCCGCTGCGAATTCCCGAATCCACTGCTCGATGGACTGTCATTGTCAATGTCCTGATAAAATCGTGTCATCTGAAAACTCACCGTCGGTAAAAAATAATCGAACGCGCGATAAAATCTTGCTTGCGCTTGATTTATTTCTTCGGCGGTAATGGCAACTTTTTCGCTGCGTTTCAAAGATTTTTGAAAAGCTTCTTGTAAACTGAGTGTCTGGTTTTGACTGTTTTCGGCGGGCGGCGATATCTTCGCGGATGTCTCCACCGTTTTTTTATTTTCTTTTCCTTGAAAAAACCAGAACGCCGATGCAGAGCTTGAAAATAAGGTGATCGAAACCAGAAAAACTGCGCACGAACTGACTAAATGTGCTTTAACTTTCAGAAGCGCGGAAAGGTATTGGTCGCGTTCTTTTTCAGTCAGCCGGCCAAAAATTGCTTTAAGACTCCGGTGTTTTTGGTTCATAATTTGAGAAACCACCTGTCGTCCCCGAGAAGTGATGCTGACCCATACCACACGGCGGTCATTTTTATCCTGCGAGCGCGCCATCAGCTTTTGCCGTACCAGGCGGCCGACAAGCACCGAGGCCGAACTTTTATTGATGTTGAGAAGTTTTGCAATTTCACTGACCGTGATTTTTTGATGCTGGACGGCATGATGGAGCGCGACCATCTGCGGGCAGCTGATTTTGCCGCGCGTTAAGTCATTATTTTCGCGCCGCGCGAATTCACGGACCATGAGCGGCATAATTTTAAGGACTTCGGAGGCAAATTGGTTTAAAGATTTTTTTGATTTCATATTATCAATGTCATTCCCGCAATCTTTGAGCCGGAATCCAGACACTAAAAATAATGGCTGGATCCCCGATAAAAAAATTCGGGGATGACAATTTAGTTAGATTGTCTAACTATTAAGATATCTTAGTTTCCGGAAGGAGTCAAGAACTTGTGTTTCTTTTCTTACGCGCTTGCAACCATTCGTAGATCAGCGGAAGAAAAGAAATAACAATCACAACGGCAATCACGAGATGAAGATGTTTTTCGATATTGGGAATGCTCCGTCCCAAAGAATATCCGATCAAAGTCATGCTCAGCACCCAGAGCGCGCCGCCGATCACATTAAAAGGGAGAAACTTTTTATAGGACATGCGCCCGACCCCGGCAACGGTCGGAGCAAACGTCCGAACGATCGGCACAAACCGAGCCAAAATAATAGTTTTTCCGCCATACTTTTCAAAAAAATCGTGCGTGCGCTTCAAATGTTCTTTGCGGAAAAAAAAAGAGTTTTCTTTGTTAAAAACTTTCGGGCCTGCAAAATAGCCGATCGCATATCCGACGCTGTCCCCAATAATAGCGGCAGCCATGAGCAGCGCGTTCAACAAAAAAATATCGAGCTTCCCTTGCGACGCCACGAGTCCCGCCGTCACGAGCAGTGAATCGCCAGGCAGGAAAAAACCGGCCATAATGCCGGTCTCGCAAAAAATGATAATAGTGACGCCAACATAACCGCCCCAGGCGATCAGTTCATCCAGATGATGAAGTTTTGATAAGAACTCTTGGAACAAGGTTAAGCTTTGACTTTTTCCGGAATTCGCATTCCGTAAAAAGATTTCCAAACAAAGAAAAGTCCTGCGAGGAAAAAGAAGACTGAGCCAATGCGTGTCATTATGGGATCCATTTTGAGCGCTATTTCAACGGCCAGCATGCCAAAGAGAGTTGAAAATTTAATGATAGGATTCAGAGAGACGGAAGTTGTGTCCTTGAAAGGGTCTCCCACCGTGTCGCCCACCACGGACGCCGCATGGACAGGCGTGTTCTTTTCGCCGAAGTCTACCTCGACAAGCTTCTTCGCGTTATCCCAGGCCCCGCCCGCGTTGACCATGTACAGCGCTTGAAAAAGACCGAAGACCGCGATAGCCATAAGGTACGCAATAAAGAAATAGGGATCGAAGAGTGCAAATGCGAGCGTCAATGCCAGCAGGCCAAGGAAAATATTCCACATTCCCTTCTGGGCGTATTCGGTGCAGATGCGGACGACAGCGATTGAATCTTCGCGATCGGCCACCTTCTTCTCGAGATTCAAGTTCTTCTTGATGTACTCAACAGCGGAATAGGCTCCGGTCGTGACGGCCTGGATGGAAGCGCCGCAAAACCAGTAGATCACCGCTCCACCGCAGAGGAATCCGAGCAAAACCGGTGAAGCTGTCAGCGAAAGTTTTTCATGCAGCAGAACCTCCCCGATATTCTCAGCAACCGCTGCTCCCCCCGCCGCAACGACCGCCGCAACGCGCAGATGCTCCTGCAAAAGAAGGATGATGGAGAAAATCATCGTCGTGGCTCCCGCAACCGCCGTGGCGATGAGCACGGGCTTCGCTGTTGCCTTAAACGTGTTCCCCGCCGAATCGTTCGCCTCCAAATAGTGTTTGCCCATCTTAAAGTCGGGGCGGAAACCGAAATCCTTCTCGATCTCCTTTTCGATCCCGGGAATCGACTCGATCTGTGACAGTTCGAAAATCGATTGGGCGTTATCCGTTACCGGACCATAAGAGTCCACCGCAATATTCACTGGGCCCATGCAGAGGAAACCATAGGCGACAAGACCGAAAGCAAAAACCGAGGCATGGGGCATGATGTTTTGAAGTCCCATTCCTGAGATTAAGTAAGCTGTGAACATAAGACCTGCAATGAGTATACCTTTCCAAAATGCCGAGAACGAACCCGCCACGATGCCCGACAGGATTGTCAGCGATGCTCCTCCCTCGCGCGAAGCTGTGACGATTTCGTGCACGTGCTTGGAGTGGGAGGAGGTGAAGATTTTCGTGAACTCCGGAATCAAGAAGGCCCCGAGCGTTCCGCAGGCAATGATCGATGCGAGCTTCCACCAAAGCGTCGGATCAGGCAGGTCACCAACCAGAAGATATGACATTCCATAAGAAGTAGAAATGCAAAGCGTTGTTGCAATCATGATCAGACGCGTCAACGGCTCTTCGAAGTCAAATTTTTTCAGGTCCTTATATTTTCGTTCAGAAATGACCTTATTGATGAAGTAGGAAACGCCGGACATAAAATCCATCAGGAAGCGCATCGCAAATATCCAAACGATCAACTTGGCCTGAAGATCCGGTTCTTTCACCGCGAGCGTAATAAAGGAGATCAACGCGACGCCAGTGACTCCGTAGGTCTCGAAACCGTCGGCGGTCGGTCCCACCGAGTCGCCGGCGTTGTCGCCCGTGCAATCGGCGATCACGCCCGGATTGCGCGGATCGTCCTCTTTGACTTTAAAGACGATTTTCATTAGATCGGAACCGATGTCCGCGATCTTCGTAAAAATACCGCCCGCGATACGGAGCGCGCTTGCGGCGAGCGATTCCCCGATGGCAAACCCAAGAAAACAATAGCCGACAATTTCGCGTGGCACAAAGAGTAGGATGATCACCATCATCACGAGTTCAACGGAGATTAAGAATAGGCCTACCGACATTCCTGCGCGAAGCGGAATATTGACGACGTCCCATGGTATGCCTCGCAGCGAGGCAAAGGCAGTCCGAGCATTGGCGTAAGTGTTAACGCGGATCCCGTAATAAGCAACGAGCGTCGAACCCGCCATGCCCACCACCGAGAAAAGAAGTACCAGTCCCAAAGTGCCCATGGACTCGCCTTTAAGTCCAAGAAAGTAGTACGCCATTGCCAGCGCAATGATGCCAAACAACATTGCTAAAAATTTGATCTGCTTCTTAAGATAGGTCGTGCAAGTGCGAAAGATCGTTTCCGCCACATCGAGCATCGATTTGTGAGCGGGGAGTGATTTTATTTTAATAAATTGATAGAGAGAAAGACCCACAGTCCCGAGGATGATCATCGCCCCGTAGAGTAAGATCTGATAACCAGTCAATCCTCCGAATCGATCAAAGCGGCCTTCATGGAGATCCGGAATCTTTAAATCCGCCTCATTGGCTAAAGCAACGCCCTGTATGACAAAAGAAGCTGCAATAAAAAAAAGTTGACGAAAAAATATTTTCATAGGTCCTTTAATTTAACAAAGTTTTTATTCTTTGTAACTAAAATAGTAGTCGGTAGTCGGAAGTAGGGATTAAGCAAGTTGATATGCCTACTTCTTACTTCCGACTACCGACTACGATCTTTGCTGTCTTGCAACGAATCTTCTTTCCAATTTCGTTTTTTCACGTGCGACCAGGTTTCTCGGATGATGGTTTCAAAGTCCCAGCCCATCTGATTGCAGAAATCCATCAAAAAAATGCAGCAGTCGCCGATCGCGTCTTTCATGGCCGCTTCATGCTCTTCGCGCGTGCCGCGAATCCCCTGTTCCATTTTTAAATAAGCATGCGCCAACTCCCCCACTTCTTCGGTCACGCCGAGAATCGGTTGATACGGTTTTTTGTTGTCAAAATTTCTTGAAGACCAATCGTGTTGCTCTTTTTGAATTTCTTTCAAATTCATAGCATTCTCCTTAAAATACTTTTCTAGGTAAAATTTACATTCCCCGCATGAGACGTCCTCGATAATACAAAGTGTCAGCGCTAAGATCTTGTTCATGAGGCCATTCGATCCCGCCCCAAACAATACGAACCTTTTTAAAATAAGATTCATCTTTCAGTTCCTTAAAAATTCCTTTATTACTGAGTTTTCGCTTATTAATGGATACAGATTTTCCCTCTGGAGAGGCGTATCCATTGATTTCTGAAACTTCAGTAATATACGGTTTCATATCAAATAATTTTTTTTTACCGTTTTTAAAATGCGCCTGCAGCTTATATTTTGGTAGAATTTTGATCTTGATAATTTGGAAATTCATACGTCACCTCAAAGGATCAATCTTAAAAACTTTTTGACCATCCACCGCTAATTTCCAGTCGGCCATTAAATCATCTTGGTGAATTTCAATCCACGCTTGCACCAATTTTAATTTCGCAGGTTTAATCTTTCCTTCTAACAAATTTCCTTTGGGAATGGCAATAACTGCCTCCTGTTCACCATACTGAACATGAATGTGAGGGGTCTTATGTAGGGCCCCCTTGAGAGTTAATATTTTAGCATAAACCAACCCTCGCTCAAATATCTACGAATAAATTATAGAAATAAAAAACTAAGGAATACGTTCGAAGGTGGTGGTCACAATGAAATCATCAGCAGATTTTTGATTATTTTGATTGGCTGCCAACGAAAGAACAGGCGCAACGAACAGTAAGAACAAACTGACCATAAACAATTTTCTCATGCGTCTCCCCTTAAATTTTAAGTTGGCCTTAATTGTGGACGACGTTTCAGTGGAAGTCAAGGGGGTCTCTAACAGAGGCGGGACAAATGCTGATTTTACTCTTGCGGAAGGAGCGAGAAGAATTCAGGGGCTGACTCTTTTTCTATCTTTTGAGGTAATCTTCAGCATCCTGATGGTTCCCCACAAAAACAAACCGGATTCCACCCAAAATAGGTGAAACAAAGATACGGAAATTCATGGTCACGGAGATACTGACAAACGGTCCGCATTTGTGAACTCTGAGTCCTTTGGGGAATTGCTTTTTTGAATAATAATCGAGAAATTCACCGATCACGCCCTGGGTTATGGTCTGAACAGCCCGAGGAAGTTTCTCAAAGTTTCGATCGAAACTGCGCGTGTATTCGACGTTCATGTTTTCATGAGCCGATCCAAGTGCTTTAGAGCCGCCTCTTTCCCATTGACTTTGGTCACACGCTCTTTTTGGGTCTTACTCAAAAAAATTTTCCATTCTTCGGTTGAAAAATCAATGGGCATTTCTGCCTCCTTTAAAAAAATGCGGCCCTTTTCATCTTCAAAAAAAGCGATCTTGTCTCCTTTTTTAAGATGCAATTTCTCCCGAATTTTTTTGGGAATGCTGACTTGACCCTGACTGGTGATGGTTGATTCGTCTAACTTGGTCATGGAAGGATCTCCTTAATACATTAGTAAATTAATACATTAATATATTACCCTTTGGGACTTCGAATTTCAAGATCCAATACCAATACTCCAATTTCTCCTCTGGTTTCGTGCGATCCACACAGCCTTGATCGCAAATGTTGCCGACATTGCAATCATTCGCGCAATATTCACCATACCCCATACATCCCACCGGTTTAGGACAGGTTATCCTTATGCTTATTTGGACGTCCCGCTTTTCGTATCTTCATGTCAGGCGAGCTCTTTCTTAATCTGCCGGTCAAGAAATATCTTCATGAGAGACTGATACGGGACATCTTTTTTATGGGCAATCAACTTAAGCTCATTTAGCATCGAAGCCGGCAGACGGATGGAAATATTCTTCACGGATGGCGAAAGATTCGGTAGAGTGACTTTTTCCGCTCTGGACCAATCAACATATTCGGTCGAATCATGCGTGGACCAAAACCTACGTTCTTCCGTCTCGTTTTTAAACTTTGGCGTTTTCTTCATTTTTTCTGTAAACCTCTCTTTCCTTGCGATTCATGTCCCGGACGGAAATAACTCGTACCAGTTTTCCTCTCAAAGTGAAACAGATAAATAAGTAGCGGTTTTTGTCCGTTTTTCCGAGCGCAAAAAATCTCTTTTCGTTCTGTGAATGCTCTTCGTCCTGTTTAACAACCAGTGGCTGGCTCAGAAGAACCTGCTCCGCTTCCAGCGAATTTACCAGATGCTTTAACCAATTCTTAGAAACGTTGCCCTGATCCCATTCAAAACCTTAGTTTCACAATCCCCCGGGTCTGGGGCAATTCCCAGTTCTTCCAACAAAGACTTTAGCTTTATCCTATCGGCTGTTACCGAAATTGTGAAGAATTACACAACGTTCGGTAAATTTACAAGCAGAATTTTGATTAATCACAAGCGGCTACCAAGAGGAACCCTTCACCGCAACCGATTTCTCCGCCGGTCGTGCGTGATCCGCAGCAACATTGATCGCAAATGTTGCCGACTTCGCAGCTATCTGCGCAACTTTCAGCATGCCCCGGTTTATTTACCGGACCTCCGTAAAGCGAGTTGTTTAATCCAAAATATCGATAAATTCTTGTATCGTATAGCCAGCCTGCTTAATAATGCCCATCAGAGTTCCCCTTTTCAATTCTCGATTATGCATCGCAATAACAGCACGCCGGCCATCGGGGTGTCTCAAGACAACGTGACTGCCACTCTGATGATCTATGCTAAATCCAGTTTTGATAAAAACGCCGATCAGTTGTTTAGGAGTAAAAGAAGGAACTCTCAACGACTCGCGATAACCATGGGAACGGTCAGCGAGCTTACTATCTCATTCGGAGATTCTTTAGGGATAGGTTCACCGTGCTTGATCAAGCTTTCCAAAAAACATCGGCTGGCGTCTTGGGCCATTTTCTTGGCATCTTCGAAATTTTCCCCTTCAGTCACACAACCAAGCGCCGGAACTCTGGCAATATACCCTCCTTCCGGCGCTTCTTCAAAAATAACCGTGTATCTGAAAAATTTCTTTTGTTTATGCATCACTAAAGTCTATCATGCTCCCTTTGAGTTATCAAATTTTTATGACTATTCTGGTGAATCACCTAACCCTTACTCAACAACCAAACCAACTACCTAACCTTTGCCTAACAACAAATCCTAACCTTTTCTGTTACCAAAATCGTGATATCAGACTTCTTTCCAAAATTCTTTCGGATTTATTTTAAAACGGCGGAGAGTAGAATTCACCACGCCGATATCAAACTCGTGGTGTTCCGAGTGAGGATGGATGTAATAAAAAACGGTTTGCCCTTCCACGTTTTCCTTGTAAAGCACCCGTCGAGATCCCGCACCGTAACGCTTTTCAATCACCCCGAAGTCTTTAAGGTGCGCAAGAAGCTCCCGGTATCGTAGCGGTTTAGGCATAGACCCGTTCAAGGCTTGTGCGGATCTCCTTTGCGGACCGGGGAGGACGGGACGCCAGACTTTGTCTGATTTCATTGGCTTGGATTTTATGAAGCTTGTCCCAATATTCTTTCGGAGCGGGATGATAAAAGCTGTGGTTGTTTTTTTCCGCAAAATCAATCTGATGATAGATCATGTCCGCGAGAACATCCAAAGCGTCATTTTCCGAATCGCCCTGACCCACAAGATCAAGTTCAAGACAATGCGCAAGAAGATATTTATCTTCTTTATACGTCAGGATATTCAAGAGCGGTAAAGGCTTTCCTTTCTGTTTTTTTTCTTGCGGAAGAGCAAGCTGGTAATGGCTAACTTCAGTGTAGGGATCAAACATGGCTTAAGTTTTCTCCTTTTTTAACAACATCCAAAGTATGCCACAGGATTGGCTGTCACTTCAAGTCGAATATCCTATTTCCCGGGTTTTGTTTTTGTTTCCGAACGGAGAGTAAAAACCCAAAACAAAGAGTGGCTCAATATTCAGGGACTGACCTTTTTTGATGAATCACCTAACCCTTACCCAACAACCAAACCAACTCCCTAACCATTACCCCTTCCGTTACTAAAAACACTGAGGAATTATACGACGTTCGGTAGATTCGGTAGATTCGGTAGACTATGCGGCTTGCAAGTTTTCGAGTTCAACTTGAGGACGACGGTATTTAAGCAGGTATTTGCTGGCATCCAATACTTCAATCCCGACCACTGAACCGTCGGAAGCAAAATTGACCGCGACGTCTTCTGTCAAGCGATGTGTGGTCACTTGAAAACGGCCTTCTTTCAAACGGATGTACGCCGCGTTTACCGTGGGGTCATAGCTGATTTTCATTTCAAACCTTTATCTGTAAATTATCGTACAAAAACTCCGGGGCCAAGTCAGCGCCGTTTTTCCATACGATCGTTTGCAATTCAGGATCCACTTTGAAAGATTTAAAAAGCGAGATATCTTTCAAGGGACCGAATACCTCTCCTTCCAGCTCTCCAGCCAGATTCACCTCACCGGCGACACCGTCATTGAAACGGATCCAGATCACGTAATCTTTTAAATATTTTGCTTCTGTCACATGTAAAATCATAGTTCACTCAAGTGGTTTAATGGGAAACAACGTCTTTTTTTCCTTCGCCAATTGCCATTCTTTTCTTAATTCATCCAAACGAAGCTCGCGCCATTCCTGAACCAAAGCTAAAGCGCGGCGAGTCATCGCACCTATCACTTTTCCGGTTTCGATTTCCACGGTAACTTCCTCTTCCGCATATTTCGCGTGAAAATGGGCCGGCTCATGCTCACGCCAAAACATATAAATAATGACGCCGTAAAAACGGCTTATGATAGGCATGTCCTAGGATTCCTTTCCAAAAAAAGTATACCACAAACTACCACCGTTTGCGGTACACGGTGTACCCAGAGCACAGGCGGATTTACAAACAAAGTTCAATTCTTCAGGATGCGAGGCTATCGCGATGGCTGTGATTTGTTTTTCTTATACTTCAAAAAATCTCTTGAGGCTTTAATGATTTTTCCTTTAAGAAAAGGCTACCCAGCGGCGAAAAATAGGTCGAGGGGGATTTTCTCGCTAATCACAAACGGCCAGCAAGAGGAAGTTGTCGCCGCAGCCGAGTTCGCCACCGGTGGTGTGAGATCCGCAGCAGCATTGATCGCAAATGTTGCCGACTTCGCAGCTATCCGCGCAGCTTTCGTTATGCCCCATGCAACTGGGAGGTGCGCGTCTCCGGTAGAAAGGCTTCGTTTATGTCAATCAAAGATTAAAGGCTTCTTTGTAAAGGGTTTCCGGAGCAATGTCGGCGCCATTCGGCCAGCAAATGGTGCCTAATTCGGCATCGACTTTAAATCGCATGAATTTTTCTTTTCTTAAAAGCTCTTTGAAGACACCTTGACCGAGATACTTTTTTAAATCAATTTGAGCGCGCTTAAGGTCATCAAAAACAAACTCCACCACGTAGTTTTTGATGGGCTTTGCTTCAATGACTTCATGAAGAGAGACATGTTTCATGGCAATGGCTCTATGGTTTTAAGGTTTCCGTCTTTCAGAGCTTTATTCCAATTGCTTAAGAGCTCTTTCTCATGCAAAACAGCCCATTGACGCACCAATTTTCTGGCACGTGGTGGAAAACTGCCGGCAATCAAATGACATGTTTTGATCTCAAACACCGCTATTTGTCCTTCATATTTTGCATGAAAATGGGGCGGGCTGTGATCATTAAAAAACATCATAATAGTTATTCCGTAAAACCGACAAATAACGGGCATAAATCCCTATCTTTTCTCCAACTCGGTCACACAGCCAAGCGCCGGAACTCTGGCGATGTATCCCCCCTCCGGCGCTTCTTCAAAGATAACTGTATATCTGAAAAGTTTTTTATGCTTATGCATAACTAAAGTTTATCATGGGCTCTTTGAGTTATCAAATTTTTATGTGAAAAAATTTTACAAGTCACAAGGCGCGTCGCAGTCGCCTCTTGTAGGGTTCCAGAGACAACCACTGCTTCCGCAGCAAGCTGTATCGTTGATGCAGGAACAACCTGATAATTGTTGCGGACTCGCTTCCCAGCCGTATATTAATTTGTAGGATCGCTGCAAGCGAGTTGAATCTGATAGTTATCACCACAACCGATTTCTTCACGGGTCGGGTGCGAGCCACAGCAACATTGATCACAAGTGGAATTGGGATCACAATTGCCCAAGCAGATTGTACCGCCGTCCAAACAATTCGGCGGCTTTGGACAATCAGATGAGCAGTTGCAATAGCTCTCACCAACTTCACAGACGCCATTGCCGCAGACGGGAGGACAAGTCCCGCAATTCAATGTTCCGCCGCAGCCGTCAGGGATCGGTCCGCAAGTGGCGCCTTGGGCAGCGCAGGTAGTGGGTGTGCAGCCACAAACATTCGGAGTGCCTCCACCACCACAAGTTTGAGGAGAGGTGCAAGAGCCGCAATTCAATGTACCCCCACAGCCATCATTGGAAGTTCCACAAGTAGCGCCTAGGGAAGCACAAGAACTAGGTGCGCAGCAAGCATTGTTATAACAGACTTCACTTCCGATACACTTGTTTGTTTGGTTGGAACAAACGCCGTTAGAAGGATCGCAAATTCCTGCGACATGACATGAATCAGAAGCGGTGCAAGTCACGGGAGTGCCGCTGGCGCAGGAACCGTTCTGACAAGTTTCAACACCGTTGCAAGGATTGCCATCGCTACATGAAGTGCCGTTAGGCGCGG
>OBEQ010540543.1_pt1 | contig 11623 bp, 11 predicted proteins | sample 1670901 | NCBI WGS metagenome assembly OBEQ01 (sample SAMEA104232315, study PRJEB22302) | groundwater metagenome | biome: forest; feature: aquifer; material: groundwater | place: USA | collected 2011-08-07 | depth 5.4 m | reverse complement strand
TGGGTAACTTTGCAACCCGGCGTTGCAGAAAGAGTGGAAAGTCTGGATCCTTCCCTTGTCCGCGGGCGAGCCGATCACCGCCGCGAGCCTTTTGCGCATATTCGTCGCCGCTGATTCGGTAAAAGTGAGCGCCAAAATATTTTCCGGCTTCGTATCAGTCTTTAAAAGTATATTTGCAATCCGGAGCGTCAGTACCTCCGTCTTCCCCGTTCCCGGCCCGGCCACCACCATCACCGGCCCCTCAATTGCTTCCACCGCCGCCATCTGCTCCGGATTCAACCTCTCAAATGCCTTCTTAAATTCAGGAGTGACCATAGCTGGCATTTTATCATAATTATCCCCACTTCAAACACAGCTTATTATAGTTTTCAATAACCTCCAGATTTTGACCATGTTAAGATAGCGAGCATGACTAAAACTCAAAAATCAAGCTTAAGAGTTCCTCCGCATAATCTGGAAGCAGAGAGAGCTTTGCTTGGCTCCATAATGCTCCGACCGGATGCGATGTATGAGGTGATGGAGACGCTCACGCCCGCGAGCTTTTATTCGGAGAAAAACCGGGTCATTTTTGATACCATGTTGGAACTTTTTACCAAACGCAATCCAACCGACATGCTGACGGTCGCTTCCCGATTGACCGAGAAAAGCGTGCTCGAAGAAATGGGTGGCAATTCTTACCTGGCGGAATTAGTAAATTCAGTTCCTTCTGCCTCAAATGCAAAATTTTATGGAGATCTGATTCAAAAGAAAAGCATCGCGCGGAATATTATCGCTTCAGCGGATTACATTTCTTCGCTTGGCTTTGATGAAGAGCTCGAAGTTGACGAACTGCTCGATCAAGCCCAAAAGAAAATTTATGATGTGGCCAACCTCGGCAGTGTGCACAAGTTTACTGAATTGAAAGATGAACTCGGCGAGGCCTGGGAGCGATTAGACAAATTGCACAACTCTGGCGACGGCCTGCGCGGCGTGCCGACTGGATTTAAAGAACTGGATGAAAAGCTTTCCGGTTTGCAAAAATCTGATCTGATTATCTTGGCTGCGCGACCCAGTATGGGTAAAACTGCGCTCGCGCTTGATATTGCCCGGCAGGCCGCAGTACTCCACAATATTCCAGTCGGCATTTTCTCGCTCGAAATGAGCTCCCAACAGCTCGTCGACCGCATGCTCGCATCACAATCCAATGTCGACGCTTGGAAAATGCGCACCGGCAGACTAATTCACGAAGATGATTTCTCCGCCATCCGTCACTCGCTCGATATTCTTTCGAAAGCCCCGATTTATATTGATGATCAGCCGGGCAACAATATTTTGAAAATGCGCGCCGTAGCTCGGCGCATGAAGCAGGAGAAAGGATTGGGGCTTCTAGTTGTCGATTATCTGCAACTGATGATGCCAACGCAAACCAAAAATGTAGACTCGATGGTTCAGCAAGTAACCGAGATTTCTAGATCGCTCAAAAATTTGGCAAGAGATCTCGATGTGCCGGTACTGGCTCTTTCGCAACTTTCTCGCGCGGCCGCCCAGACTGGCGAGAAGCCAAAATTGCACCATCTGCGTGATTCAGGCTCGATCGAGCAAGATGCGGATGTGGTCATGTTCATACACCGCGAAGACCGCATGAAAGATGACGCCGAGAAAACCAATATTGCCGAGATTTTGATCGAAAAGCATAGAAACGGTATGACTGGCAAAGTGGAACTTTACTTCAATGAGAAAAAGGCTACCTTCCAATCGCTCGAAAAAGCGGATCTGGGCGGCGCGGATAAGGAGTTTAGAGATTTTTAATACGAACAGAGATGAATAGTATAGAAAAACTTACGCAAATATTTTCTCATTTCCCTGGGATTGGACCCCGGCAGGCGAGGAGGTTTGTTTATTATCTTTTGACCAGGCAGAACGGGACGCTTCAGGACCTTTCGGAAAATATCTTGAATCTGAAGAAGGATGTAGCTGTTTGCGAAGATTGCCGAAGATTTTTTGAAAAGAAAAATAAAGACACCAATCTTTGCAGTATTTGCTCGGACCAAAACAGGGATCGCTCGCTCTTAATGATCGTCCTCCGTGATTCTGATCTCGAATCTGTGGAGAAAAATAGAGTTTTTAACGGCGTCTATTTTGTCCTTGGCGGCACAGTGCCGATTCTTGAGAAAGAACCGGAAAAGAGAATTAGGATTCAAGAATTAAGAATTAAGCTAGAAAAAAAGAAAGAAGAAATTAAAGAAATAATTCTGGGAATGAATTTTAATCCAGAAGGCGAAAACACTGGTGATTTCGTTGAAAAACAGATTAGAGAAATTATGCAAGACAAAAGTATAAAAATTTCTCACTTGGGAAAAGGCCTTTCCACCGGCACCGAATTGGAGTATGCTGATCCCGAGACGATTAAAAATGCGCTTCAGAATAGAAGTTAGAATTATGAATTAAGAATTATGCAAAATACAAAAACTTATTCATTAATCTTGATGATTTGCGGATTAGTCGGAATCTTTACCTCTTTTATGCTCACTCTCGATAAGATCGAGCTTCTGAAAAATCCGGCAGTGCAACTACCTTGCAATGTTAATCCTATAATTTCTTGCGGACCGGTTATTTTAACTCCTCAAGCTAGCGCCTTCGGAGTGCCTAATCCAATGCTCGGTTTGATCGGATTCTCAATCGTGTTCACTATCGGCCTAGTTTTAATTTCTGGCGCCAAAATCGAAAACCTCAAATTCTGGGCCATTTTTAATATCGGCGTAACCGCGGCGATTTTATTTATCCATTGGCTCATTTTCCAGAGCATTTACCAAATCGGCGCGCTCTGTATCTATTGCATGATCACCTGGACTGTCACTTGGCCAGTCTTCTTGTATTCCATCAAAAATTATTTTAATAATTCTTTCTTAAATAGAAATCATGTTGCGATTCTGATCGGTTGGTATCTTATTATTATTCTTCTGATTTTGTCTCACTTCCGAAATTTCTTTTTTGGTTAGTTATTTTATTTCTTCAATCTTTACCTTGAGATACGGCTGCCTGTGACCGTTTTTCTTGAAATAACGAGATTTTTGCTTGTATTTGATGACTGTTACTTTCTTATTGCGGCCAACTTCGGTCACAGTGCCAGAGATTTTAGCGCCAGCAATATATGGAGCGCCTATGGTCAGAGCAGAACCATCAGTAAGAAGCACCTTGTCGAAAGTGACTTTAGCCCCCTCTTCGACGGCCTCTTTAAACTTCTCAATCTTAACCACATCGCCCTCGGCGACCCCGTATTGCTTCCCTCCCGTCTCTATAATTGCAAAATCCATATTGAACTCAATTTACACTATTTCCGTATTCTTTGCAAATATGTTATAAATGAGTTAGGAGGTCAGGTACCATGAAGGCCGGGACAGAAGTCATAGCTTCTAAAGACATCCGGAACGAGAGGAGAATCCCTTTTGCTGGTTCGGTAATACACCTAACCAAAGCGGGAACAATCGGTAAGACAATCGATACATGGGTATGTCCCGACTGCGGACAGAAACACATTTTGGTGGAATTCCAAGGCGACTCGGAGATGACCATGGTTTCCGAAGACCAGATTCGACCTTTCAGAGTCCAGTAGTAAGGGCGGTCCGAACGGACCGCCCTTTGTCGTCAATTACTGCCCCTGAGAAATCTTCGAGAAAATTCAATTCTATCGTCCTCTTTTTTCTTCAGGTTCTTCCCGAGTTGTTGAAGCCATTTCCAGTCTTCGTCGGTGTATTTAGGAGGACTCAATTTGCTGAGTGTATAAGGCATTTCAATCAGCCTTTTTAACTCAGCAACGGTAAAAATTCCACTCATTTCCTCCATATACCCGCGATGAAGCAGCTTCACCTTGTTCTGAAAATGTTTTTCCGCCCTTTCTTCTTCAGCATCCTTCCGTTTCTCTTCTTGAGTACGTGCCATTTTTTACCTCTCTTTCTTTTCTATCATTCTTCCTCCGGTTTGTCTAGCGTAGCGATTTTACCGAGGGCAGAGTCGCCGGTGATGCGGAGCATGTCTTTGTCTACTTTTTTAAATTCTTTGCCGGTCAGGTTGTATTGATTAACCGCAGTTGAAAGAGCGTTGCCTAGCTTGCCGTGATATTCCTCGTAAGCCTTGAGATGTTTCTGGAGATTTTCGACATTAGCTTTTATATGTTTAGCTGATTCCTCGATTTGCATGGCTTTCAGGCCTTGCAAAACGGTTTGAAGATACGCGAGAAAAGAGGTTGGCGAGACAATCACGACATGTTTTTCTTTAAATGCGTACTCGATTAAGTCCCGAGTATTCACTTTAGTTGCGCCCACTTGAGAAATAAGCAAATCGTAATAAATGGCTTCGTGCGGGATAAACATAAAAGCGAAATCCATAGTATTTTCAGAAGGCTTTACATATTTGCTGGTCTCATCAATTCTGTTTTTCAAGTCGGTTCGGAAAGCTTTTTCTAGTCTTTCTTTTTCAGTCGGATCTTTTTCTTCAATCAATCGATTATAATTTTCAAGAGAGAATTTAGAGTCGATTGGGATTATCTTATCTTTTACGAAAACTACTGCGTCCACGATAGTGCCATCAGCAAATGGATACTGCATTTGGAAAGAGCCAGTCGGCAAGACGTTTGCTAGCAAATTTTCCAAATAATATTCACCGAGAATCCCTCGCTGTTTCGGATTTTTCGAAATATCCTGCAAGCTCTGTAGCTGATCGGCGAAAGAAACAACTTGCTTGTTCGTCTCATCGAGCTTGGTCAGCCCTTCCGTCACATCGCGGATAATCTTCGCCGATTCAGAGAACTGACTGCGCATCGAATCAGTCACAAGCTTCCCCGTTTCGCCCATTTTGCGATCCACCGTGCGCGAGAGTTCGTTCATCTGCTCCAAGAGGAGCTTCATCGCTCCTTCGTCGCTTCCTGACTGCGGCTTTCTGCGAAGCAGCGCAAAAATCGCCAACGCAAGCCCGACCGCTAATATGATTAAAATGCCTGTTTGCATAAGGGGTATTATATCTTATAATAAGCCTCATGCCAGAAAATATACAAAGTCAAATTCAAAGCCGGATCAAAGACGCGATGCGAGCTAAAGACCAGGTGAGATTACTCACTCTCCGAGGAGTTCTAGCCGCTTTTACAAATGAGTTAGTAGCTACAAAACGCAAACCGCAAGAAATTTTAACAGATGAGGAAGCTGTTGCTGTCATTCGCAAATTAACCAAACAAAGGAAAGATTCGATCGAACAATTTGAAAAAGGCGGCCGGATTGACTTAGCTGAAAATGAGAGAGCTGAAATGAAAGTTTTAGAAGAATTTCTACCAGCTCAAATGGCAGAAGAAGACATTAGAAAAATTGTAAAAGAAAAAATGGAAAAATTGGATATCAAAAACAAATCAAAGATGGGAATATTGATGGGCGCCGTGATGAAAGAAACTGCTGGTCAAGCTGATGGTAGTATGGTAAAAAGGGTAGTAGAGGAGCTCTTATCATGAACAACTTAAACGCTGTAATAATCGGAGCAACAGGAGCCATTGGTAGTGGCCTCACCAAAAAATTGTGTGAAGCGGGAGTAAAAGTCGTTGCTGTGGGTAGAGACGAAGACAAGCTTAAAAAACTTGAGTGTCTTGGCTCAAGCGTTGCAACTTTCAGAATACATGATCTTCCTCTTGAAGTTCAATCGAGAGAGATGATTCGTTTTACCGAAAAAACTTTTGGCCCACCTAACCTACTCATAACAAGTGTTGGTAAGTGGGAAATGGTTGACGTAAATTCGGAACTAAGCAAATTTGTCTCCCAATTGCATGCTGACCTTGCTTCATTTGTCGAAGCGGTAATGGTGCCGATATTTGCTTTTAATCAGTACTTTATAAAACAAGGGGGTGGTTTTATTGTCGACATCTCTTCTCACGCCGCAGAAGATAGTACTCTCGCCGGCAATCTAACATATGCGGCCGCAAAATCCGCAGTGAAAACTTTCATCGAAAATCTGCGGCATGAAAATGGGCTTGTTAATTCTGGAGTGGTTATTTCTCGAATAATTGCCCAATTGGTTGACACCCCAGCTAATAGAGCTAAATTTTTCCATGTTAAAAAGGAGGAGTGGAAAGGTGCGGTCCAAATCCGAGATATTGCAACTTGGATTGCTGACAATGCTGACAACTTGCGAGCCGCTCCAGAGAAGTTTTTTAAGAGTTCCATCGTAATCTAAACCTGGTCCGGAGCGAAACTTGCTTCCGGACCGGTTATTTTTTATTTTATCGAATCTTCAATTTTATACTCTCCCACTTTTGTTCTGGTAATTGATAGCGCTGTCGCGCCAATACTAAGAGTATTTCCCAAATCATTTACAATTCCTCTAATGTAAGTGCCGGAGCTTACATGCGCACTAAACTTGGCAAGAAATATTTTTTCGGAGAGACTGCCTAACATCTGGCGCCAGAGGATGAGGATCTCATTCTGGCGAAAGTCGCCTTTCACTTTGCCGATGTCCATTAATAATCTTCCCAAAAGTTCTTTTGGAGTCAGCGAAGTGAGACCATTAAATTCCAATTTTTTAATAAAAATATTTTTAACTGGAATTTCGATGTCATCAATCAATCCCTTCCGCGCCCAATCATGCAGCGCGGCGCCATTGACCGTCTTTGAAGAAAAAGCCGGATATTTCTGTTCCCGCTCACCCTCATAAGCTTTGGTCACCCGGACCAAATCCATTTCATTCAAATTTTCGAGTCGTTCTACTCGCAAAATTTTCCCGAGCACATCGTAAGTATCAGTCGCAAATCCAAATATCGCCGTGAAGTCGTATTCTTTATCCAAATTAAGAAAGTCTTCGCGCTTTTTCGCATCCTCCCCCGTCGCCGCAAGCAACACTCCATCCGCCATCGGATCAAGCCTGCCCAAATAAGTCCATTTCTCGTCCTTCTTATCCGGATTCTTCGCCCTAAAGTTCTGTATGCACTCGAGTGGCGTCTCTCCTCGGTGTTTATAAAGGTTATAAACCATAAAAGTTCTTAGATTATAGATGGTAGTTAGTAGAAAAGCAAATACTCCTTATTTTAAGCCATATTTTGACGATTGAAAAAATAAAATTTATTTTGACTTGACATATTTACATACCCCTGTATACTATTGCCAGATTCGGTGAAGGGGAACCATTTGGGAAAACCGGATCCGTTAGGCAACACAGCCCCACCTAAGACGTGGGGCCTTCTTTTTACAAAAATTATTTTAACGCTTTTTTAAGATACTTTCCTGTATACGAATTTTTGTTATTTGCTACTTCTTCGGGAGTACCTTTGGCGACCACCTTGCCTCCAGCTTCCCCGCCTTCGGGGCCGATGTCGATGACGTAGTCGGCATTTTTTATTAAATCCATATTGTGTTCGATGACGATGACAGTGTTGCCTTTGTCCACGAGGCGCTGCAAAATTTCGATAAGACGTTTGACATCATCATAGTGTAATCCAATAGTCGGCTCGTCCAAAATATAAATAGTCTTCTGAATATGCGGCCGGTATAATTCAGAAGAAATTTTCACCCGCTGGGCTTCCCCACCAGATAGAGTGGTAGCGCTTTGGCCAAGCTCGAGGTAGCCGAGTCCCACTTCATCCATAGTATTAAGCCTATCAAAAATAGCCGGGATATCTTGAAAGAATTTCAACGCTTCTTCGACCGTCATCTTCAGAATCTGATGAATATTTTTATTTTTATATTTTACTTCGAGCGTCTCCTTCGTAAACCTTTTGCCGCCGCAAACATCGCAAGGTACGTAAACGGTCGGCAAGAAATGCATTTCCACTTCTATTTCCCCATTGCCCTCACAAGTCTCACACCTGCCCCCTGCCCGATTAAAGGAAAATCGCCCCGGGCCCCAGCCACGCACTCTGGCTTCTGCCGTTTCTGCAAACAGTTCGCGCACGAAGCTCCAGGCGCCGGTATAAGTCGCCGGGTTTGACCTTGGCGTCCGGCCAATCGCGGATTGATCGATCAGTATTGCTCGTCCAAGATATTCTGACCCAGTAAAAGAAGTAGCGTTCATAGTCTCATTGCTCCGATATCTCCTTTCGAACCGAGCCTGCAAGTTTTTGTGCAAAATTTCGTAAACGAAAGAAGATTTGCCAGAACCCGAGACGCCGGTGACCGCCACAAATCGCCCGAGCGGCACATCCACGTCCATATTTTTTATATTAAATATATTACCGCCGCGTACACTTAATTTTCCTTTATCTTGAGTTCTTCTCTCATTTGGGTAATCTATTTTTTCTTCACCTCGCAAGTAAGCCAGAGTACGAGAATTATTTGTATTTTTCTTTGCATTCAAAAGAGGCTCGAGCCAATCGGCCACAACGACTTCTCCGCCATGCACTCCGGCTCCGGGCCCAATATCTACCAAATAATCTGAAGCAAAAATTGTTTCCTCATCATGCTCGACGACGAGAATGGTATTGCCCAGATCGCGCAACTCCAAAAGAGTTTTAATTAATCTTTCATTATCGCGAGCATGCAAGCCAATCGTCGGTTCATCGAGCACATACAATGCTCCAACTAGTCCCGAACCAAGCTGCGAAGCCAATCTAATTCTCTGTGCCTCTCCACCAGAAAGAGTATGGGCTCTTCGATCGAGCGAGAGATATTCGATGCCCACGTTCAACATAAATCGCAACCTCGATTCAATCTCTCGGGTTACCACCCTCGAGATATTAATCTCCCGCGGAGTCAGCTTCGCTTTGTCCAAAAATTCAAAGGCGTCAGCGATGGAGAGCGATGTAAACTTAACAATATTAATACCACCCACAAGCACGTTTAGCGCTTCCGGCCGCAGCCTAGCACCCTTACAAACTGGGCAAGGTTCGTTGCCGAAGAAATGTCTCGTTCCTAGCCCGTTGCATTCCGGACAAGCGCCGTATGGCGAATTGAAGGAGAAAAGCCGCGGCTCGATCTCCGGATAAGAATAACCATCATGCGCGCAGGCGAATTTAGAAGACATAATAATGCGTTCCCCTTGATGGGCATCTTCAAGGGGATTTCGAAAACCGATCTCTACAAGGCCATCTGCCTCATTTAAAGCGTGTTCTAGAGATTCGTTCAATCTCTCTTCGACCGCTTTTTTGTTTTCTTTAAAGTCGTTAATATTTATCGAGTCCACCAAGACCGAAATGTCGTGTCTTTTATTTTTAGAAAGTTCGATCCTTTCTCGCAAACTGACTCTTTTGCCGTCAATAATAGCCTCGATATAGCCTTTGCCTAACATATCGTAAAGTAGCTGGTAATATTCGCCTTTTCTACCTCGGACAACTGGAGCAAAGAGATCAAGATACACTGGAAATGGTAAAGAAGTCTTCGAGGAAAGTCTGGTTGAGTCCTCCCTGGACGACCCGAGGACTTTCGGAGAGGACTTCTTTACCATTTCTAAAATAAAATTCTTAATTTCTTCAGTTGAAAGCTTTTTTATTTCTCTGCCACAGATTAAACAATGTGGTCGGCCGATGCGAGAATATAGCACCCGGAGATAATCATAAATTTCAGTAATAGTGGCGACTGTTGAGCGCGGATTATTTGATCTGGACTTCTGATCGATTGAAATCGCGGGTGAAAGACCGACGATCTCATCCACGTCTGGCTTCTGCATCTGCCTCAAAAATTGTCGTGCGTAGCTTGAGAGCGATTCAATGTATCGTCGTTGACCCTCCGCAAAAATGGTATCAAACGCAAGCGACGATTTACCAGAACCTGAAAGGCCCGTAAAAGCGATCATGGTATTCCGCGGCATCTCTACAGTAATATCCTTCAGATTATGCGTCCTCGCGCCTTTGACTATGAGTTTTTCTTCAGTTTTTTTGTTTATCATAATATGCCTTTTACCCCTCGGATTGCTCCTAGGGGTTTGTTACGTTGCCTAGTATTATATCAAGCTATCGATATTTTCTCCAATTCGGCAATCTCATCACGTAAAATCGCGGCGGTTTCGAAGTCGAGGATTTTGACGGCGGCGTTCATTTGCTTTTCTTTGGTTTTCATTAGTTTAGAAAGATTTTTCGAACCCTTGATATCGATTGCTAGCAGAGAATCAACAACTTGTTTGTGCTCGCGTTGCATCAGTTCAGTAATATCCTTTATTTCTTTTTTGATCGAAAGCGGAGTGATATTGTGTTTTTTATTATATGCGAGCTGGAGAGCACGTCTGCGGTTTGTTTCTCCAATCGCCCGCTCCATCGAACCGGTCATGTGATCAGCGTAAAGAATTACTTTGCCATCAATATTTCGTGCCGCTCTGCCGATGATCTGGATGAGCGAAGTCTCGCTACGCAAAAAGCCTTCTTTGTCTGCATCAAGTATTCCGATAAATTGCACTTCCGGCAGATCAAGCCCTTCTCGCAACAAGTTAACGCCAACTAATACATCAAACTCACCCCTTCGAAATCTGGTCAAAATTTCAATTCTTTCTATGGTTTTTATATCACTATGCAAATATTCAGCTTTTATTTTCTTTTCCTTGAGAAATTCCGAAAGATCTTCTGCCATTTTCTTGGTTAGAGTGGTAGCTATAGCTCTGTTGCCATTCTTGATTGCTTTTTCAGCTTCAGAAATAAAATCACGAATTTGGCTGTGGTAGTTAGCAAGGGTTACCCTTGTTGTTTTCTCAGTGATTGGCCGGACCAAAACTTCAGGATCAATGAGGCCCGTCGGTCGGATAACTTGCTCCACCACTTGTTCAGAATGTTCTGCTTCGTATTTGCCAGGCGTAGCCGAAGTGTAAATAATCTGCCCCACTCGCTCCATGAACTCATCAAATTTAAGCGGCCGATTGTCTTTTGCGCTCGGCAATCTGAAGCCATGTTCAATCAGAGTTTCTTTGCGGCTTGCATCGCCCGCATACATACCACCGATTTGAGAGACTGTCACATGTGACTCATCAATTATGGTTAAAAAATCTTTAGGAAAATAAGAAAGTAAAGTATGCGCCGGCTCCCCTGCTTTTCTTCCGTCGAAATGCCTCGAATAATTTTCAATTCCAGAGCAATAGCCAACTTCTTTGATCATTGCCAAGTCATAACTCGTTCTCCTTTTCAATCTTTCGGCTTCCAAAATTTTGCCTTCACGCTCAAACTTTTTGAGCTGATCTTTCAATTCCGCTTTGATAGAAAGAAAAGCTTTCTTCAACTTCTCATTGCTCGTTATAAAATGCTTGGCCGGGAAAAGATAAAATGTTTCCGGTTTATTTATTATTTGTCTCGTAATTGCATCTATTCTTTCAATATTTTCAATCTTTCCATCTTTCAATTCCATCCTGTAGATTTGTTTTTCCGAAACCGGCATAATCTCAACCGTATTTCCAAGCGATCGAAAAAGTCCAGGACTCAAGTCAGCGTTCGTCCTTTCATAATGAATATGGATCAATTCTCGCAAGAATTCTGCGCGAGAAATAGCTTCTCCGCGAGTAATTTTCATATTTACTTTTTCGTATTCTTCAGGACTGCCCAATCCGTAAATGCAAGAAACAGAAGCAACGATGATCACATCTTTGCGAGTGAGCAGAGCTTGAGTCGAAGCGTGCCGCAACCGCTCGATTTCTTCGTTTATCATCGCTTCTTTCTCAATATAAGTATCGGTCACTGGCATGTAAGCCTCGGGCTGGTAGAAAT
>OBEQ011612067.1_pt1 | contig 11625 bp, 12 predicted proteins | sample 1670901 | NCBI WGS metagenome assembly OBEQ01 (sample SAMEA104232315, study PRJEB22302) | groundwater metagenome | biome: forest; feature: aquifer; material: groundwater | place: USA | collected 2011-08-07 | depth 5.4 m | reverse complement strand
TATGAGCAATATAAGGCTGAATATAAAGACCGAAAGCTCATCGAGGCCTTGAATGAGGCGCGCGATAAAATTTTAAACCAAATGATTGAGGATAAATTGGTTTATCAAGAGGCCCAGACCCAAAAAATGGAAATCGACGAAGTGGAGATTGATAAGCAAATCGAAGAGTTTAAAAAACGTTTTCCTGATGAAAAAACCATGGAAGATACTTTGCAAAAGCAAGGTGTCACGTTGCATGACATGCGCGACAGGTTCCGGCGTCAGTCGATGATGCGTCGTTTACACGAGACGGAAATAAGGGCCAAAATTGTGGTTTCTCCGCTTGAAGTGGAAGAATATTACCGTTCTAACAGCGCCGAATTTTCAGGTTTGGAGCAACTGCGGATCCGTTCGCTGGCGATTAAAAAAACCGATGAATCCAAGGAAAAAGGGGTCACGGATGAAAAGGCAAAAAGCAAAATCGAAGCCTTGAGAAGAAGGATTCTTTCCGGAGACAGCTTTGAAAAATTGGCCAAAGAATATTCTGAAGACAGCAGCTCTGAAAACGGTGGTCTTGGTGACTGGATTTCACCAGGTGAGATGATTCCGGCGATTGATAAAGTCGTGTTTAAGGCCAAGGTCGGTGAGGTTTCAGAAGTGGTTGAAACCCCGATGGGTTATCATTTGTTCCGCGTTGAAGAAAAAAAGCCAGGATTTAAAAAGAGTTTTGAATCCGTTCGTGAGCAGATTTCCGACAAGCTTTACCAGGAAAAGGCGAGAAAGAGATTTGATGAATGGACCCAAGAATTGAAAAGAAACGCTTACATCTCGATCCGGTAATTTTTCCGGCCCACCCCGAAATATTTTAATTCATGCCTAAACCCATTATTGCAGTGACTATGGGTGATCCGGGCGGCATTGGTCCCGAAATAATTTTAAAATCGCTTAAAAAATCCTCCTCTTCCTCAGTTTATTATCTCGTTCTTGGCTTCCCCGAAGTTTTTAGTTCCTTAAATAAAAAATTACATTTATCCGCTTCGTTTCACGTCATTCCTTCATTTGATCGGCGTTTTTTGAGAACAGACAAGATTAATTTTTTAGACATTTCACAAGAAGCCGGAAAAATTCTAAAAAAAGTAAAAAATAAAAAAAGTCTTCCAAAGATGGCCGCTGTGGCCGGGAAAGTTTCTGTGATCAATGCTGCCATGGCGTATGCGGCTTTGGACGTTGCAGCACGGCTCGCCGCGGATGGAGAAGTCTCCGCCATTGTGACAGCTCCCATTAATAAAACTTCGATACGACTTATTGAACCGGGCTTTCATGGGCATACGGAATTTCTTGCTCGAAGCGCCGCCGCGCGTCATTTTGCCATGATGTTTGTGAGCGAGCGTTTAAAGGTAACGCTTGCGACGATCCATGTTCCTATCAAATCGGTGAGCCGTTTGATTAAAAAAGAATTGGTCTATCAGAAAATTCGGCTAACGAATGAATTTCTGCGGAAACGTTTTAAAATTAAAAGTCCGCGATTGGCGGTTTGCGCGTTGAATCCGCATGGAAAAGAAACTGGAAAAGAAGACGAGGCCCAAATTGCTCCGGCTGTAAAATTGGCCCGCAAAAAAGGAATGTCTGCTGTGGGGCCTTTATCGGCGGACCAGCTTTTTCATGACGCCTACGAAGGCCGCTTTGACGCCGTGATCAGCATGTATCACGACCAAGGCCTTGCACCCTTTAAGATGATTGCGTTCAGGGACGGAGTGAATGTAACGCTTGGGCTTCCTTATGTGCGCACAAGCCCGGACCACGGCACGGCTTTTGACATTGCTTACCAAGGCAAAGCCGACCCGTCATCAATGAAGTCTGCGATTGATCTCGCTAAAAAATTGTTGAGTGCATAATCATTTATGCCATCCCAAATAGAACTTCTCAAAAAATACAGTCTGCAGGTGCGCGGCCATTTGGGGCAGCATCTTTTAATTGATCCGAATATGCAGCGGAAAATTGTGGATTTGCTGGATCTGCAGCCGGATGACCGTGTCCTGGAAATAGGCCCCGGATTGGGCGCCTTGACTGCTGAGATGTTTAAACGAGGGCTGAAAAAAATATGGGTCGTTGAAAAAGATGAGAGATTTGCGAATGCCCTTGAAAAGGAATTTTCGGTCCCGGGGAAAAAGCTGGAAATTTTTCAGGGGGATATTTTAAAGACCGATTTAAAAAAAATCTTATCGCCAGGAAAACGCTATAAGGTCGTAAGCAATTTGCCGTATTATATTACCGCGCCAATTCTGTTTCACTTAATCGAGAGCAAAGATTTATTTTCGAGGGCCGTTTTTACCATGCAAAAAGAAGTTGCTGAAAGACTCCTGGCTTCGCCCGGGAGTAAAAATTACGGACGCCTGACTTTAGGAGTGCGTTACTCGGCGGATGTTGGGCATGCCTTTGATATTTCGCGTTCATGCTTTACGCCCCAGCCTGAAGTCGACTCAAGCGTTGTGACGCTTTCTTTTCATTCATCCGATAGTTTGTCTTCAGCTAAAGAAGATTTCCTGTTTCATATTATCCAGGTCGCTTTCAGCCAGCGGCGTAAAATGTTGATGCATCTTCTTTCCCGGGATCCCAAGATTGCTCAGGACCGCGAACATTTAATCCCGATTTTTGAGTCCGCGGGGATTTCGCCCCAAGCCCGCGGCGAAGAATTGCTTTTAAAAGATTATTTAACGCTTATGGAAAAATTGCCTTTGCCAGCTTCTTCTCAAAAGAAAAGGCAAAGTCGTAAAGGAGAATAGTGGAAGAGCCCCTGGATTTTTTATCATTGTTTGAAGAGTCGTTCCGGATTTTAAAATCCTGTTGGCTAAAAGTGCTTTGCGCGACAGTCATTTTCTACGGACCTTTTTTTATTTTTTCTTCTCTGCTTAATGCTCAGGCGCTTTTTAGTGAATTGAACCAGCCTGGTTTGTTTTTGTCGTTTGGTTTTTTGATGTCAGGAATGATTTTGGCGATTTTAGGTTTTTCCGCCCATGTTTTTCAAAATCTCGCGATCGCTTTTTTTGTTTCTCAATCTGTGCAGGGCGAAGCGCTTGCTCTTAAAGAAACACTGAAAAAAACATTAAAATATCTTTGGGTTGCGATCGGCACAAGCTTGCTTGGCTGGAGCATGATCTTGGGATGGAGCTTATTATTTTTAGTGCCGGGCCTGATCTATTCGGTTTATTATGCTTTCAGTCTTTATGCCGTTGCGCTTCGGGCCCAGTCCCCTAAAAATGCGCTTAAATATAGTCGTTCTTTGGTGCAAGGCCGTTGGTGGCGCGTCTTTGGCCTCATGATTTTATTGTCCGCCGCTTTTTTTATATTGTCCGCTGCAAGCGGGATTATCTTTAAAATTTTTGCTCTTTTTTTCCCCAATCCGGCCTTTCTCGGACCGCTTAATTTCTTGGTTGGAAGAATCCTGGACTCATTTTTGAAAGTTGCGGGTGTTGTTGCTTTTCTTCGTTTGGACCGCAGCAAAAGTCTTATTGTTTAACAGGGGATATTTTGCCAGCCTCCCATAAACACTTTAATCTTATCATCATAGGGGCCGGAGCTGCGGGCCTGATGACTGCCATCACGGCAGCTCGCGCAGGAATCAAAGGCATATTGCTTTTGGATAGCCAGCCGAAAGTGGGCGCTAAAATTCTGATGTCCGGCGGCACTCGCTGCAATCTTACCAATGAAAATATTGAGACAAATGATTATGAAGGGGAGCAAAAAAATATTTTCCGCGCAGTTTTGGCCGCTTTTTCTTCTCAGAAAGCCGTTGAGTTTTTTGAAGAGCTCGGAGTTTCAGTGGTGCTTGAGGCTGGAGGAAAATATTTTCCCTCCACGCATTCGGGCCGCACGGTCTTGGAGGCCTTGCTCGCGGAAGTGAAAAAGCTGGGCGTGGATTTAGAGAATCCCAAAAAAGTGAATAATTTAATTTTTCAGGATGAGCACTTTCATGTGCAGGGAAAGGGTTTTTCTTATTCATCGGAAGCTGTTGCTTTGACTCCGGGCGGACTTTCTTATCCCACGACAGGCAGCGATGGAGCAGGTTATGGTCTGGCCGGATTTTTTGGCCATAAAATTGTGGAAACAACTCCTGCTTTGACACCGCTTCTCACGGACGATCCTGACTGGAAAACTTTGACGGGTCTTTCATTGCCGGTCCGGCTTACCTTTTGGGAGCACGGCAAGAAAAAAATCAGTTTTGAAGGCCCTTTTCTTTTTACCCATTTTGGATTTAGCGGTCCGACAGCTTTGAACATAAGCAGGCATTGGATACGGGCAAAAGAAAAGCAAGGATTGAAGCTAACGGCCAGCTTTTTGCCGGGGTGGAAAGAAGATGATTTTTGTCATAAAATTATAGAGGCCATAACACAGAGTCCGTCATTACAAATAAAAAGTGTTTTAGCAGAAGCCCTTCCCGGTCGTTTTATAGAGATGCTCTTGGGGAAGCTACGGATCCCGGGAACGCTTGTTTTGAATCAATTGAGAAAAGAGCAGCGTGAGCAGCTGATGAAGGCCTTGTTTCACTTTTCTTTACAGGTGAGCGGCGCTGTAGGTTATCAAAAGGCAGAAGTGACCGCCGGCGGGATAGATTTGGTTGAGGTTGATAAAGCTACGCTTGAATCTAAGTTACGACCTGGCCTTTTTTTTGCTGGAGAACTGCTGGACGTGGACGGCCGAATTGGCGGGTTTAATTTTCAATGGGCCTGGTCGAGTGGGTTTGTTGCAGGCTGGGGCATTGCACAAAAACTGTTGCAGACAAAATGAAAAAAAATCCAAAAAAAGACACGAACAAAAAAATATTTAAACCCGTTGCCTATTTATTTATCGATGCCATTTTGATCGTTGATATTCTGATCTTGGCAGCCCATGGGGTGACAGGCATTTCGGTGCCTATTTTATTGACCGCATCTATATTGATCGATATACCGATTTTTTTGATTTGGCTGGTGATTGCCCATTTTTTGAAAGTAGAGATCGCAGATAATATCATCAAAGGCCCTTCTGTTTTTTGGGCAAAGCAATCCATCCCTTTGAGAAAAATCGACCACACCCGAATTACTTCAGACAAGAGATCGAGAATGGTAAAGGATTTATGGTCTGTGGAAGGAACGCGGGTCCGTTTGTACCGTTTATTTCTGGGCCGCCCTCAAATTTGTGAGATCATGAATATTCTTCAAAAACATCCGTTTCGGGAAACCGGGCAGCCTCAGCCGAAAATACCGGAAACAAAAGGGGAGAGCAGTTATGAGTATTAACATTTGGGTCGTAGGATTTTTCGGTTTTTTCAGCCTGGTGGGTGGTTTTATCGGATATATCAAAGCGCAAAGCAAGGCATCTCTTGTGGCGGGCCTTATCTCAGGCATTCTCTTGCTAGCTTGTGCTTATGGTTTGATGCAAGGATATCCTCAGGCCAGAACCATTGCTATTCTTGTTAGTTTGGCCTTGGGTTTGAGATTTGCTATGACTTTGATGAAAAAAAGGCGAGTCATGCCCGATCTGATCATGGTCGTTTTGAGCCTTACGAGCCTTCTGCTCTTGATTTTCAATATTTAAAATAAAATTTGTGCCGCATTGACTCCGCCCGGAGGAATCGGTAGACTTATCCTTTAGGAAGAAGGCCGTAACGCATTCCAGTAGACGGTTCTCAGGAGAAATGAGGGCCGTCTTTTTAATTTTGTTTAAGGAGATTTGATGGATTCATCCAGTTCGAAGGCCGGTTCAAAAGTCCATAAAGACAATATGGTTTGGATTGATATGGAAATGACCGGGCTGGACCCTGAAAAAGAGGGCGTTTTGGAAATCGCCACGATTATTACAGACAGCCATTTGAAAATCCTGGCCGAAGGCCCTCGTCTCGTGATTTCACAGCCGCCAAAACTTTTGAAGACCATGGACAGTTGGAACAAGAGACAGCATAAAAAATCCGGGCTTTTAGAAGAAGTCAAAAAATCCAAAATGACGGTCAAAAAAGCCGAGGCCCGGACGCTTAAATTTATAAAAGAATATTGCGTGAAAGGTAAATCCCATCTTTGCGGAAATGCGGTCTACCATGACCGGCGTTTTATTATTAAATATATGCCCAAGCTTGATCGTTACTTGCATTACCGTTTGATCGACGTCAGCACCGTCAAAGATTTGGTGCGGCGTTGGTACCCCAAGAATAAAGAAATCCCCAAGAAAAAAGAAATGCACCGCGCTTTGAGCGATATTGTCGAATCCATCGAAGAGCTGCGCTTTTATAAAGACCATTACTTTCGGGAAGGTATTTTGCAGCCAGCGTGAGCGTCCTTTTTCAAATCAACAACATCTCCAAACGTCACGGCGCGCAGGTCCTTTTAAACGAGGCCAGTGCATCGTTTGCCCGAAACCAGAAAATCGGCATGATCGGCCGTAACGGCACTGGCAAGTCCACTCTCTGTAAAATTATCACCGGACAGGAAGAAGCTGATTCCGGCACCATCAGTCGCAATTCCGAATTGCGTTTAAGTTATCTCGAGCAGCACGATCCATTTAAATATGAAGAAACGGTCTCTGAGTTTTTGACCCGTTATACCGGCAAAGAAGAGTGGGAATGTGCTGAAATGGCGGGCCATTTCCAACTGAAAAATGAAATATTGGAAACGAAACTGGGCCAGCTTCCAGGCGGGTTCAGGACAAGGGCCAAACTGACGGCCATGCTTTTAAGTGATCCCAATTTTTTGATTTTAGATGAGCCTACCAATTATTTAGACCTTTCCACATTGGTCCTTCTGGAAAATTTTTTGCAGGATTTTAGCGGCGGTTTTGTAATTGTTTCCCATGACCGCGAATTTTTGAAGAAAACCTGCACTCACACGCTTGAAATCGAAAATGGTCGATTAACTTTTTATCCAGGTCCGATCGAAGCTTATTTTGAATTCAAAGAAGAGCAAAAAGAACACGTGCTTGCTTACAATAAAGGCGTTGAGACCAAGAAAAAGCAGCTGCAGGAGTTCGTGGACAGGTTTAAGGCCAGGGCCTCTACGGCCACGCGGGCCAAATCGAAAATGAAGCAGATTGAAAAACTCAAAACAATCGAAATCGAGCATGCTTTGGGAACGGCCCATATTGAGATTCCTCCCGTGGAAAAAAAGGCGGGGGTCGCGATTGCGTGCGAGGATTTGGTCATCGGTTATCCTGAAAGAGAAGTGGCGCGAAATATACGTTTTGATATTGACCGGGGAGCGCATGTGGCGGTGCTTGGAGACAACGGTCAGGGGAAAACCACTTTTCTGAAAACCGTTGCGGGGGAACTTGCACCGAAAGAAGGAAAGTTCCGTTGGGGAATTGGACTTAAAATTGCTTATTATGCCCAGCACGTTTTTGCAACTCTTTATCCTGAAGATGATGTCTACGGACACCTTCAAAAACAGGCCGCGGCAGGGATTACTCAGCAGGAAATTTTAAATCTAGCCGGGAGTTTTTTATTTAAAGGCGATGATGTCCGGAAAAAAGTTTCGGTTCTAAGCGGTGGCGAGCGCGCCCGTTTATGTCTGGCCGGTCTGCTTTTGACGCGCAGTCATGTGCTCTTACTGGACGAACCTACCAACCATCTTGATTTTGAAACCGTAGAAGCATTGGGTGAGGCCCTAAAACAATTTGCCGGGACGATTTTTTTTATCAGCCATGACCGGACTTTTGTGAATTTGATCGCGACCAATATTATTGAAGTAAAAAACGGTTCCGTTAAACGGTATCCTGGCCGGTATGAAGATTACGTTTATCATCTTGAAAATAGCACGCGCGAAGAGTTGATGCATGACGGGTATATAAAAACAAAAAGTCCGAATAAAAAGCAGGAACCGAAATCTGCCGGGCGTGACCATCATTCTGAAGCCAATTCTTCGAAGCCCGCTGATTCAGGCCAACAGAAAACAGACGAAGCGTCTTCTCAAAAAGAAATTAAGGCCGAAATCCATCAGTTGAATGAAAAAATCAAAAAATCTGAGCAGCGAATGACCCATTTCAAAAAAGAAAAACAAGACCTTTTGGACGACTTGGCCAAAAACCCATTTTTTTATTCAAAAGAACGAAATAAAAAAATAGCAGACCTGGATGCTTCAATGGGTGAAGAGGAAAATACCTGGCTCGAGCTTCAGGAAAAATTAGAAAAGCTTAAGAAGCGCCAGTAACGCCCCTCTGTCTGGCAGGGTTGATTAAATTAATTAATCAATTAACTGCTGCGGCTTATCGCTCTGTACCCAGCAAGAAAAACCTCAAGATCATCTCCGAATCTCGACTGCGTATTGTGCGAAACCGATTTTTTGTGCAAATCAGATTTCTCCAAACCGGGCTTAAGGTTTTGTTTGTCATAAGGCGTCTGCTTGGCGGGTAAAAGATCGTTGGGATTTTGGAGGTTGAAGGATAGGCCAGCCAGCATGGCATAAGCAGTGCCGTTTAGAATCAAAAAGCCAAGAACAGTAAGCTTGATAATTGTTTTTGTGGGCATGTGTCAACTCCGATCGTTCAATCTGACAAGTTGATTAATCAAGTACTGTGCCAATAACCCCGATAATAAAATATCGACGGTAAAATTCGAAAGTTCAGTTTAATCAGGTATGATTGACCTATGCATGACATGAGAGCGGAATGATAGATTTATCCCAACCCGAAGTTGCGTTTGCTTTAGAAAGCATCAAAACTGCGGTCAAATTAACGGAGGCTGTGCGTGCTGAAATGCCGTCTTCGGCCTTGATCAAAAAAGACCGTTCCCCCGTGACCGTCGCGGATTTTGGCGTGCAGGCTTTTGTCGCCCGCCGGCTTTCAGAGCATTTCCCAAAAGATCCCCTTGTTGCCGAAGAGAGTTCTTCGGCCCTTCAAACTGAGGAAGGTGAAAAAACACTTTCTTCGATTTGTGATTATGTGAGTCGTTTTTTGCCGGACGCCACTTCAGAAAAAATTTGCAGCTGGATGGATTTAGGAAAATCAGAAGCGGCCGAACGTTTTTGGACTTTGGACCCTATCGACGGAACAAAAGGTTTTATTCGCGGCGATCAATATGCGGTTGCGCTGGCGTTGCTTGAAAAGGGGAAAGTAAAAGTTGGGGTGTTGGGTTGTCCCAAATTAAAATTGGACGGCAAAACCGGTATATTGGCGGTGGCCGTGCAATCACAAGGCGCTTGGTTTACTCCATTGGAAGGAAAATATGATTTCAAGCCCTTGCGTGTTTCATCTCATAAAAATTTGACCGAAGCGGTAGTGCTTCGGTCTTTCGAGGCTTCGCACGGAGATACTTCTAAAATTGGTAAGCTCATTGAAAAGGCTGGGATTAAGGCCCCCGCAGTTTGCATGGACAGCCTTGCCAAATATGCAGCGCTTGCCGGAGGCGTGGGAGATTTTCTGGTCCGCTTTCCCTCGAGCGCGGACAGACATGAGCTGATTTGGGACCAGGCGCCGGGAACGATTATTGTAGAAGAAGCGGGCGGCAAGGTCTCGGATCTGGACGGCAAACCTTTGGATTATACGCAAGGCCGGAGTTTGAAGGCCAATCGAGGCGTTTTTATTTCAAACGGACATCTGCACGAAACAGTTTTAAAGGCCCTCCGGGAACTAGTCTAAAATATCTTTGTTGGGTATAATATCTAACACTATGCCTAAGCCTGTATTTCTTAAAATCACTGTCCTATTTTTCTTCGCGGTTATTTTTTTTGCCCCGCTTTGTTATAGCGTTTCAGAAAATAATGCAGCCTCTTCAGTTGTCACAAATACTAGCTCGAGTGTAAAACTCGCGCCGCAGAATTCCGCCGCTGAGTTTGCTTTAAAAAAAGCCCGGCTCTATTTAAAGCAAAGCAGTTGGGACCCGGCCAAAGAATGGTTTGAAAAAGCCATTGCCCAGGATCAAAATTCAGCCAAGGCGTATGAAGGCCTTTCACAATTTTATTTGCATTCGAAAGATTGGGACAAAGCCCAAGAGCTTGCGGAGAAAGCGATCCAGCTGAGCCCTGATCTGGCTGACGCGTATGCTGATTTGCTTGTGGTCCATCAGAAACTAGGACGGTGGATCGAAGGCATTAATGCGGCCGACAAGGCCATTGCCCTTAATCCTCATTTGGCCCGAGTGTATTATTATCGCGGCCTGCTTTATTATGATCAGGGCTTGCCCGAAGAGGCGGTAAAGTCTTATGTCAAAGTCCTCGATTTAGATCCTCAATTTCCGGATATTCACACAAGCCTTGGTTTAGCTTATGGCGCGGCCGATTATGCAGACCTTGAAATGCAGGAATATCAAAAGGCTGTTGCGCTTAATCCCAATCAGGCAAGCGCGCAACGTTCTTTGGGCCTGGCCTATACCAAAAAAGAAAAGTATGAAATGGCGATCGAGGCATTTCATAGATCGTTGGAGCTGGATCCGCAAGACGCACAAACTTATTTAGCGCTGGGCAATGTCTATAAAAAACAAAATCAAATGGACAAGGCCCTGGAAGCTTATGAGAAGGGGGCCTCTTTTGCTCCAGAAGAAAAGGATATCCAGCTGCAATTAGCGCCGCTCTATGTTGAAAAATTTCTTTGGGCCAAGGCCTTGCCGGTTTTTGAAAAAATTAAGGCCAGAGAAGGCGAGGATTTCAAAGACTATGACGTTTTGGGGACTGTTTATATACAAAATTCTCTTTTTGATAAAGCCATCGCAGCCTATCAAAAGGCGATCGAGCTAAGCCCGGATGATGATGTGGATTACTATAATTTGGGCAATGCTTATAATGGCAAAAAACAGTTGGACTTGGCTGTTGAGCAATATAAAAAAGCCGTTGAAATGAATCCGAAAGATGGGGATTATGCTTTTGCATTAGGCGTAGCTTATTGCAAAAAAGGCCAAGGTATTCTTGCCGAAGAAGCGTATAAAAAAAGCGCACAGCTTGGCTCTCGCCAGGCCCCTGAACTTCGAAAATATATTGATTCCTCCTGCTCCGTCAAGCAGCGCCTTGCAAAGCCTAAATTTTAATTCGCTTTCATTGAAAGAAATGCTAACATCCTGCTGCGCCTGGAGATAAAATGGAATTTCAAATCGAAAAAATCGCCGAACTTGCCCGCTTAAATTTAAAGCCGGAAGAAAAAGACAAACTCAAAAAAGACCTGGAGTCTATTTTGGGTTATGTCAAAAATTTGGAATCTCTTGATACCCAGAACGTAGAACCTACCAGTCACGTACTCAATATGGAAAATGTTTTCCGGCCCGATGAAGTGAAGCTTTCGGATGTGCGTGACAAGGTCCTTGACCACGCGCCTTTGCGAGAAGGCAAATTTTTTAAAGTCCCGAAAACAGTTGAGAGAGATTAGCTTTAATGGCCAAAGAACTTTATCAATTAACGCTTAAAGAAGCGATTGAATCGGCAAAGCAAACCGGTGCAGGGCCCATTCTTCAAGCCGTTACCGACCGCGCGAAAAAATTAAATCCGAAGGTGAATGCTTTCTTGCGTTTTCCTTCTTCTGTTGTCTCTGCCCAAAAATCCGGCGCCCAACTTCAAGGCGTTCCAGTTTCAATTAAAGACAATATTTGCATTGAGGGTAAAGAGACAACCTGCGCTTCTAAAATTTTGTCAGGACATGTTCCGCCTTATGATGCCACGGCCGTAGAAAAATTAAAAAATGCGGGTGCGACTTTATTTGGAC
>OBEQ010225085.1_pt1 | contig 11625 bp, 10 predicted proteins | sample 1670901 | NCBI WGS metagenome assembly OBEQ01 (sample SAMEA104232315, study PRJEB22302) | groundwater metagenome | biome: forest; feature: aquifer; material: groundwater | place: USA | collected 2011-08-07 | depth 5.4 m | reverse complement strand
ATATGGATGCCATCGATCAAGACTTTTATTTTCGCATCTCGCAAGAGTTGTACCTCAAACGCTTAATTGGTCGCGGTTACGAAAAAGTCTACGAAATCGGTCCTAGGTTTCGCAACGAAGGTTTGTCTGATGAACACTTACCAGAACATATCGCCATGGAATTTTATTGGGCTTATGCTAACTGGGAAATGGGCATGGAACTAGTCAAGCAGTTATTCGCTCATGTTATTAAAGCCACCTATGGAGACAAAAAAGTGTTTTCTATTCGCGGTTTCGAAGTAGATTTCTCCAAATGGGAAATTATCGATTTTGGTCAATTGATGAAAGATAGGTTTGGTTTTAATGCTTACAAGACATCAGTTGAGGAATTGCAACCTATTTTGAAAAAATACAACGTTCGCTTAGAAGCAAATAACGTACCCAGAGCAGTAGATACTTTATGGAAACAAGTCCGGGTGACCATCGGCGGACCAGCTTTTTTAATCAATCACCCCAAATATCTGTCACCCCTACAGAAACCCAGTAAAGACAACCCTAATATTGTGGAAAGATTTCAGCCCATTATTGGCGGTAGTGAACTAGGTAATGGTTGGAGTGAGGTCAACGATGCCGTTGACCAATTCAACCGCTTCTCAGAGCAACAACAACTGCGGGATGCGGGGGACAAAGAAGCTCAGTGGTTAGATATTGACTATGTGGAGATGCTGGAATACGGTATGCCGCCCACTTTTGGTTATGGCCATTCCGAACGAGTGTTTTGGTTTCTAGAAGACGTGACGGCTCGAGAGGCTGTCCCTTTCCCGCAACTCAAATTTGAGTTAGAAGAGTCAACTAAAAAAATCTACAGATTATGAGAAGCATTAAAAAATTTCTAGTAGGGTTATTGGTATTAACAATTCTAGTTATCGGCCTGTATTTAGTATTAAAGGCTAAAGGGAAAAACAATGCCTTCTTGTGTCGTCTGACTGGAGGCCATTGGCAGGATAAAGATACGAATTACGGAGATAACATCAAAATGTTTATTGCCAGAGGCTGCTATAACTCAGATGTCATGATAGCAAGGTAAAAAGAAGGTTGACTTCGGGTAAAATTTGGTATAAATTGGAATGGTGAAAGATAAGAAATTGGTAGCGTTTAATAATAAAAAGATTCGCAGACTGTGGGATGAGGAGCAAGAGAAATGGTACTTCTCAGTAATTGACATAGTCAGTGCTTTGACTGACAGTGACAAACCCAGAGACTACTGGTATCACATGAAGCAAAGAGAACATGAAGCTAGCGGAATTGAGTTGTCGACATTTTGTCGACAACTGAAATTGGAATCCGCCGACGGCAAGAAATACGAAACAGACTGTGCCGACACAGAGAGCGTCTTCCGCATTATTCAATCTATTCCTTCGTCTAAGGCTGAACCATTCAAGTTGTGGCTGGCTAGAGTGGGATATGAACGCGTAGAGGAGGTGGCTGACCCCGAACTAGCTATCAACCGGGCTATTCAGCACTATCTACGCCAAGGTAGAACTCGGGACTGGATAGACTTAAGGCTAAAAAGCATTGAAATTCGTAAAATCCTGACCAACGAATGGGAAGACCGAGGTGTAACAGCTGGCGATCAATTTGCGGTACTCACCGACGATATCACTTTCGCCTGGGCAGGTATGACCACCAAGAGATACAAAAAGCACAAAAATTTGAAAAAGGAAGGTTTGCGCGACAATATGACCAATATCGAATTAGTCTTGAATATGTTAGGTGAAGCTGCTACGACAGAAATATCCAAAAAGGAAATGCCAGTGACTTTTCCCAAAAATAGAGTGGTGGCCAAAAAGGGCGGAGAGGTGGCCGGAGTGGCCAGAAAACAATTAGAAAAACGCTTAGGACGCTCGGTAATTTCTAAACAAAACTATTTACAATCCTCTCAGAAAAGAATAAAGGGGGGTTAATGAACTTTTTAGGTTTTGCTAGAACCGTCGGAAACTTGAAAAGAACTAAACGCTCGGGTTGGGTAAGAATTGGAATTAATAACCCTGAAAGCATTGCCGACCATGTATTCAGGACTTCCATGCTAGCCCTGGTCTTTGGGAACGAGTTGGGGGGTGATATTAATAAGCTGGTTAAAATGGCCCTAGTTCACGACTTAGCCGAAAGCCTGGTGGGTGACATTGTAGTTGACCGAGGAGGAAAAACGGTTGGAAGTCCCGCAGAAAAACACCAAAAAGAAGCTCAGGCGATAAAAAGGATCTTAAAAGGACTTCCTCAACAGGATAAGCTAATTTTGCTATGGGAAGAGTATGAACATCAACAAACAATCGAGGCTAGAATACTAAAACAACTAGATAAACTGGAAATGGCCGTTCAGGCTTTGGAGTACGAGTCTGGGGTAAACCACAACAAACTCGATGAGTTTTGGGAAAGTGCTAGAAAATATATCCAGCATCCGGACATTAAGAGATGGTTCGTGGAAATTGAAGGAAAAAGAAGTAAAATCAGCAAATGATTACTCGAGACCAAGCCATTGAGATACTTCACTCGCATGTGCAGAACCAAAACCTGCGGCGACATTGCTATGCCGTAGGAGCTGTCATGAAAGCTCTGGCAATAAAACTTGGCGGAGATCCAGATCAATGGGAAATTTTAGGGTTAATTCACGACTCTGACTGGGAAGAAACCAAAGATCAACCTGACCAGCATACTAAAGTTACACTCAAGCGTCTTGAGAGTTTGGGTGAAACTGGACCTCTTGTTCATGCACTCAAATCTCACAATACTAAGATCTCACACTTAGCTGATTTAGAAGGAACTATGGAATGGGCATTGGAAACTTGTGACGAACTGACCGGGTTTATTGTTGCAGTAGCACTGGTTCGACCCGAGAAAAAACTTTCAGCAGTCACAGTTGAGTCGGTATTAAAGAAGTTTCCTAACAAAGAATTTGCCAGAGCCGTTGATCGAAACCAAATAGCCCAATGTGAAGAAAAATTTGGAATTAACTTAGAAGAATTTGTAAATATTGCTCTTAAGGCAATGCAAGCAATTGCTTCGGAAATTGGTCTGTAGTAGAATTCACTCCACTTCAGCTGGCACCTCTCAGGGCGGAAGTATAGAATAATCATATGCTCGATATTAAATTTGTCCGCGAAAACCCAGATGTTGTTCGGGCTGCAGCCAAAAATAAGAATTCAGATCCGAACAAGGTTGATGAAGCTATTAAGTTGGATGGAATGCGTCGACACTTATTAATCGAAGTTGAGGATTTGAGAGCCAAACGCAATCAACTAACTCGCGAGGATATTGCTGAAGGAAAGAAATTGAAAAACTTATTAAAAGACTTAGAGCCAAAACTTAATGACGTCGAGGATCAATTGAATTTGGTGATGCGCCAAATTCCTAATATACCTTTTGATGATATCCCTATCGGTAAAGATGAATCGGAAAACGTGGTAACCAGAGAATGGGGAGCGCCGAGGAAATTCGACTTTGCTCCCAAGGACCACGTTGAGTTGGGAGAACAGTTGGGAGTAATAAATATTGAGGCAGCTGGAAAGGTAGCTGGAGCACGATTTGGTTACTTTATGGGTGATTTGGCATTAATGGAAATAGCTTTAGTCCAATATGCTTTCCAAAAGTTAGTTAAAAAGGGTTTCGTCCCCGTGATTCCCCCAGTTATGATCAAGCCAGAAGTTTTTGTGCGGATGGCCCGGTTAGATCCAGGTCAAGAAGAAGAAAGGTATTTTATGCCCAAAGACAATCTTTATTTGGTGGGTAGTGCGGAGCACACCTTAGGCCCAATCCACATGGATGAAACACTCGAAGAAAAGCACTTGCCTAAAAGATATGTAGGCTTCTCGACTTGTTTTAGAAGAGAAGCAGGCTCGTACGGTAAAGACGTGCGAGGAATGCTTAGGGTTCATCAATTCGACAAAGTGGAAATGGAAAGTTTTACAGTCGCTGAGGAATCTCGCAATGAACAAGACTTTCTAATTTCAATCCAGGAGGAAATGATGCAAGACTTAAATCTTCCTTACCAGGTCATTGCAATTTGTACCGGAGACATGGGAGGTCCTGACGCTCGACAAGTAGATATTAATACCTGGATGCCAGCCCAAAATAAATATCGAGAAACACAAACTGCCGACCTGATGACAGACTATCAAGCACGCAGATTAAATACCCGAGTTCGTCGCAGTAACGGGAGCCTCGAATTAGCTCACATGAACGATGCTACTTGCATCGCTATCGGGAGAACCATGATAGCTATTTTGGAAAACTATCAAAACAAAAATGGTTCAGTAACTATTCCTGAAGTACTCCGCCCATATATGGGTAAAGATACCATTCAACCGCTGGGGTGAAAAAAGGCATAGCCCAAGCCCACATGTTCTGAAGTTTTTTTGGGCAACATATACAAATACTGCACTGCAAAAAACAACCAATTAATTGGCCACAGCCATAAATTTCTAATTTCTAATTTACCTAAGTTATCTAAATTTTTCGATTGGGATTTATAAGCTGTTGGCAAATAATTTTTTACCCAAGAATTCTGTTTTAAAAACTGATAGTAAACACCTCCTCTATCCCATAGAGCTTTGGCTTGGAGCACTTCGTGAGCTTGGTACAAATTGTGAGTTTTGATGTGTAAATTATCTGTGTCTAGCCACAAATTAGTACAGATTTTGTCCGGAGCCAATTTTTGTCCTGGAAAACGCCTGAGAGAATGTAAATAGAGGTTAACCAAACACCTAGTCAACCACAAAGTCTGGGAGAAAGTTACTACCATTAAATCAATATCGTCGGCTTGGGGGGTATTATTCATGGCCAAAGACCCGGTGACTAACACTGCAGCGATGGTCGGTAAGTGTTTCAACTTTTCGCCCACCTTTTTAGCAATCTGCCATTTCTTAACTGCAATTCGTTCCCGTTGACGACGCAGTTTAATTATATTTATCCGACCAGGTAAAAAGTAATAGCCACTGCTAGTTTGGTACTGGTTATGGCTTGCCGGAGTTGTGGCTTGCCAGTAGTCTACTTCAGGCTTAGTTAAGGGGTAATCAAATTTATCAAAATAGCCAACAGTTGAGGCAATTGAACTACTTTGCTGGAGCCGCAGCGGCGATGCCATACTGGGATAATACCTGATTTATGCCAGCGGCCAAAGTTTTGACAGCTTCTGGGGTAGATTTTCCTTGATTTACTCCGTTAATGGCGTCGGCAAAATATTGGCCCAAGCGGCTGTTAATCCCTGTCGGTCCATCCCAAGTAAAGGAAGCTAAGTACCAGGACTTGGCCACCGGGGCTTGGGAAATATAGGCTCCCACATATGGATCAGATTGCAACAAACTGGCCATGTCTTGGCGGCTGTAAGGTTCACCAAACTTACGCCCGGAAGCCACAGCCTGCTGGTAGTACTTTTGTAAAGTATCTTGGCTAGACAACCAACCCACAAATTCCCAAGCTTCTTTTGTATGGGCACTCTTGGCATTTACTGATTCGGCCCAGTAACTGGCCCAGGTAATTGGTTTCTCACCCCGGGCGGGATCTAGGGGTAATTGCGGCACCGGATAGACTTTGAACTTCAAACTCGGATTGATAGCTAGCATGTCAAATACCCGCCAGGAGGGGCCAAAGTACAAAGCTAATTTGCCATTGGCAAAAGCGGTGGTGGAATTAGGCATAGTGGAGTTCCACACCCCGTCAGTGCGCGTAAAGACGGTGTAAAACTCCAACACGTCTTCAGCGGCTTTGCCGGAGGGGGCGTTTAAGTCAACATTATTTTGCAGTAGCAAGGTAGCCACAATATCTTGCCAGTGGTCGACATTGTCAGCTGTACCCATGGCCGCTCCAGCTACCAACACCCGGCTCCCAGGTTTACATTTCCCATCGGGGGTATCACAGACTGACAAATCAATGGCCGTCTGCCTTAGTTCTTCCCAAGACTGAGGTACGGACTTACCAGCTTGGGACAGTAAATCTTGATTGACAAATAAACCCAGGCCATCAATTTCCAAAGGTACCGCCACATAGTTACTTCCTACCCGCAGGTCCACCTTGGTAGTGGGATAGAAGGTGGACTCAAAAGTGGTGGCCGAGTAAATTTCAGCCGGGATAGGAGCCAAATCAGCCTTAAACATGGGCACCCAAGAATTGTGAATGCGAAAAATATCCGGGCCGGTGCCTTGACTTAAGGCATTTTGTAACCGTTCTCGATATTCATGCTGTGACTGGAACAAGTAATTGATTTTGACATTGGGATGAGCAGCTTGATACTGATCAATTAATGGTTTGGCGATGGTATCGGCTTCCCACAATCCCCACCAAGTTAAAGTGACCGGACCAGCAGATTTGGGCTTGATAAATTTTAAGCCGGCCCAAATACCCGCTCCCACCAATAGTAAAACCAAAATCCCCAGTAATACACCCTTCAGGGGAAATTTACTGGCTTTAATAACTTGAGTTGTGGCTGGGTTATGCGACACCACCGGTCCCGGTGTTGGTGGGGGTGGGGGGGGAATATCCATTGGCTCTAGTATACCCACAATAGGGTAAAATTGAAAAGATGAAACGCGCCTGGTTAATTATTCTCGTAGCTGTAGGTCTAGTTGTGGTAGCAATCTTTGCTTTCGAAATTGCCTACTGGGGCAAAATCTATCCCGGAGTCAGTGTGGCCGGAATGAATTTGGGCAATTTAACCCCAGTTCAAGCCCAAGACCACTTGCAATCCCTTCTCATTGCTCAACCACTCACTTTGACTTGGAATAATACTCATTGGACTATCAGTCCCCAAGACATTAATTTGCAATACGACGCGCAAGCCAGTGTAGCCAAAGCACTCCGATTTGGTCGCCAAGGCCAAGTATGGGCAAGTTGGCCAGCTAAATACACCGCTTTTACCACAGGCGTAGACTTAAGCCCCGTTTTTTCCTGGCAGGAAAACCAAGTAGTCGCCTCTACTGCCAGCATTTCGGCCCAAATAAACATTCCTGCTCGGGAACCGGAAATTGTGGTCGAAGCGGGAGAAGTCAAAGTTCTGCCAGGAGAAAATGGCCAAGTTGTAGACGAGCAGCAACTGCAACTTAATCTGCAACAAGCAGTAGGCCATCTACCACCGACAACTATTGCCATACCAGTAATTCAACTTCGACCTCAACTGACCTCAGCTCAAGCTCAAACCCTGCGTTTGCGCGCTGAAAAGCTCTTAAACAAAAAATTAGTCCTTATTAATGAGGGCCAAAAATGGGACATTGACAATCAAGACATTTTGGCCTGGTTAGACGTCAACAACTGGAAACGACTGGCAATTGAAACTTGGGTCCAGCAACTAGCAACTGGTATTGATCGTCCGGCCCAAAATGCCCTGTTTAACTTTGTTACCGGGGGCCGGGTGGAAGAATTTAAACCAGCTCAAGACGGCCTGACCGTAGATCAAGAAAAATTAACGACGGCAATCATTACGGCTTTAAGCCAACTAGAACAAAGTCAGGAAGTGCCACCGCTAACTATTCCTGTCAGTCACGTTGCTCCTACAATCACCACTGCGGCTGTGAACAACCTGGGCATTAAAGAGCTCATTGGTCACGGTCAATCTGATTACACCGGCTCCATTCCTAATCGTGTTTTCAATTTATCAAAAGCCGCTAAAAATTTTAACGGGGTGTTAGTCGCTCCCGGAGAAACCTTTTCCTTTAATAAATACGTCGGGGATATTTCGGCCGCCGGTGGTTACAAACCAGCTTACATCATTAAAGAAGGTAGAACTATTTTAGGTGACGGTGGTGGCGTGTGCCAAGTATCCACCACTTTATTTAGAGCCACGCTAAATGCTGGATTGCCTATTGTAGAAAGAAACGCCCACGCCTACCGGGTACACTACTACGAAAATGACAGTGGCCCCGGAATTGACGCCACCATCTTTACTCCTTCAGTTGATTTCAAATTTACAAATGACACCCCCGGCTATATTCTGATTCAAACGAGCATTGATACCCAAACCCGCAAGTTAATTTTTGACTTGTATGGCACTTCAGACGGCCGGGTAGCTACAATTACCAAACCTAAAATCTGGGATGTCACTCCACCCCCGCCGGATTTATATACCGATGACCCCACTCTGGCTCCTAATACAGTTAAACAGGTGGATTTCAAAGCTTGGGGGGCCAAAGTCTCTTTTGACTACAAAGTGGTCAGAAACGGAGAAGTGTTGCAATCCCGCACCTTTTATTCTAACTTCCGCCCCTGGCAAGCGATCTTTCTAAGAGGACCACAAGGATAAAGTCAAGACTTGTCCTTTCACTTACTCAGTAGGACAATTAGCCTATGTTTCCCCATCTCAAGTTACCCAAAATTGAACTATCCCCCGTCAGTCAAATCAAGTTTATTTTGCGCGAGGTCACTAAACTGCTGTGGACCACCAGTCCCCGAATGACTATTTCCCTAGTTTTAGTCAACATTGTTAATAGCCTTACCATTCTACCGGCCCTGTACTTAGACAAATATTTCATCGACACGATTGTCAATAACATAGGTAAACCTTGGCAAGGAGCAGTTAGAATAATTGCTTTTATAGTCTTATTGCGTTTTATCAATGGCACAGTTAAATCTATTACTAATCGCCTCATTGGATACTACAACCGTTTTCTTTCTCGCCGGTTGGCTGACAAAATTGATGTACTGGTTGGGGAAAAATATTCGCAAATAGATGTTTCATTAATTGAAGATCCGAAGTTTAAGGACCGCTATTCTAAAGTAGAACGTGAGGGGAGTTCACGAGCTCTTCCTCTAGTTTCTTCATTTGCTGATTTGCCTCTATATGTCAGCGGCATTATTTCCTCCCTTTCAATTTTTATCTTTTTCCAACCGTGGTTAGCTGTTTTGGCCATCGGCTTTCTCATTCCAGTACTCATTGTTGATGCTAAATTTATCAAACTTGATTACAAAATAGAGACGGAACTCAGTCCTAAATATCGCTTACGCGGAATGCTGGGCTACTATCTGATTCAATCCAGAAGTTACCTAGAACTGCGACTGCTGCGGATTAACAAATACTTAGTAAACAGACTGGCTGAAGTCCAGAACCATATTACCACCCTTAAACAAAATAAAGTTAAGAGTCGAGTAACTACTCGCTCCCTAGTTTCTCTTCCTCAAGACGTATTCTTCTACAGTTTAGATATTTATTTTGCTTTCTTAACCATTATTCATCAAATCACCATCGGCTCTGCCTTGGCTTATGTCCGAGCGGTATCTTCTTTTAGAGACAATTTAGGAGGATTAGTGGGAGCTTTTTTACAGTTTTATGAAAACTATCTTTATGTCTCTGATTTGGTTTGGTTTCTCCACCTCCAACCTAACCGCAACCCCCAAGCGGGTAAGGCCTTCCCTAAAAAGATTCGCTCGGGAATTAACTTTGACCATGTGTGGTTTAAGTATCCTGAATCAAAGGAGTGGATTCTTAAAGATGTGAATCTTGCCATTAAACCCGCCGAGAATATTGCCTTGATTGGAGAAAATGGCGCCGGAAAAACCACCTTGGTCAAGCTTCTGGCTGGATTTTATCAACCAACCCAGGGAAAAGTTACCATCGATAATATCGAAATCGACCGCTACCGACTAGACGACTATTGGAAAAATATCGCGGTTCTTTTCCAAGACTTTGAGTTTTATGACTTCACCGCCCAAGAAAGTATTGGCTATGGAAATATCGACAAAGTAAATCAGATTCAAGAAGTCCGTAAATACGCCAAAATGACCGATATCGACAAGTGGATAGAATCTCTCCCACTTAAATATCAAAATTCTCTCTCCCGCCACTTCGAAAAAGGAGTGCAACCATCTTCGGGCCAGTGGCAACGCATTGGTCTGGCCAGAACTCTGATAAAAGACTCTCATATCTTAATTTTAGATGAACCCACTAGTAACGTTGATCCCCAAGCAGAGGAAGACATTTTTAACAAAGTTTTAAAACTAGGTAAAGAAAAGATTCTGATTTTTATTTCGCACCGTTTTAGTACCGTCCGTAGGGCTGACAAAATCATTCTCCTAGAAAAAGGGGCTATCTCGGAGCAAGGTAGCCATGAACAACTGATGAAACTTGGCGGTAAATACGCCCACTTGTTTAATCTGCAGGCCAAAAGTTACCAGTAACTATGTTTGGGCCTAAAGTTTTAGAAGCATTTACTTCAAACTTCAGTGGCCAAGTGGAAGTACGCAAGTTAGGTCGAGATCTATATGTCACCACTGGTGGCCTAACCCAAAGTGGCGGATTGATAAACGAGTTGTGGACAAAAACTTTCAAAAAAATTCCTAAGAAAGAGTTGTTAAACAAAAAGTGGTTAATCTTGGGTCTGGCTACTGGCACGGTGGCTAAAATCATTGCCCAGAAATATGCCCCATTGCAAATGGTGGGGGTAGAAATTGACCCACTAATGTTGGAAGTGGGCTACAACTACTTTGGCTTAGATCAAATTCCCAATTTAGAAATAGTCACCGCGGATGCTAACGACTATGTACACCAAACCAAGCAAAAATTTGACTGGGTGGTAATCGATACCTATGTGGGAGACCAATTACCCACCTTTGTTTACGACCAGAAATTTTTAATAGCTATTAAAAGACTGGCTCAAAGAGCCATTTTTAATCACCTTTTTTACGACGCTGCCAAAAAGATTAAAGCCGAAACTTTAGTTAGGCAGTTAAAGATGGTCTTCCCCACTCTTAAGCTGCACCGGGAGTTGACTAACCTATTAGTAATTTGTGGCTAAAAACCGTATAATTGAGGTTTGCATATGTTAGGGTTTTTAAACAGATTTTTAGACGTCAATCAAAAAGAGGTTCGCCGCTTACAAGAGTTTGTGGTTAAAACTAACCAGTTCACTGACAAGTACAAAAGGGTGAAAAATGACGAGCAATTTGCCGCCCACACCGCGCAATTTAAAAAGCGGTTAGCCGAGGGTGAAACTTTAGACCAACTCCTGCCTGAAACCTTTGCCTTAGTGCGCGAGGCGTCTGACCGGGCCATTGGTTTGCGGCCTTTTGATGTGCAGTTGGTCGCCGCGGTAGCTTTTCACCAAAGCAAAGTTGCCGAACAAAAAACTGGTGAAGGTAAAACTTTGTCCGCTGTAGCTGCTTTGTACTTAAATGCCCTAACTGGTAGGGGGGTACATTTGGTCACTGTCAATGATTACTTAGCCCGGCGCGATGCAGGTTGGAATGGCCCTACTTTTAATCTATTGGGGATGTCTGTAGGGGTGATTGTCCATGACCAATCATTTCTCTACGATCCTCAATACTCCGACCCCACTCACGGTGATGACCGCTTGGCCCATCTAAAACCTGTAGCGCGGAAAGAAGCTTATGGGGCCGATATTACCTACGGCACCAACAATGAATTTGGTTTTGATTATTTGCGCGACAATATGGTGGGCAGATTAGAAGACAAAGTCCAACGGGGCCACCACTTTGCGGTAGTCGACGAGGTGGATTCCATTTTAATTGACGAAGCCCGCACGCCTTTAATCATTTCCGCCCCCGACACTGAACCTACTCAAAAATACTATGAATTTGCCAAGTTGGTGGAGAGATTGTCGGCGGATACGGACTTTATTATTGACGAAAAACACCGCACGGCTAATT
>OBEQ012905965.1_pt1 | contig 11626 bp, 6 predicted proteins | sample 1670901 | NCBI WGS metagenome assembly OBEQ01 (sample SAMEA104232315, study PRJEB22302) | groundwater metagenome | biome: forest; feature: aquifer; material: groundwater | place: USA | collected 2011-08-07 | depth 5.4 m | reverse complement strand
TAGTGATGACTGATCCAAAATTTGACCCAAGAACCGAAGTAGCTATATCTTCTGATTTAAATATTAAAACAGTAACAGGGACAGGATCGGCAGAAATCACCAGTTATACTCCCAGTCAAGTAAAAATAAAAACTGAAACAGGTCAGGATGAAATATTGGTATTGGCAGATCAATATGATGATGGTTGGAAAGCAAAAATTGACGGAAAAGATGCTAAAATTAGCCGAGCAAACTTAATTTTTAGGGCAGTTAAAGTTCCTGCAGGCAAACATGAAGTTGTATTTTATTACTGGCCAAAGTCTTTTGAAACCGGGCTCAAGATAAGCGCCGCCACTGCCATACTGATTTTTATTATGATCTTATTTTCTCTCAAAATTCGTGTTCTCTAAGATAAACAAGTAAGAACCAATTAAATTACCGGTAAAGTTTTTAACATCAGGAAAATGCCCGATATAAACATTATCAAATTTCTTAAATTGTAATCCAGCTAGCTCTGTATGATTTTTATTCTGAGAAATAACTAAAGAGGGATCAACTCTTCCATAGACAGGATAAGCAAATTCAATGTTATCTATCGCGTCTGAGAGAAAAACATATTTATATTTACCCTTGTTTTGCAAAGCTTGCTCTGAGGCGGTCTTTGCAGAATATGACCAAAAATTGCCATATTCTTTTGGGGCAAGAAAATATAATTTCTGTATAAAAAATGTAAACTGGATAGTAAAAGTAAGTCCTAGTATAAATAAGACTACTCTATTCTTATAATTTAATATCATTGTTAACCCCAAACCTGATAGGATTATAAGCGGAGGCAACATAAAAGAACTTCTTAGGCCGTGAGGTAAATCAACAAGAGCAGTTGGGATTGGGGCAATAATTAGCCAAGCAACTAAAAATAACAATAACCGTTTGTTTTTTTGCCAGAGAGTCAAGATCCCAAGTAATATTAAAATTAACTCAACAAAATAAATCTGCCCCATTGTTGCCATATTGTGTCTGGGGTTTCTGTCTCCATGTAAAACTAAGAAATCAAGGGAAAAGTTCTGCAGATAATTTTCAATAAAAACTTTTGTATATTCCACTGGTTTGTTATGAAAATATTTAGCCAATGATGCTGGTAGGTTACTAATATTTCTTTCTAAGTTTATCTTCTGTTCTATACTATTTTTTAATTTGTCTTGGGAGAAAATATTTATATCAGAAAACCGCTTTTCTGAACCCCCCAAAAAGGTCTGACTTAAAGCACTAAGTCCTAAAATTATAAATAATACTGATCCAATCAAGAAATATTTTCTATCTCTTATGCCCTGATACCAAATCAGTAACGGCAGAAATAAAATAAGGCTTACTTTATATGTTGGATAAGTGTGCAAAGTTAATCCAAAACATAAGCTTGAAAAAATGTAAGATGCGGGTTTTTCTTTTGCTTTAATAAAAAGATATATCCCGAGAAGTGCCAGAAATAAGGCGAAGTGAGCTTCAAATCCCCCTCTACTTAAGGAGATATCCCAAGGGGAGACCGAAGCGATAAAGCTGGAAGCTAAACCAACTTTATCTGAAAATAGTTTCCTGCCTATATAATATAAAAGGAGAATGATTCCTAAACCAGAAAGAATTGAGAGACCTCTAACTCCTAAAGCACTAGGTCCAAAGATTGCTAGAAAGGGGATGGAGCCATAAACATAGCCTGCCGGCCGGCCTGCTCCCATTTGGAATGTTAAGGGAAAGTAGTTTCCTAGCTGATCTTGTCCTATCTTCAATAAGGAATTGGAATCTAGCGCAATAGTTAATTCATCTCCGTATAAAGCAGGCGGATTAGCCTGAATGTTTATTACTCTCAATAAAAGACCTATGAGCAATATCAAAAAAAGTTTCATACTTTCTTCACTCTATATATTACTACTTCGTCATTTTCAAAAAAGCCTTCTAAACCATTTTCTTCTACAGATAGAGGTTTTTCAAGCTCACTTTTTGCAATATAAATAAAACTAATATTGGCCCTTTTAAGAAAGTCTCTATTCCAGGAAAAGTCAGATTGTTCAAAAAATTTTCTCTTATTTTCTAATCTTTGATCCATTCCCGGATAAAATAAAAGTGTGACATGTTCAGACGCAAGATAAGAACTTCTTCCTGTTAGAGCTGTGATATAAAGAGTATCATACCAGGCATAAATTGGTCTTGGCTGATATTTAAACTTATCTTTTAAATACTGATTGAAGGGTAAGTTTAAAATGATAGCATCTTCCGGCGAGTTCTCTTTCAAAAAGTTAAGTGCAGCAAGTTCCATATTAGTAATTTTTGCAAGAGGGGTGGTATTTGGTCCATAAAATTCAACCAGATTACCTACCACCGTGGGTATAGAAAGACTGATCAAAAATCCCATTATTATCACTTTGATTATTTTACTTTTGAAGAAGGTTAATATTCTATAAGTTGAAACTGCCCCGAAAAAACCAAAAATAAACAGAAAATATTGCATGAACTGAATATTGTTATAAATAAGCCCTTTCTGAACAAACAAAAGTGGTACGGCGAATCCGGTTAACATCGTTACTATAAGCATTATTTCAATAGGATCTTTTAATACCAAGGCTCTGCCAAAAATAAACTTTCTAATTAACTCAACTATTCCTAAAATTCGCATTCCTGAATTACCCACTAAAAAAATAGCAAAAGCTGTCGTCTCTAGTTGAATAACCCTAAGGTTTGCGTGCCAAGTTCCTTTTGAAAGATAATGCTGCCTTCTATTTTCTAAATCTATCCAATCCAGCTTATCTACAACCATTGTTCTAATAAACCACCAAGGAAGGAACATTAAAAATGAAGCTGCATCTTTGGATGTCATTACCTTGAAGGTTACAAAATTTGATAATGCTAGTAAAGAAGCTAAGAGAAGAGTAGAAAATTTTCGTTTATTTATAAAATCAATTAACGAGGCAGCTCCCAAACCTATTAACATTACAAATCCACCAGATACTTTAAAACCAGAAAGAATTGAACCAATCAAGAAAGCTATCAACAACCAGATTAGATTTCTCTGCTTTAAATATATTAAATAGCTTAAGAAAAAGGTTGCCAGTAGACCATGTGAGATGGCATGAGGAGGGTTACCTAAAATTGTATTTTGTTGTGCTGCCCAAAAAACCGTCTCTCCTGCGAAAAGATTACCGTGTTTAATGAAAGTAACTACATAGCCAAAACTCCCAGTAAAATAAGTAAAAATTATTGCCAGATATCCTATTTTTTTACTCGAAGAGGAGCTTTGCTCATTTTCTTGCCACCTTGACACAAATGCAAAAACACTTATTCCTATAAGTAGCGAGAAGATAACCGGGAAAAACCTAAAATACAAATCTAAAGATTGAAAGATAGGAAAAATTCTTGCAAATTCACCCATCAATACATCAACTAAATAGTGGTAGTTATAAAGTAACTCTCCAGAAAAGCCGGGATTTTGAGGAGGAATGGATTTTTTTATTGCCTCCATTACAGAGACATGCCACAAACCATCATGCCCTTGAGAACTCCAAAAATGGAGACCGTCTTTATATAAATATCCGCTAGGAAAATTAATAAATCCCTGTACCAGAATTCCTAGCACTATTAATAGTAAGAGAAGCTTATCTTTTACAAATATCTTCCAAGGACTGATCGTATCCCACCTATATTTTAAAATGATCAGCAAGCACGCAACTAATAATAAAGGTAGCATTAACCATCTTAAATTCCACAGACCCAAAATAATTGCCATCAACACAAAAAGGATCATCCCTAAAGATAGAGAAAGCGCAATGATTTCCTGATCTTTAAGGAACTTCTTTTGAGTTGCTATTACTGAGAATCCTATTGTGTAGAAAACTAAAGATGAAATAAGGAAAAAACTCAAAAAAAATATTAATGTTTGTATCAAAGAGAGCATTTTTATTCTACTTTATATATAACAACTTCCTCATTTTCAAAGATATTTATAACATTTTTAGTGACTTCATTGAGCCTAATTTCGAATTGCTTAGGCAGATAAATATATCTTATATTTCTTTGTATAAGAAAGTTTGAGCTTTGGTTTACAAAGAAATCCTTTGTTGCCACCAATCTTTTTTTATAATCCGTTAAAAGAATTTGTAGAAAGATACTTATAATCATAATTACATCGTTTTAAGCTTACTACAGAAACTGCGCCAAAATCCACCTTGTAAATAATTACTGTTTATACTAAGATCGATATAAGAATGCTCATTAATTTTAAAAAACTACTGACCAATAGATATTTTCGAATATTAATATTTCTTCTAACACTTTATTCAACTTTTGTCCTAAGAGCACATAATTATGAAAAAGAACCGACCGTCAATCATTTAGATGAATTAAATTACAGCTTGTCCGGAATAAATTTAATTGAAACGGGAATTCCAGTTTCTTGGTCAAATTTTGACTACCCCAAAAGAGCACTAATTTTTAGCGGGAAGATAGATTATAATGGAGGAGAACCTTCTGCATCTGTTGACCTTTATAGACCATGGTTAGATCACCCACCGCTATTTTCTTTAATAGTTGGCTGGTCGGCGCATATAAACGGAGTAGACAGAAATGGATTCATTCCAAGCTCTTATTCTAGAATTCCGACCGTTTTAATGGCAGCAGTTACCTCAATAATGATTTTTCTAATTGCCCGTCTTATTTCGGGATATTGGACCGGAATACTTTCCATGATAGTTTACGGAACAGTACCTCTTTTTGTTTTTGCTTCAAGAAGCGCAATGGCAGAAAACTTTATTGCGCTTCTTTTTACAATTATATTTTATTTGTTGCTTAAATTTCTGGACAATCCGAGAACATGGTATATTTATCCAATTCCTATACTTGTGGGAGTAGCAGGTCTTTCTAAGGCTACCGGATTTTTTCTTTTACCGTTTGCAATGTTTGTTATCTTTGTTACCTATTATTTACAAAAGAATATCAAATCAGCCCTTTATAGTAATATTTATTTAATCCTAGGTACATTACCTTTCATAGCTGCATTCTTTGCTTATGGATATTTATATGATCCAGAAATTTTTAATAAAATATTGGCAATTCAATCAAATAGACCGATTGGATTTGGTAGTCTTGCTTGGTTTTTTATTACCCCTTCTTATTCTACAGCTTTATTCAAAGATAGTTGGTTCGTATTTTGTCTACTAACCTCTGCATATTTTATATTCACTACCAAATTTGGATTAAAAAATATTAAAGAGTTAATAGACAAGAATTCTTTGGTAATTCTTGCTTTTGTATATTCTGTAATGGTAGTAATGATTTCGGGAGGAGAGAATGATCTACTGGCTTGGTATAGATTCCCATCTTACCCCTTTTTGGCGATAATCGGAAGTTGGGGCTTACAAATTATAGTTAGGAAGGCAGATTTTTTTGCAAGCTTTTTAGCAGTTGGGATGCTTTTAGGAAATCGGATGCTTCTATCAAATGCTTTTCGAGATAATGTTCATCCTTCAGATTATAGAAATATTTTAGGTTTACTACTTATGCCCTCAATTTTAAGACCGTTTTTCCAGAGTAAAGTACTTGATAGAGTTTGTAAAATTTTTATAATTATCGTCATTACCATCGGTATATATATAAACGTTATTTATATATACAACTCCTTTGAGATCCTTTGTGAGAGCAAATCCTGTCCGTTTGGTCCGTCAACTAAATTATCAACTATTCATTTCCCGTTCTTTTGGAGATTTATGGTGCTGGGTACACCTGACCGGTATTAAATTATCTTTAGCTATTAGGCAGAGAGTTAAACTTTTCTTATCTAAAAATTTAGGACTTGTTCAAGACATAACTGCTAGAGTATACTGCAGGAAATAATTTAATATGCCCAAAATACTGTTGCTTACGACTTCTTTAGCGGTTGTAATTCTTACAGCTTTAGCTACCCTTTTTTTAAACAGTGGGCAGAAAACAATTTCTAAAAATGAGGTTGAAATAGCTGTTAACCAGGCCAAACATTTGTATGATCAGGAAAAAGAAAGAGGAAGAGATTTCTCGTCCGGTCCTTGTCTTTCTAATGCATTAATGCCTGGTTGGGTTTTGGATATTGCCCACAACCCCCGTCAAAAAATAGATGATTTAGCGGAAAACCAGTGTTCTGCATACATTGAAGGAAGAGCCCAGCATTTTGTTGAGTTAGATACAGTAGGAAATTTGATTAAGGCTAAATAACTTTCGTTACAAAGATAAGTTGTAACCAGGATTTTTGGTTGAGGAATTCAATCTATCATATATATAACTACTTCTTCGTTCTCAAAAATATTTTTAATACCTAAAGTCTCATCAATCCGTAAATTATATATTTTGGGAAGATATATATACTTAATATTATTTTCCTTCAAAAAGCTTTCTCCGACAGTCTGGTAAAAGAAATCCTTTGAAGCAACTAAACGTTTTTTATAATCTGTAAGCAAAATCTGATTTTGAGGTTCATCCTCTAAATAAACACTCTTTTTAGATAAGGCTCCCACATAAGCCGTACTATCATAGACAAAAAGCGGCCAAGGCTCAGCTATTTTCTGTTTAATTTTTTTGTCATAAGGAAAGGTAAGTATTACCCCCCTATCTTGTTTTGACAAAAACTCTAAAGCTTCTAACTCTTTTTGATCAACCCTTGCGTGTGGTAAATAACCTGTGTAGTAGGTGGCTGTAACAACTGAGTTTATTGGAGTCAAAATCAAAACAGTAAAGATGATTAAAACGGAGAGAAATTTAGGCAGTTTAAAAAATAAATAGGATAAGGTAGCACCGGCAAATAAAGCTGCTATATAAAGACCATAATAAGAAAACTGAATTGTATTCCATGGATTTCCTGATTGTATAAATAATATGGGAATAAGAAAAGAAAAAGTAGAAAAAATTAACAGGATGAGAAAATTATTATCACTAAAGATAATTTTTATTTTTAGGAGCGAGCCAAGACTTAAAACTCGAAGTCCCAGGTTACCTACAATAAATATAATTAAACTCAAAGCTTCTACTGAAATAAATTTAAACCAGTTACTGTTTTCAAAACCTGCTTGGCGTGCTAAGGAAAGTCTTGCCCATCCCACTCTATCAGGGGAGTCAATCATTGAATGAATAAACCAAAAGGGTGCAAAAATTAAAAGTCCGGAAAAGGCTTGGAAATTGGCAAAGAAGATCAAAGCAGTAATAATTAACCCGCAAACAAAAACCAATAGATACCAGCTTTGCCTTTTGATAATTCCTAAAATTAGCAGTGAGGCTAGCATCAATACTGCACCGTAAGCCTTAAAGCCTATTAAACTACCTGTTAAGATGATCGCCAAAATTATATTATTTTTTATCTTTTTCTCAAATGTAAATAGAATATGAAGCAAAGCAATAATTATTAGTAAAGATATGGCAAAAGGCGGGTTTAAATTGTAGGAAATTGATTGATTGGCCCAAAAAGCAGATTCACCGGCAAAGTTTCTTTCTTTAATATAAGCAACTATCCATCCAAAACTACCGGCAAAATATACAAAATATAAACCAAGGAGTACTGCAAGTTTGTCTTTGAATAAATTAAAAATAAGATAATAAGTACCAATACCCAACATTAAAGAAAAAATAACCGGATAGAATCTGAAAACTAAATCTATAGGTGGGATAGTTGATAAAAAATTGGTGGCAGCAATCAGCAGATCATAAAAGAAGTGATAATTTTTTAGAACAGTTCCTGCGAAAATTGGATTTTCCGGTGGTACTGATTTAATCAGCTGATTAATTAAACTCAAATGCCATATACCATCATGTGTATTTGGACCCCAAAATCCTAAACCAAAGGGGTATGTAAGACCATTTTTAAAAGTGGGGATTACTTGAAAAATAGTTCCCATTAAAATAATAACTACCGATGCTAAATTAAACCAACCTCGTGGGATTTCAATTTTAACCCGGTAAAATTTTAAGCGTATAAAAAGTACGATGTTTACAAAAAGATATAGAAAAATTAATGGCCTTAAGTTTAATAAGCTAAGCAAATAAAATATTAGAGTAAGTGTAACAAAACCAATAACGGTTGATAAGAAGATCCGGAGGAAGAGTGGCTTCCTTTCGAAAGACTTTTTGGTGATTATTAGACCGGGGATGATACAACCAATAATTAAAAATAGAATGAAATAAACTGTTTTTGAGAAAACACTTGCTATTGACCATTTAAAGGAACCTTCCTTTAAAGTTGTTTGTTGTTTTGGAGTTTCCGTCTGATCTTTTGTTGCATTAAGTATTGCACCGTCTATAGATTGAATTTTCCCGTCAATACTTATATCTCTCGGTAAAAATCCAATTTTTCTTAAGTTCCCTGCTTCATTTTTATAACTAAAATAAAAGTTGTCAGCTTCTTTGTTGAGGTTAAAATCGCTAATTTTTCCTTGATCAATAACCCATTTATGCCCATAAGTAACATCATCCAAAACCCTGGTTGCAAAAGTGGCAAAGTTTAACTCTGAACATTTTTTTAAAAAACATGGTTCTTCCCCGCCGCTAATATATTGTCTTATATCCCGGAAAACACTTCCATCTTGATTAATAAACCAACCTACCCGGTAGTATGGATTCATATACCAAACTACTTTCTTGTAAGTTTTTAGCGGATCCTCCGCCGCAATTAAATGCTCGGGAGAAAGTCCAGGGAATCTATTTGTATACCAGGAGGAAAAATCTTTCAATGATACAATCCGAAACTCCTTGTTTTTTTGCTTATCTGCCAAAACCGTAATTTGATTTTCATACTCTTTTCCATATTTCTCCCAGGAATAAGAATTCTCCAACCCCACGACCAAATGGCCAAATTTATTAAATTGTTGTTTGGTATATATATCGACTAAGGCTGAGAAGTAATCAGTATTTAAATTATGATAATCAATATAATCATTTGCCTGAATACTAAAGGTGCTTTGCTCTACCCCGTCACCATATCCGTTGACCGGATCCCTAGAAGCCCATTGCATCATTACTACAGGCAGTTTGTTTTCCAAAGAGCTGGCAGGATGGAGAGCATTATTTTTGGCAGGATAATAGGGGGTTCCAAAATACTGTCCCCAGATTTGATAGTTATCGGTAGTGTATTGGTCTGAAACAATTAAAGCAGCTGTAACTGCATATTTTTTCTGCATATAATCCAAGGAGAAACTGTCTATCCACCATGCCCCAACAGAAGTAGGGTAAAACCCAAAAACTTCATTAAACTTGGAAAAGGCAGAATCTATTAATTTTTCGCGCTCGTTTCTTTCATAACCTGTTAAAAAGGCGCTTCCTGCAGTATGCCAATTTTCTCCACTGTGATATTTTACTCCGGCCTCTTTTGCCCAAGTAGGAGTAATTTCTAAAAATAATCCAATTTCATGACTGGGCGGTGTTTTTAGAAGATCGCTAATTTTTTGATTACTCAAAGCATCAAAGCGAATTAGCCAAGTGGCAGGCAGATTAAATTTCTGCAAAATTTTCATCTCTCCTTCAACTGCTATCAGGGAACTCTGATTTTTTTCTTGCCAAAAATCCTCACCTCTAACTGGATTAACAATTGATACAAAGGAATTTGACTCTGCCAAAGCGGGTGTTGGTTTAAGAAAAACTAGTGCAGCAAGAAAACAAATTAAAAATTTAATCATTTTTAAAACTTGTCAGATAATACATTATCCTTTGTCTAGATAAAGAAAAAATTAAACCGCAATAAAAAGTCGCACTCACGATCACTACTAAACTTAAACTAAAGAAATTATAAACAAATATATTACTTAGGAAAAATGCAAAAATTGCCATAACTAAAGAAGCAAACATCGGCTTCCAGATGTTTTTGATAATTTTTATATCAACTATTTTTTTAATAACAAAAATAGGAATAATAGAGGTCACAGAGATCGCTGCCGATGCAATACCTACTCCCAAGAAACCAAAATAGATTGTAAGTATTGGTGATAAAGCCCATTCAAGCACTGTCCACATAACCATCAGTTTAAGAGTAATTTTGATTCTACCTGTAGCATTCAAAAAGTTTGTGAAAGGAGAAGAAAGAGTTGCAAAAAAAGCCCCTGTTCCAAAAAGATAAATTAAGGGTAGGGCTGGTTGCCATTTAGAAGAAACTACGTGACTTATTAAACTAGGAGCTAGTGCTATGAGTCCAAAAAGCATCGGATAAAGCATCAATGATGTTACAAATAAGGAATCTTCTAGTGTCTGTTCAAGCTTTTTTCTATTATCCTGAAGTCTTGAAAAAGCAGGAAAGGTAACTCTGATCATAATATTCATTATCTCCAAAGGTAAAAAGGCTAGACTTTGTGCCCAGGTAATATAACCAACTCCTAAACTTCCTACCATCCTAGCAATTACCAGCGGAACCAATCTATCTTTTAAAAGTGCCAGTATTGAGTTGAGTTGAAATGGTAATCCAAAGCGTAAAAGAGTCTTAACAGAGACTGATGAAAAACCAACCGAAACTCTCCATGGAGCTACAATATAAATTGTAATTACGCCAACTAAACTTCTTGCTAGTACTGCGATACTGAAAGCAGTTATGGAAAAATTAGCAAAGCTTAAATAAATTAAAGCTATATTAAAAATTATTGTTTCCAAAATTTCGACAAAAACCAGAGGCCGAAATCTCAGATTGCGTTCCAAAAGCACTGAGGGGATAACCTTTAGAGAAACTAAGAAAAAACTTATTGCCAAAGACCTGATAAGCCACATCCCCATCTGATCTAAGTTATAAAAGGAGGCAAATTGGGGGGCTCCAAACCAAACAACAAGAAAAATTATGAATGCTAAAATTTCCTGTATAGTAAAGGTGGTCTTGATATCATCTTCAGTAATTTCTCTTTTTTGAATTAATGCTGCAGCAAGTCCTATGTCTGAAAAGAAGGTAAAGAAAGCCAAAATTGATGAGGCAATATTAAAAACTCCAATCACCGAAACCGGCAAGATACGAGCTAAAATTAAGTTAATAGTTATATAGCTAATAGCAAGAAGTACAGCTTTTCTAAAGGTTAGGCTTAAAAAACCGGCAGCTATTTTTTTTCTTAAATTATTGGTATCCATAAACTAACTTATTCCTTTCCTGTAATAACTTAAGGCCCTACGGACTCTAGGAAAAGATATTAAAAACAAAAATGCAGTTATACCAAACCCTCCTGCTGTCATTAAATTTGCTATTGTCCGAACCGGTGTATCAAAAAGTCTTGCAGAAATCTGATGATTTCCTTTTCCTAATATAAAAGTCATTAGACCTAAACTATTATTTTTATAATCAACCTGTATTTCCTTACCATCCACAAAAACTTTCCAATCAGGGAAATAGTATTGGGATAGACGGATTATAGTATGAGCTTTAGTTTCAGTTCTAAAGCTTATCCAATTTGTACCCTCTTTAAAGTCCAAAATTTGACTATCTCCGGTTAATATCTGGTATCTGACGGTAGCAAGCTCTGCAGGAGGTTCTTTAGCATATATTGGAAGATAATCAAAAATAGATCTTTTTATTTGTTTGTCCCAATTCTTACCGCTTAAAAGTTCTTCATCTGTAATTTGTAAAAACTTTTCAGGTCTAAAATATGAAAAATTAAAACCTAAAACTAAAACTACCAACGCAACC
>OBEQ011520000.1_pt1 | contig 11626 bp, 8 predicted proteins | sample 1670901 | NCBI WGS metagenome assembly OBEQ01 (sample SAMEA104232315, study PRJEB22302) | groundwater metagenome | biome: forest; feature: aquifer; material: groundwater | place: USA | collected 2011-08-07 | depth 5.4 m | reverse complement strand
TCAACTAATAATCCTTTCGGATATTTATCATCCCAATTATCAAATTTAAATAAAACATATTTATTAATATATTTTGTTGAAAATGAATTTTTAATTTCATATGGGACTAAAAATATTGGTAATTTTTTACATTCTGGAATACATTTATAGTAAAATTTATTACTATATTTACCAAATGTTTTGTTTTTTTCTAAAATTAATACGCCATGGATATGTGTATTTCTATATGGCGAATCAATAATTTGTATATTGTCACAACTATTTATTAGTATTTTATCTCTGTCAAATATTTTATGTATGTATGGATTTGTTATGTGTTGTGGTTGATATGTTGTATAATTTCTATCTTGAATGTTACATATGAATTCAGTCATGTTTATGTTGTATTGTATTGTATTTAAACAAAAAATATATCAATTTTTTAAAACGCAAAAAAAATTGAATTTTTATTTATATACAATATGTAAATATACAATAAACAACAAACAATAAACAACAAAAATGCAATTATTATGTTACATCAAAAATGAAGAATTAAGAAATGTCTATGAAGAAAAAATTAAAATTCACAATGAAAAAATCAATTCGGGTGAATTATTTTACAATTCAGGATTTGATTTGTATAATCCAGAAAATATGACAATTTTATCATCAGATACTATTATGGCAAATAAAATAGATTTAGAAATTGTGTGTGCGATGTTCAGTGATAATAATTTACCTTTACCTTTTTATTTATATCCGCGTTCAAGTATTTCAAAAACACCTATACGTTTAGCAAATTCAGTTGGTATAATTGATAATAATTATAGAGGCAATTTAATTGCGATGGTTAATAATATTACAACTATTCCATTTGAAATTTTAAAACATGAACGTTATTTTCAAGTTTGTTCGGCAAATTTAGAAAAATTTACGGTTAAATTAGTTAACCATCTTGAAGATTTACAAACAACTGAACGTGGTGCAGGTGGATTTGGTTCTACTGGTAAATAAAAAAAATTGAATAATAAAACATATATTTTTATAATAGCAACAACAAACATAATCATAACAAACAATATTATTTAACATCATAAATGGACATTAATCAATACAAACAACACGATTTATTAAAAAAATCTGATATAACTTATATTTCAAATTACACAACAAAAATTTATCTACATAAAACAAAATTTATTATACCAAATAGTGTAACATGTATAGATTATAGATGTGTTCTCAGTTTAAATTCAATATATCCAAATAGTATAAAATATCTCTTAAATTATACTGATAACAATTATGTTGATGACGATTATATTAATGTTAATTATACTAATAACAATTATACTAGAAAAAACATCATAATTTGTTCAACAAAATTTATTTGTATTAAAAATTTAGTTTGTGATAAACTCGATTTTTATCGAATTAATAAAAATTTAATAAAATATAATATTTTAAATAACATATTTATACAAAATTTGTGTGTACAAAATAATGCAACAAATAAAACAAAAATACAAAATGTATTTTTATTGGAAAATATTACATCAATAATGATAGGTGTTTATGATCATTGTACAATGAAAAATATGTATTCATTTAAAAATATAAAATATGTTACACTTATTGATTCGTTATGTTTATCAAATATATTTTTATTTAAAAATATAAAAATATTACGAATTGTGTACGACATTTCTGTTATGTATCTCAGTAAATTATGTGCATTAAATGTATGCATTTTAATTTTATTTAATTTTTCACATTTTACAAAAATAAATTTAACAAACATTTCATATTTTAAAAATTTAAAAACATTTAAATTTCATGAAAATTTGATTGACAAAAATAATCTGACATATATAAATACGATATTCATTAAAAATGTACAAAATATCATTGTAATGCATAATCAACATATGTCAAACACAAATACATTAAAAAATACACGTGTTTTAATAATATTTGTGTACAGTATGGCAATGAATTTTGAACGTAACCAAAATTATTATAATTTTATTGGTAATTTTAAATTTAATTTTGTTGATATTTTAAAACATAATGTGTCAGGATATGGCACTGATTTAATATCAAAAAATACAAATAAATATTTTGGTGAAGAATATTATAAAATATTCTAAATATTTTTATATTTAAGTGCTAAAAAAATACGTTTAAATGTTACAATGACATAATATGTTAAAAAAATTGAATAATAAAGTGAATGATGAACTACAACGTATATTTTTGTAACAAACAATACAAACAATATAATAAATAAAAATAAACAACAACACAATTTAATATTAAATAATGGTCATCAACAATAATCATGCAAATAGGATTAATGAATACAAACAAACACAATTAAAAATAGTGAATTGCAATAACAACATACCGTCATATGTTTCAAATTACACTACAAAAATTTATTTAAATCATAAAAAAATTATTTTACCAAACAGTGTTAAATGCATATGTTATAATCATTTTTATGAACAAATCAGTTCTGTATATCCAAATAGCATTAAATATATTTTAAACGATAGTCATGAATTTAAATATTGTTATGATCAAGCTTTTGATGATTATTATGTGCATAACAATGTTAATAAAAATATAAATTATTCAAAAAATATAATATGTATTAAAAAAAATATAAGAACCAAATTTACATACAACAATGTAAGCAACATATTTGTTCAAAATTTATATGTAAAAAACAGCATATATAACAAAAATATATATGAAAAAAATATATTTTTATTGGAACATATAACAACCGTTATATTGGATATCGTTAATCAACACCACAGCATAAAAAATACATATTCGCTAAAAAATATAAAACAATTAAAACTTGTAAACACAATGTGTTTACAGAATGTATTTTTATTTAAAAATATTAAAATATTACATGTATTACATACACAATATATTGAAAATGATTATATTCACAATATATGTGCACTAAATGTATGTTGTGTATATATATGTTTGTATGATGAGTATGGATATATGAAAATATGTTGTCCAAATGATAAATATTTTAAAAACATTAAAACAATTGTATTTTATAAAGAAAAAAAAGGTGTTCGCAATCGAATTTATTTGGATTCGAAATATATTAAAAATATTCAAAATATTACTGTTATTGGCAATGTGTATTTGGCAAATATACATATGTTAAAAAATGCACATGTGTTAATAACACTTTTATATATAAAATGTGATAGTAACGATAAATTCATGTTAGATTATTTTAACATGATGGCTAATTTTAAATGTAATTTTATGAAATTTCATAAACATGAAATATTTAATAACACAAATTTTATTGAAAATTCATTAAAACAATATTGTTAAAATCGTTAAAACATTTAAAAATAAAAATTGAATAATGATACATATGATATTCCACAATACATATTGTGGAAGAATATTAAGGAACGTTTAATACTTTTTTATATAAAATAATTAAACGTTCCTTAATATTCTTCCACCATGCATTTTAATTTTATATAATTTTAGCAATGATAATAAAATGAATTTAACAAATATCAAATATTTTAAAAATATAAAAACAATTAAATATTTTGAACATATTTTTTGCAAAAACATAATTTTTACAAACACAATATATATTAAAATGTTCAGAATATTATTATAATCGGTAATCAATATTTATCAAATATGGATATGTTTAAAAATACACGTATTTTAATAATATATTTGCACCAAGGTAAACATGCTAAGTCTGATTATGTAAATTCAATTCGTAATTTTAAATGTAAATTTGTTGAAATTTTTAAATGCAATATTTTATTAAGTTCTAATTATGTTCTTTTACAAAAAAATGTAAATAAATATTTTGGCGAAGAGTATTAAAATATTATAAGTATTTTTTATATTTGTGTGTTAAAAAAATTATGTTTATTTTAAATATTTTGAAAATTTTAAATAAAATATTAATTTTTATTTTTCGTTTTCTTTATTATTTTTGTTTTCATCTTCGTTTTCATCTTTATCGTCATTTTCATTTATTTCTTCTTTATTTTGTGTAACTGTTTGTAATTTTAACATATTTATTATAAATTGTTGTGCTTGTTTTTTATTATTTTCAATTTCTTTTTCTAATTGTTTAATAAGTGTGTCATTTTGTTCACAATATTCAACAATTTCTTTTTGTCGTTCAAGTGTTGGAATTAATATTTTTAAATTGCCGAGAATTTCTTTTGTTATATTCGGAATGCCAACACCTGTTTTAAGATTATCTAATTCTTTGTTATTTTTTAATATATAATAAATATATTTCATTAAACATTTATCTGCAATGTTAATTATAAATACATGATCTGATGGAAAAAATTTGCCATCCGTTAAAAAACAGTTACCAATTGTTCCATTTCTTGCGGTTAATATATATTGACCGTCATATAAATATTCGTCTGTATAACCAGTAATTGCACCAGTTCCATAATATGGATATAATGTACCTGTTTTATTGTCAATAGGCTTATTTTTACCTGTTTTTATAAATACACATAAATCAAATATTTTTTTTGTTGTATTTTCTTTTGACATTTTTTGCATATTTATACAATACTCATTTAACATTTTTAATTCATTGATTTTGTCATTGCTTGTTTTATTTGCTTTTTCATAAATAAAATCTAAATATTTTACAATTTCTTGCTGTTGTTCAAGTGATGGAATTGGAATTTTTATTAATTTAAAAATATCAATTTCTAAATTTTTTTGTGCCGTTCCGCGTGCACAATTATATATGATATGTTGGTTGTGAAATAAATAATATCCTACATATTTTTGCAATAGAATATCAGTTTTGGATTTTATGGATAATCCACTATCATTTAAAAATATTTTTTTATTAATGAATCTTACACATTCTGGTGATAAAGCAAACCTACCTATTAATATTGTAAATCCTTCACGATTAAATTTGTTTGTTGTAGATGTCGCTCTTCCGCTACCATAAACTTCATATTCTCCATCAATATTTTTATTTCGTACAATTCTTGTGCCATAATTTATTTCACAAACTTCTCCAAGTGTTTTAACAACAACATCTTTATTGTATTCTTCTTTATTTTCATTTGCAATATATTCAGCATAATTTAACGAATAAAAATTATTTTTAATTTTTTCAATAGGAACTTCAATCAATAATTTTTTTTCGTCTTTATCAAAATCATAATCATAAAATTTAACTTTTGTTGTTTGAAATGTTTCTATCATTTTATATTTTTTATCTGTTTTTAATGTTTTTGATGTTTTGTATGTTATTTCTAAAACTTCAGTTGTTTCTTTTTTTTTAATAAAGAAAAAAACACATGTTTTAATTGGTGTGTGATCAAACATACCTGACGGTACGTAAATAATTTCTTGCAAATCACATGTTTTCATTAAATATTCCCTAATCATTATTAATGTTGTATTTGTTTTACTAAATAAATCTTGTCCATCAGGTAACACAACTGCACATTTTCCATCTATTTTTAATATATAAATTATTGCTTGAATAAACAATGAAACAGCATTATCTGTTTTGATCGGAATATATTCATCTTTTAATTCATATTTAAAATCATCATATTTCAATCCTTTAATACCAAAAGGAGGATTTGCTAAAACACAATCAAATTTTTTTGTTATTGGTTCGCGAATACTATCGCCTTTATCTAATTTTTCAAACATATGACCTGATGAAATCAACATATTTGCTACTGCCAATTGATACGTATCTGGTTCTATTTCTTTACCATATAACCCATCGGTTCTAATAAAATTCCAATCAATTTTAGTATTTTTTAATTTTTCTGGTTGCAATACATATTTTAAATATGTAGTTAAAAAACCACCTGTTCCCATTGTCGGGTCGCAACATGTGTCTATTTTTCCGTCAGCATGTATTTGTGGATCAATTAATTTTACCATCATTTTTTTAATCGATGGTTGAGTAAAAAATTGCCCCAACACTTTACCTTTCATAATATCTTGTGTAACTTCTTCATATGCACTACCTAATATATCAATTTCGGTATTTGGTAATGTATTTATTTTGTCAATTAATTTTTTATATGTTGATTGGTGTTGAATATCAAAACCTTTATTTTTTAAAAATACATTTTTTGTTGATGGATGATTTGATAAAATATCTTCCCATAAACATTTTAAACGATTTGGTATATTTTCTTCTTTTTCATTTACAAGATTACTAAAATGTGCCGTTTCTAACAATATTTTTTTATGCTGTTCAATATCATTTTCAACAATATGACTAAAATCATATTCATAATTGTCAATATCGATTTCTTTTCCAAAATGTTGCTCAATTGATTTTAATGTTAATAAATATGTCATATTTCTCAATGCTTTATCACCTGTTAATCCTTCATTATCTCTTAAAATATTTAAACAATTTTTAAAAATATTAACAAGCATTGATTTGTCATTTGTTTTTGTTGGTGTTTGTTTGTCATTTGTTTTAACAGGAGTTAATGTGTCTTTTGTTTCGTCTGTTTCAACAGTTTCAACTTTTGCAATATTTGTTGTATTAATTTGTTTGGCAATTTTGTCAGTTTTAGCAATTTTTTGTTGTTTTGTTTTTTTTGTCTTTATTGTTTGTTCGATTTGTTCAGTTTGTTTAGTTTGTTGCATAATTATATAACATAATATATTGTTATGTTAAAAATTCAATTTTTTTTGTTATAAAAAATTTTAGTTATTGTTTATTGTTTATAAAATAATACTTCTTTTTTTTATATTATTTGTGATAACAATTATATCGCCTAATTGTTTTATACCATAATATTTAATCCATAATCCGTTTGGAGGAAATAAATTATCTATTTTGCATAATTGTTCACACACAATTTGTAAATCCAAATAATTTGTTTTAATTTCTGGATATAATTGTAAATATTCATTAATTTTACTTTTACATGTGTTTAAATCATAAAATTTATCTTTAATGCTTAAATATTTTATCCAATTTGAAAATTGTTTTTCAAATGCAATATCTGGTTCTCTTGGCAACTGATTATTTTTGTCACATAATTTATAATAATCTTCTTTATTTTGTACATTTTCATTTGCAATTATTTTTATTGCTTGACTATACGTTAAACCAAATTCAATTCTTTTTGTTGTTTTCAATTTTATTTTTTGTGTTAATTCTTCATTGTATTCAATAGATATACAATTTGTATTGTTAATTATATTTTTAACATAATTATGTTTTTTAATATTAATATTAAATGCTTTGATTTTTTGCATAACTGTTTCATCTTCTAAACCTAATTGATAAATAACTTCTTTAATTTTTTTTAAATCAGTGTTATCATTATTTTCTAACCAATTATTGTTATTATCTAAAATTGGTAATATAATTTTTGTAATTTTATTGTGTTCCAATTTATTTTTTCTGCTTGCTCTCAAAGAAGATTGAACAATGCGAATATCAGAACTCATATTTTCTGCAAAAACTACTGCATCAATGTTATGATTATCATATCCTTCACCCAAACAATATACACATGAAATTATTCCAAATTTTTTGTTGTTAAAATTATTTAATATTTGTTCTTTTTGTGTTTTTGATTTCATATCTCCATGATAAGTTGAATAATATAAATTAGAAATATCAAAATATTTATTGTTTAACAGCATTTTTATGTATTGAATTATTTTTGACGAATTTTTTTTACTGTTCGAATAAATTAACAAATGATGAGAATGTTTATCAAATATACTTTTTAAAAATACATATGCACTTAAAAATAATTTTTTGTCATGTTCTGTTGTAATGTGCATATTATGCAATTGTTCTTTTAATTGTTTATCATTTGCTATAATGGTTTGAACAACATAATCGCAAATAATGTTTTCATTTATTGCCCACAATAAACTTTTTTGTTCAATAATATTTCCAAAATGCTCAATACTGTTATTTGAAACAATATTGCTGTCGTTGTTATTTTCAATGTGTTTTAATGTTGCAGTTAATGATAATTGTTTAACAGATAAAATATTTAACATTTGTACATATGTTTTTTTGTCATGTGATGATTTCATATCGCTACTTGTTAAATGGTGTACTTCATCATTTATTTTTATGTCAAATGTAAAATTTATTTTTGTTGTTGCTTTATATACTTTATATGATGATGAATATGTTGTTATTACAATGCATTTTTGAGAATTAGTTGTTAAAAATTGTGTAATATAATCAATTCCAACAGTGTCTGATACAATTGTATAATTTGTATCTTTAAACAAAATTAAAATATTTTGTTCCCATTGTTTTAACAATGATATATTTGGAACACCAATAATAATTTTATTTAAATTTAATTCTATTGCTATCCATAACGAAATTAATGTTTTTCCTATGCCACATGGTAAAATTAACATACCTTTGCTGTTCTGTTTAAAATATTCATATGATTTTTTAATAATATCGGTTTGATAATTTCTTGGAATATATTGTGTAATTTGGTTATCAGTTGTTTGATCATCAGTTGTTTGATTATTAGTTGTTTGATCATCAGTTGTTTGTTCATCAGTTGTTTGATCATCAGTTGTTTGATCATTAGTTGTTTGTTCATCAGTTGTTTGTTCATCAGTTGTTTGTTCATCAGTTGTTTGATCATCAGTTGTTTGATCAGCAGTTGTTTGATCAGCAGTTGTTTGTTCGGTTATTTGTTCAATTATTTGATTAATTATTTCATTAATTGTTTGTTCAGTTGTTTGTTCGATTGTTTGATCATTTACTTGTTCAACTATTTTTTTAATTCGTTTGCGTCCCGTTAAATTTTCAATTTCTTGTTCAGATAATTTTTTATATTTAATATCATGTGTGTTTAAATACGGTTCAATTAAATCAATTATTTTTTTGTCATAAAATTCAATTCCAGCATCATAATAAATATTAAATTCATTGTTAAATTCAATTTGTAATTTATGTTCAACTATGTCAATTTTTTCATTTAAAATTGCAAATACGGCTTTGAAATAACCGCGTTTTATTTCACCAGTTGCATATTGTGCATCTCTTTCATAAATATTCGTTGTTTTTCCAAGTTTATATGCATTATGAACATCGTATGATGAATGACTTCTTACATAAATATAACCATTTAATTCATTAATTGTGTTTATTGTGTTTGTTGTGTCCATATGAATTATCTAATAATATTGTTATAAATATCTATTTATAAATCAATTTTTATTTATCAAATATTAAAAAAAATTGAATTATACATACATTATTTTAAAATAACAAATTATACAATATAACACACTAAAATGTCATCAAATTTTGAAGATTTACAAATAAAAATTTATGATGAAATTGACAATTATTCATCAACTGATGCTAAATTAAAATTTGCAAATATCATGGACACTTTAAATAAACTTTGTTGTGATATAAATCAATTGGAAAATAATAAAATATTTATGACTGATTTACAAATTTCAAAAATTGAACAAATAACTAAACACATGACAAACAAAATAAGAGCGTCATCAATAAAACATTCAATGCATAATTTAATTCATAATAAATTTCGCATAAATTATGATTTATTTGTTGAGATGTTACAAAAATTTAATGGAATTATTTCTGGTGGCAGTTTGTTGTCAATTTTACAATATGGTAATGATACAAAACAATATAATTTTTCTGATATTGACATATACATACAAGTTTATGACGATAATGATTTTAATAAAAAAAATAACTTATTTACATATTTTTTAGAATATCATACTTATTTTGATGAACATAAATATGAAATTGATTATAGATCAGATGAAATAACTGTAAACACAGATACAAACGAAAACACAACAACAAATGAAAACATATCAGAAATTTTGGATGGAATTGGAAACAACAGAATTAAAAACAACGATGCAGGAGAAAATACAACAAATAATTGTTTAAAAAATGATTTCAGTAAATATATTTACAAAGTAAAAAATTATAAAAAAGGAAATGACCAACATATTCAAATAATGTATGTCAAAAAAAATCCAATTGATTTTATAAAATCATTCGATTTCAAATGTTGCACATCATATTGGAAAGGTGATGAAATAATATCACAAGACGAAAATTTTATTAAAAATAGTATTACATATTTAAATGACAGATCGTACATTGACAATGTAAAAGAATGTCGTATCAAAAAATATACAAAAGATAAAAAAATTAAAATTTACAATATGTACGAACCACATAATTGTCAAAACGATTACGATAGTACATGTTCAATATGCTCAACAAATATTAACGAATTAAATAGCTGTGTTACAACTAAATGTAATCATACATTTCACAAAAATTGTATATTAAATTGGTTTATAAGTGATGCAAAAAACAAAAATAAAAGCACAAACACAAACACTTGTCCAAATTGTCGTGAAAATTTGTTACTAACACATATTAGTTAAAAATATATAGTATAACACATTCGAAATACGGAATTGCAATAGTTTTTTTATTACATTTGAAAAAATATCATGAACACTACAAATATTACGAATATCATAAACATTATGAATACGATAAATATAATTTTATATTTTGTCACTAAAGATATGTAACGTCATTATTTGTCGCAAAAGATGTGCAACATTGTTATTGTCGCTAAAAACATATGCAACGATATTATTTGTCGATAAAAACATATGCAACGATATTATTTGTCGCTAAAGACATGCGACGATATTATTTGTCGCTAAAGATATGCGACGTTATCATTTGTCGCAAAAGATGTGCGACATCATTATTTGTCGCTAAAAATATGTGACATCGTTATTGTCACTGAAAACATACGACATTATTATTTGTTGCAATAAAAAAAATTGAAAAAAATATATACAAATTAAATATACAATATATATGTTGCTATAAAATAACAAAACATAAAATGGCAACAATTTTTGAAGAAAAAATATGTGAAAACAAATCTTTAAAAAATTTTGAGTATTCTGAACTTGAAAAAAAAGTATATTGCGAAATCAATGATTATTCTTCTGACAAAAGCAAATTAAAATATATGAAAATAATGAATTCTTTACTTGAACTTTATAATGATGTATGTATTGAAAATGAAAATAATGACATTGATATCAACAATAAACCAATTATGACAAGCACACAAATGACAGAAATTAAAAAATTAACTGAAAATATTATAAGCAAAATAAATATTTCACAAAACAATAGTGGAATGTACAATTTGATTTGCAATAAATTTAAATTAAATTATGATTTATTTGTTGAAATTTTACAAAATTTTAACGGAATTATTGCGGGTGGTTGTTTATTGGCAATTTTAGAACATGGTAGTGATTTTGCAAATAGTAATTTTGGCGACATTGATATATATATTCAAATTGATGATGATAATGATTTTAATAAAAAAAATATGTTATTTATTAACAAATAGTTAAGTTTGTTTTTGGCTGTTTAAATAGGGGTTAAAGATAACCCATTCTTAATTTAAAATGGGGTAAGTAAGGTGAGCAAACAATGAAGCGCTACCAAGATTTGAACTCATGGTTGAAAAAAAAGTTTGGGGTGAAGGTTTTTAAGGTCAGT
>OBEQ011889574.1_pt1 | contig 11628 bp, 9 predicted proteins | sample 1670901 | NCBI WGS metagenome assembly OBEQ01 (sample SAMEA104232315, study PRJEB22302) | groundwater metagenome | biome: forest; feature: aquifer; material: groundwater | place: USA | collected 2011-08-07 | depth 5.4 m | reverse complement strand
CATATCGTTCCCCATGTCCCGGATAGATCGTTCCCTAGAAATCATAAAGTACCAAATAAGGCTTTTCTCAAACGGAGAAAGGCTATTTAATCCTTAACCTGACAGCATTGCCCCTTAATCCCCTCTCAAGAGGGGAATTTGGATTCTGCTATTTTAAGAGAATGTGTTGCTTTACAGTATGGCACTATAGCGCTCACTTAACCTGACAGTATTGTGGCTGGGTGCGGAGATTCTTCATTTCGCTTTGCTCCATTCAGAATGACAGTTTTGTGGTTTTTTAATAAACCTCCTGTTTGACAATTGTTTGTTGACATGACACCAGAAGTTAAGAGTTGGTTTTGTTAAAATTCTTCATGTCACAAAATTTCGTTATTTTAATGCTATCACTGTATATTTAACTACTCAATGAATATTAACAAACCCTTAGTTCTTGCATCAGCATCAGTACGGAGACAGCAATTGCTTCGGCAGATAGGATTGCAGTTTCAAGTTCTTGAAACCGGCATAGATGAAACATTTGATTCAAGTAAAGGTGTGAACGAAAATGTTGAATGGATTGCTTATGAGAAAGCCCGTAATGCAGGGGAGAACATTCAGAACGGAATTATTATCGGGGCGGATACTGTAGTTGTTTTAGGAAACGATATTCTTGGTAAACCGAAATCGTTCGATGAGGCGGTAGAGATGCTATCCAGACTAAGCGGGCAAACGCATCTTGTTTACACAGGATTTTGTTTGATTGACAAACCAAGTAATCTTTTTGTTTCCGCTCATGAAATTACGAAAGTAACATTTCGTAGATTAGAAGCGATAGAGATTGAGGAGTACGTGAAAGCAGGTTCACCGATGGATAAAGCGGGAGCGTATGGAATTCAGGATGATTATGGAGCAGTATTTGTTGAACGGATTGAAGGATGTTATTATAATGTAGTTGGTTTTCCGCTTGCTAAATTTTATCTTGTTATGCAAGAGTTTCAACAACAATTAGGAATTCTCTAAATGGAACGAAAAATACGAGTTTTGGTAGCTAAAGCGGGTCTTGATGGGCATGATCGTGGAGCAAAAGTAGTTGCGGCTGCGCTTCGAGATGCAGGTATGGAAGTGATTTACACGGGATTACGAAAGACTCCCGAAATGATTGTAGAAGCGGCACTGCAAGAAGATGTAGATGCAATCGGTATAAGCCTTCTCAGCGGCGCTCACATGACGATTTTCCCGCGAGTATTAAATCTCATGAAAACAAAGGGCTTAACTGATGTATTGCTTTTTGGCGGCGGGATTATTCCCGAAGATGATATGAAATCATTAAAGACGCTGGGAGTTGGGGAGTTGTTTACTCCGGGCGCTTCAACTATTGATATTGTTAAATATATTAAGGAGTGGGTAGGAACTAATAGAATGGTGTTAGCGTAGGATACATTTTGTTGAATGATAACTATTGCAAAAGTTTTTTACACTTTAGGGAAGAACCTATGTCACCCCTATCGGGGTTGATTTATATACGTTTGAAAATAGCTATAATAATATCATCCCTTCGGGATTGTGATTCACAAGAACCCCGACGTGTGATATGATTGGAGTAGAAAAACATACTTTAACTTCGCAGGGCGAAAAATTGTACTGATAATACAAAGTTGAAACTAATTTTGCAATGACTATTATGCAACTGCAATAGGGGTTAAACTCACTATCCATTGATAGTCAGGGATGAGAAGACGACCTAATAAAAGGGGAGCGTGTCTGTCTAAAAAGTGTTGATTTCTACAAATTGTAAAAAAAAGGAAAGCTAATCCCAATCAAATTCATCCTTCTACTCTGCTCAAGATGAAGTGATATTTCCTTTAGAGGCAGACCATAACCCGATTTTCATGGTGAAGATTGGGTTTTTTCGTTTTATTGATGTGTTAATCTAAGTTAGGTTTTGAGCTAATTTATCCTTACGGTAGTACAACGATTATTGTGGAAAAATATTTAGGGGATACCCCAGTGAATAATCAACTACTGTTGATTTCTCCTGTAATACTTTGAATTATGGTAAATACGTTATGAAAAAAATATCTTTAGTACTTATTCTCTTTATCGTTCTTTTTGGTTGTAATGATAGTCCGGTAACTATTGACGAACCGCCCCCTTCAAAAGAACCGCCGACTAACATTCAAAAAGTGTATGTCCTCAATAAAGGAAACTATAACGACCCTTTTGGAGCAAGGCTCTCGGTTTATGATATGACGAATGATACAGTGTATTATAATGTCTTTGAAAAGGCAAATAATAATCTCCATCTCGGTAGTGTCGGTGATGATTTGGAAATATTACATGGCAGATTGTATATATTGATGAGTCGTTCACAGAGTTTATTACTGATTCGTACCTCTGATGATAAATTAACACAACAGTTTTATTTTTCGACCACACCGCATGATATGGTTATAGACTCTAATAGGAGCATAGCCTATATAACGCAATTTTATACCCGGTGGATTTATGTTATGGATTTAAGTAGTTTTGTTATGGTAGATTCCATTCAAGTTGGGGAAAAACCTCATGGAATGTTAATTGCAGACTCCTTGCTTTATGTTTGTAATTCCGGTAATGGGGAAGATAGTACAGTAAGCGTTATTAATATGAATAAAGATTCAGTTATTTCAACAATAGGTGTAGGATATGGACCGAATGCCATTGCACGTTTAAGCGACGGAAACATTATTGTTTCATGTGCAGGGAATGCATTAAGTACTCCTCCAAAGAATGGGAGACTCACTATCATTGACCGTGCAACAAACACCGTCTCTGATTCAGTGATTTTTAATGAGAATCTTTTTGGAGGAATTGTAGTAGATTCAGCAGGCTTTGCTTTTGTTTTAGGAGCAACGAGTGGCTCGGATTATGGCGGTCCTGTTCATCGGTTTAATCCTACGACGCATGAATTAACAATGAACTATATAAACGGAACGTACTACAGTATCACACTGGACGAGACAAATGATGATTTATATCTTACAAATGTTATGAATTTTGCCGCTAATGGTTACGTGGCGGTTTTTAGGAAAGACGGGGATTTAAGGAGAGTATTTGGCGCGCAAACGGGTCCTTCGGCTATTGCGTTTCAGAGATGAGGGTGGGAATATTCTAAAACTTGCTTTTTTATAAGAGAACGCTTACTTATACATAAGAACCTCCTTGATCTCGTATTCGCCGGTTTATTAATCGGTATAAGGGCTTGACGCCTATTATTTGTTACTATAAGTAACCTTGAGGCAAGGAGGTTTTATTATTTTAAAGGGGAGAATAAATAAGCGATGGGTATTCCACCAGAGGCGGATGCGATAAAGATGCAAAAACCCATCGCTGAAACAAAAATAGTTGCACGGCTTCTCAGACAATCAATCACTCTTCTATAATCACTCCGCCTTTTTCTCGTTCTAAGCCGTAGCGTTTTATTTTTGTATAGAGATGGCTTCGTTCCATCTCAAGCGCCTCGGCGGTTTTAGAGACATTCCATGTGTGTTTATCGAGTTGGTACCGTATGTAGGCGGCTTCCGCTTTATCTTTAAAGTCCTGAAATGTTTGGCTTGATGTGATAAGATCGTCAATCTCTCCCTTGTGAGTTACACCAAGCGTTTGCAAATCGGTAGTTTCAATAACATCTCCTGTTGACATGATAACAAGTCGCTCGATGCTGTTTCTGAGTTCGCGAACATTACCGCTCCAACTAAGGGCTAATAATGATTGCATAGCTCTGTCTGAAATTGCTTTAAGGTGGAATGTATAACGGGCGCAGGTTTCGGCAATGAATGCCCGGACGAGGATCGGTATATCTTCTTTTCGTTCGCGAAGGGGGGGGACGTGAATCGGGATAACATTTAAGCGGTGGTATAAGTCTTCTCGAAATGTTCCTTTAGAAATTTGTTCCGGCAAGTTTTTGTTGGTTGCGGCAATGACTCTCACGTTGACAGTAATGAGTTTATTCCCCCCCACGCGTTCAATGCGCCCTTCTTCTAAAGCGCGTAATACTTTTGCTTGAGCAGATAAACTCATATCGCCGATCTCGTCAAGAAAAAGTGTTCCACCATCGGCTTGTTCAAACTTACCAATGCGTTGCACGGTTGCTCCGGTGAAGGAGCCTTTTTCATGTCCGAATAATTCTGATTCAATGAGTTCAGCCGGAATGGCGGCGCAGTTCACCTCAACTATTGGTAAACCCAATCTTTTGCTTGCGCGATGAATAGCTCGGGCAACCAATTCTTTTCCGGTGCCGCTTTCTCCTGTTACGAGTACACGAGCATCAGTTTGTCCAACGCGTTGAATGAGATTGAGGATTTCTTTAATTTTTAGACTCTCTCCGAGAATTAAATCTTTATCCCGTATTTTTGTTATTTCTTCGGCAAGGCGACGGTGTTCTAACGCATTACGTAAGGTTATAAGCAAACGATCCCGATCGAGCGGTTTTGCCAGATAATCAAATGCGCCCAATTTTGTGGCTTTTACAGCATCATCAAATGAGCCGTGACCTGACACGATAACGATAGGGATAGTTGCTTTGAGTTTCTTCATTTCCTCAAGAACCTCAATCCCATCTTTGCCGGGCATTTTAATATCAAGCAACACGGCATCGAACGTTTCTTTAGCAAAGAGGGAAAACCCCTGAATGCCATCTTCAGCGAGAGAAACGGAATACTTATTGTAATCCAATATCATTTTTATTGATTCGCGAATACTTTTTTCGTCATCAATGACAAGAATCGAAGCCATTATCAAATTCCATATTTTGAATACTTTGTGAACTATCTTTAGGCGTTACTACCTTCTTTAGAAAACGAGAAGGGTAGGTAAACGGATTATTCATTAACGCAAGGGCAAATTGTTGACCAAGCCGATTTGTTCGTACATCTCTTGAATCATTTGTCCCACCGACAATAAAGGATTGCTCCCCTTGTTCGATTGCAAATCCAAGCCTATCAGCAAAATCAGGCGATTCAAATATATACGTAATGAATGCAGAGCCAAAAAAATGTTGAAGTTTATCTCTATCACCCATTTTTATGTTTGGTGTATCAGCGAATAATTTTGTTGGCAGATTTTTTAATCGTGCTGTGAATTCTTCTTCTGACTCATCGCTTAAAGGAATTGCAAGTAAGAAAAACGGTATATCAATTCTTAGGTACCTATGATCGAAACAAGATAACATCGAAAGGAAGAGCGCTATTCCTGTGTTGTTTTTTGTCAATTGCATTGAACGAATGTAAATTGCATCTATCGCTTTTTGATCACCAAACTCTGAGCGTACATTTTGAAACTCGTCGCTACGAATAAATTCTTTTAACTCGATCCCGTTTTCGATGAGAAAGGGAGGGAAAAGTGTTTCGAGAAATGCAAGAGATTCAGCAGACCATGTTGTATCGAAACGGAGATATTGCTGTGCGTTAAATGTAGAATCATACACTGGTGGTTGTTGGGAATGACTCAATAGTGGAATCAACATACAGCAAAAGAAGAAAGCTATGTTCTTCATGGGAATCAAATCTAAGTTTGAATCACTCCGGGATTAAATTTCGGGATGTTCGGATTACATGAAGCGATCTCAAGTGAATGGGAGATTACTTTTCGTGTATCAACAGGGTCTATAATACCGTCAACCCAAAGGCGTGCCGCGGCATACAAGGGATCAATCTCGGAATTATATTTGTTAGAAATTTCTTGTAGCATTTGCTGTTGTATTTCTTTTGTAATTTCCCTGCCTTCTTTATCCTTCATTTGCTGAATTTTGATGCTCAATAACGTTTCACTTGCTTGCTTTCCGCCCATCACGGCAATTTGCGCCGAGTGCCATGCAAAAATTAATCTCGGATCGTACGCTTTACCGCACATGGCATAGTTTCCTGCGCCATAACTGTTTCCAAGGATGAATGTTATCTTAGGAACAACAGAATTGGCAACAGCGTTCACCATCTTTGCGCCGTCTTTTATGATCCCGCCTTGTTCTGCACGTTTACCGACCATAAATCCTGTGACATCCTGTAGAAAAATAAGCGGAATCATCTTTTGGTTGCAGTTCATAATGAACCGCGCTCCTTTATCGGCGCTATCGCTATAGATAACACCACCGATTTGTAATTCGCCCTTCTTTGTTTTCACAAGGGAACGGTTGTTGGCAACAATGCCCACAGCCCATCCATCAATACGAGCGTAGGCAGTGATAATAGAGCGACCATAGCCCGCTTTGTACTCATCAATTTCCGAATGGTCAACGATACGGGAAATAATTTGATAAGTATCATACGGTTTAGCTCTGTCATCGGGCATCAATCCATAAATATCTTTTGGGTCATGCTTAGGCAGATGAGCCGCAATTCTATCAAAGGGAGCTTTTTGTTGCTGTCCGAATTTATCAATGAGACTTCGTATCTGCTTCAAACACGAGTCATCATCTGCCATTTTATAATCGGTGACGCCGCTGATTTCTGAATGCATTTCCGCTCCGCCCAATTCTTCAATATCAGCATCTTCTCCTATAGCAGCTTTTACAAGATAGGGACCCGCTAGAAATACACTGCCGGTTTTGTTTACGATTAATGCTTCGTCACTCATGATAGGGAGGTATGCTCCACCTGCAACGCACGGACCCATCACTGCGGCTATTTGTGGTATGCCCATCGAGGACATAATAGCGTTGTTACGAAAGATGCGCCCGAAGTGTTCTTTGTCCGGGAAAATTTCATTTTGTAAAGGAAGAAATACGCCGGCTGAATCAACCAGATAGACGATGGGAAGACGATTTTCCATTGCTATTTCTTGAGCACGAAGATTTTTCTTGCACGTCATTGGAAACCATGCGCCTGCTTTTACAGTAGCATCGTTGGCAACAATAACAACATCGCGATGATGGATTTTCCCAATCCCGAAAACGGTACCCGATGAAGGCGCTCCGCCGTATTCTTCATACATTTTGTAGGCTGTGAACAACCCGATTTCAAGGAATGAACTTCCATGATCTATTAGCTTGTGGATGCGTTCGCGGGCAGTTAGCTTTCCTCTGCCGTGCAATTTCTCAATGGCTTTTTTCCCGCCGCCTTGTTTTACAACTTCAGCTTTTTCGTGAAGTTGTTGAAGGAGCGAGCGATTATGCTCTGCATACTTTTCAAAATGTTTATCTTTTTTTACTTCGCTTCCGATAGCGGGCATGGTTATTTCTTCTTTGCTTCTTCTTTGGCTTTTTTCATGAATATGGTGTTTGAAAGATTTAACAGTTCTGGATTATTTCTGTTCACCATGTAGGATTTTACTATATATCCCATTGCTACATCGTCTTTATCAAGATTATGAGCGGCTTTAGCACAATGGAGCAAAACCAAATCAATCCGTAGTCCGGGATCACGTGTGTAGTTTTGGCGTATATCGAGGCAACGTTTGTAGTTTTCTAAGGCATTTTCATAATCGCCCATGCCAAAGTAAATATCTCCAAGTTTTGACCTGTATCGGTCAACGGTATCTTGAACTAATTCGATACATTTGAGCATAGCCTGTAACGAAGTTCCTAAACGTGATTTCGTGAACGTGGTAGCAACAGGCTTTTCGCGTAAATAATTTAACCAACCGAATTTTTCCACTGCAAATGGATCATCGGGTTTCTTTTGTAAAATTGAAGCCGAAATGTTATAGCTTTCTTCTTTACGGTCTAATTGTTCGGCAATATCTGCAATTTGCTCAAGAATATCAATACGGTCGGGGTGTTCATCGTAAAAATCTCTGAGAAACGCGTATGAAAGGGGTAAACTCCCTCGATTATTCATGGAGTGGAGAGCGGCAATATTCAATCGTTCAATATCAGTCAATCCATTCAAAGCTATATACTTTTTGAGGAAAACGTTCGAGTGTAATATTGAAGTACGTTCATCAAACTTCGAAAATTCGCGTACGCCTGAATTGACAAAAAATGATTGTGGGGCACGATATTCTAACACCGGAAGTTTTTCACTATTGACATCTCCATAGTCAGCATATTCTTCAACGCTATACTTTGAAAGGACCTGTAAAGAAAGAAGTGTTGCCGCATCCGGTATATCAATATTTGCTAAATCGGATTTTACGCGAGGAATATCAAACTTCTTTTTTAGTGCTTCAAAATTCGGTTGTAACGGATCAATAGAACCGATAAGGATAACATCGCTCGTAAACGGTTGCCATACAGTTACATTGGGGAAGATGGATTGAAATGTTCGTAACACTAAGCGAAGTGTTTCATCATCCATCTCATACAGGTGAAACCATTGTACCATCATTCCGTCTTGTTTAAGATGGAGTTTACAGGTCTGGAAGAATTCAGTTGTATAGAGATTCCCTATGCCGGCAATCCATGGATTTGATGGCTCACTGACAATAATATCGTAATTATGTTTTGATAAATTCAAGAATGCCAGAGCGTCTTCGATGTATAATCTAAAGCGGTGGTCTTCTAACGGATGATGATTGACATCATTAAAATACTGCAAAGCATGAACAACTTCAGGAGAAATTTCAACTCCGTCGAGGTGTTTTAGCGGATGAGAAAGAATACTTCCAACAGTCGCACCGCTTCCGAGTCCAATCACAAGAGCAGATTCAGGGTTTGCGTGTAGCATGGCAGGTAATTGAGCCAGAAGAACCTGTGTAGGCATATCGCCTTTTGATGAGGCATCTGCTTTACCGTTGATGAGAAGAACTTTTTGTTCGCCATAGCGGGGCGAAATATTTTTTACCACTGCGATAGAGGCTGTTGTCCCTTCCTTATAGTAATAAATTTCAGGAGGGATTGCATCTCTGAGAAATGCCGCATAACTTGGAGGTGGATTAGAATTATCATTGATGTTTCTGAAAACACCTGAAAGCGTAATAACATGGCTCCAATCAGGGGCGATAATGAAATACCCAATTGTTAATAACACAACCAAACTCATTGTGATATATTTCTTTGCAGACGAATACAGAGAATCACCAAGTGTAACAATGATTCCAACCAAGATATTGAGAACGATGGCAAGTTCGATAGTATGGCGTATTCCAATTAAAGGAATAAACACCAACCCTGCTCCAAGTGACCCGATAACTGTCCCTAAGGTGTTGATTGAAAAAATATTTCCGACTGATTTGCCTAATACAGATATACTGCTTGTGGCAATTCTTGTAGCAACCGGTAAGCTCATCCCGAGAAAAATTGTCGGCACAATCATAATCCCGACACAAAATAATAGCTCAATGGCAAGGAAGAGGGGATACGTTGTGTTAGAACGTGTTAAAATATGCGCTGTTTCCCAAAGTGCATACGGAAGATAACCGTATAATGGTAACGTCGCAATGAGAGATAACACTACTCCAAATTGACATACAGCCAGAAAGCCGAATAGGTTTTTCAACTTGTCAATATATTTTGAGATAATTAAACTGCCAATGGTTATACCGGAAATGAACGTAACCAGCATAATGGAGAATGAATATGTTGATGAACCAAGAACAGGAATGAGCAAACGCACCCAACCTACTTCATACATCATTGAGCACAAGCCGGAAATGCCTGCTACAACAAATGCTATCGTCACTTCCTTCTTAGTAAATTGACGTGAGAGTAGTGGTGATTCAGCAATATCAAGCTTTGGAGCCGGGGCTTCCATTTTCATTAATGTTAATAGATAGGCGACTATGCCAATCGTGATATTGAGTATTGCGGCAATATAAATTGTTGGGTCAAGTCCCATGAGGCGAATAAAGAAAAACCCACCTAAGAATGATCCTGCAACCGCTCCAAAACTATTCAGGAAATATAAGGTGGCAACATTTTTTCCTGAGTCTTCAATACGTTCAGAGATGTGTCTGACAAGGATTGGGAGAGTTCCACCCATTAAAATGGTCGGAGGGAGAAGCGTGATAAGACTTGTGATAAGTTTTAACACTAACACCGATGTTCCATCACTCGGTAAATCAAGAGAGAGGACGGTATTGATAAACGCGCTTTTTAGGAATTCAAAAAAAGTTGGGTAAAGCAGACAGTAAACACCTATGAGTATTTCAAGGATGGCGTAAATAGCAAGGGGTTTCTTTGATTTATCGGCACGGGAACCCCAAAGGGTTGCGCCTACTGCCAAACCTACCATGAAAGAGGCTAACACGATGGATTGCGCATAGGTCGTGTTTCCCAAAAAGAGGGAAAGATATTTAAACCAAACTATTTCATACACAAGCCCGATTGCGCCTGATGTAATAAACAGTATCGCAATTAAGCTATAGAGTGTTTCTTTTTTCATAGGGACAACTATCTATTTTAATAATTCTTTAGCAATGACAAGTTTTTGTACTTCAGAGGTTCCTTCTCCGATAGTGCAAAGTTTTACATCACGGTAAAACTTCTCAACCGGGAAATCTTTAATAAAGCCATATCCGCCATGAATTTGAATTGCTTCACTTGTTGCCTGTGCTGCAACTTCACTTGCATAGTATTTCGCCATTGCAGAAAGTTTAGTAACTGTTTCACCTTTGTTTTTGGAATGTGCCGCGTTATAGGTCATTAAGCGTGCGGCCTCAATCTGTGTTGCCATATCGGCAAGTTTCCATTGGATCGCCTGAAATGTTCCAATTGTTTTTCCGAACTGTACGCGTTGGTTCGCATATTTAACGCTTGCATCGAGCGCGCCTTGTCCTATTCCGAGTGCAAGGGAGGCGATACTAATGCGACCGCCATCAAGGACAGTCATAGCTTGAATAAATCCTTCACCTTCTTCGCCTAAGAGATTTTCTTTCGGGACGATGACATTATCAAATGCAATCGCTGAGGTATCGCTTGCACGCATTCCTAATTTATTTTCTTTTTTGCTGACGATGAATCCGGCAGAATCATTTTCGACAATAAATGCAGAAACACCTTTTCGCGCTTTGGATTTATCGGTGATTGCCATTACAACAGTAGTTTTTCCTACCGAACCGTGTGTGATGAAATTCTTACTCCCGTTGAGTATGTAATGGTCACCATCTTTTACAGCAGTTGTCAACATTGAGCCTGAATCACTTCCTGAAGTCGGTTCGGTCAACGCCCATGCTCCCATGACTTTTCCTGTTACTAAGGGGGGCAAATATTTTTTCTTTTGTTCCTCATTTCCCCACATATAAATATGATTTGTACATAAACTATTGTGTGCCGCAACTCCTAAGCCTACGGAAGGATCTACCTTGGAGAGTTCCTCTAGAATGGTAACATATTCCATGTACCCAAACCCTGCTCCACCATACTCTTCGGGGAAGATTATTCCTAGAAAACCCATTTCTCCCAACTTTTTAAATATTTCATAAGGGAATTCTTGAGATTCATCATATTTCATGATGACGGGTTTCATTTCATGTTCTGCAAAGTCACGAGCAAGGTCGCGAACCATTTTCATTGATTCAGTAAATTCAAAAGAAGGCGTTTGTTGTGATGTCATAAGAACTATTCATTGTGGTTAAATTCATTAAAAACAGGGTAAAATTTGTGACAAAGAATGTACCTTGATTTTCCCTGATTTGCAATAGAAAAAGAGGCGAAGTTGATACAAAACAAGTCTTTTTCTCACTTTTTTATGAAATTATTCCTCTTTTTGATTTTGACACAGAGAATGAGTACAATAT
>OBEQ011488021.1_pt1 | contig 11630 bp, 7 predicted proteins | sample 1670901 | NCBI WGS metagenome assembly OBEQ01 (sample SAMEA104232315, study PRJEB22302) | groundwater metagenome | biome: forest; feature: aquifer; material: groundwater | place: USA | collected 2011-08-07 | depth 5.4 m | reverse complement strand
TTGCTAATTCTAGAGCTTTGTTGGCGCGTTCAACCAAGCTTTGAACATTATCGTCTGCATCAATAATGACTACGCCAATCGAGACAGTGATTTTCCCCAAAGTTTTTTTAACATCGCCACCCATTGTTAACCTTTTGTGGGCGACTTTTTCGCAGAGTCTCTGTCCTGCTGCCATCGCGCCTTCATAGGCAGTATGGGGGAGCATAATAGCAAACTTCACTGTTCCGTAACGTACCACCACGTCCTGACTTTTGGTGCCTTTTTTAAGCAACGTGCCCAGAAATGCTAGTACCTTGTCGCCAATACTGCGGCCGAAGGTTTCGTTAAATTGAGTGAAATTATCGATATCGATTAGAAGCAGGCTGAATATCTGTTTATCTTCGAGATAGGTATTGTAAAGCCTCTCAACCTGTTGATCAAAAGCACTCTTCTTCGAACTGGGGTCGGGATTATCTAACTCTAAATTTGCGAGATCTTCCTTCAGAATATCAACATCTTTGCTCATATCATCAAGAGCAGTTTGCATCGTGCTACTCGACTGTTTGATTTTTTGCGCTTCATCGATAAGCGTTGTTACAAGATTGGTTACTGTCTCGATATTCGGCTCATCGTTAAGAGACTTCTGACAGTTATCGAGTACACCGGAAAACATGTCGGTTCCGGCTTGCATCCCTCTAATCTTGTCGATTAAAGATTCTATGAGGGTCTTCATATCAAGTTGGATTTTATTCAGCGATTTACCATTTGTAGGCGGCTGATTAAAACCAAACTCTGCCGCCAATATTTGATTTTTACTCAGAGTAAAGGGTTTCCCCGTTCTAATTTGGTTCTCAATAGCGGTATTAAGTTTTGCGTTCTGCCCCTGAACATATTCGAACCATATGGCATAATTTTCAGGGCTGATGGGAATATGATGCTCCATCATTTTCGGTAGCGTCTCTTTATACAACTTGAGTGCTCGCTTGAGTTCTTTATTTAAATCGCGATCAATCATAAATCCGGCTGCCGTTATAATAAACTGTGAAAAACAAAGCAAATAACCAGAATTATTTCCTTGCTTTGTAGTTATTGGATTAATTATAGCATTTCCACGAGATTGGCGATTTTTATAGTAAATAAGTTTTAACTTATTAAGTTAGCTGATTGATGGGTTAAAAGATATAACTGTAGATCATATGAAATAAACCTCTACACAAGGTTCGAAACCAGAAATATCATTCAAACATGCAGATTGATCAGATTACTTTATTGCCGCAAGCAGTAAATCTTTCCAACTCACAATGCCTTTAATAATGTTCGATTCGTCCACCACAGGCAGGCAGCTGATGTTTTCTTTGAGGAGAAGTTTAGCCGCAACGCGCAATGAAGTTGCAGGATTCACGCTGATAACTTTTCGACTCATAATCTGATGGGCTTTTTTTGTTAAGGTGTAGCTGTCGCGCTCTTCTTCTGCAGGCGTGCCTGCATAAGGGCTAATGCATTTTAGAACATCCCGATCGGATATCACGCCACGAACCACTTTGTTCTCCACCACGATCACATGATGAATGTTGATATCATGAAAGATTTTTTTGATCTGTTTGACTTCGGTATCCAATTCAACAGTGATGACTTTTTTCGTCATTATGTCTTCAATTGTCATGGAAAGCCTCCTGAGCACCAAGTCTACTATGATAATAGTCAAACAGACGACAGATATACAGTGGCCAATTTTGAAAGGATGATTTAGTTATTGCAAAGTTAGCTTAATCAATAGAGCAGTCCGGCAAAAGAGAGTCCCTTGAAAGAATCCCTTAGTCTAAGTTGGTAAATTGCGTAGTTTACAGAAACGAAAGATTAGGTGAGAATTACAATCTTACACACATGTTACCTTATATGCGTAGAGGATTTGCTGGACTAACAACAAAAAATGATAAATAACAACTATACTCGATGCAATGCCCAATTAACTCTTTACGATTCATCGCACCAGTTTATAAGGTAGTATTCAATGGCTCTCGTCAATGTTGCTTTTCTCGACTTTAAACAGAATTATGAAAAATACACACGTCAGGCTCGAGAAGCGGAATCCATTATCCATCTTGAAACACCTGGCAGTGATTTAGGAATCTATGTTGTTTCAAGTCACGCAGGTGTAAATGAAGTATTAAAAAATGAGAGCGGTGCGTTTGTCCATTTCGCCGATTTTTTTGCGGCCCAACCCAATAAAAGCGCAATGGATAAAAAGATTGGCGATATTTTTGCGCTCAATCTCGGCAACAATAGCGGCATGCATATTGAGTTACGGAAAGATATCCGCAATCACTTCAATGGCAGCGGTGTTGATCAGCATGTTGACTTTATGCGAATGTGCTCGAGAGATCTTTTGAAGCGTTTAAAAGTTGTGGCCGATCAAAACGATGGTGTGGTCGATATGGTAAAGGATTTCAGTTTGCCATTGATGTTTTTGATCACGTCACATGTTATAGGATTGGAATTTGATGATGACGATGATCGTGCTCATCGTACTGTACAGGCAGCGGAGGCCATCAACCTTATTAATCTATTGGCCTGCGATGCAGATAAGGCTAAAGCGTTGTCTGCCCACGACAAGCTATCGGCTTTTATTTTGCCGCAACTCGAAAAATATCGAGACACTCCCGATGGTGAGCTGCGCAAAGACTGCTTGTTTTACGATTTCGCTGAAAAAATGCGTCATGGCGAAGCCGAAAAACTGGATTCCTTTATCGAATTGGTCAATGGCTTATTTCAGGCCGGGCTAGGGGCAACAGGTAATTTCTTCAATCTCTGTTTACACCTCTTGTTGACTGGAGATGAATTCAATACCGCCAGTGATCTCAAAGGTTACTATTTTGCATCTGAGCGTACGGATGAAGAGAAACGCGAAGCGATCTCTGAGTATATTCGCATAGTGCAGCATCGATTGGGTGGTCTGTTGCCGCGTTACACCTCCCAAGGCGGCGCTATTCTAGGCGCAACTGTGCAACCTAATAGCCTTATTTATCTGAGTTTCGTGTCAGCTAACTTTGATGAACGCGCTTTTTCGGAACCTAGATTAGCAAAGCCTGGCAGAGCAATTTTTTCTAAAGAATTGAGTCAAGAGGAGATTGGGGAACGTCGCCATATGCGAAGTGAGAAGTCAGTCAGTTTTAGCTATGGCGAGCACATGTGTCCAGGTAGAAGAATTGCGTTAACTATCATCCGTTATGCACTGGACGAGTTGTTTGCTGCATACCCCAATATGACCTCAAAAGAGATCAATATTATTAGTGAAATTTTTGGCAAGCCATCAGAGCTCACCTCTTTCTATGTAAACTTATACGGTGATATTAATCCATCGGTGGATTAAAACGTTTTATATAGAAATCAAATCGATCTAGCACTTGGTCTTCGGTGAGACCGTATTCCTCCAGATGATATTCATGTTTACCGTGTTTGCCCATCGGATGTTCGAGAGCGTAAGCTTCCATAGCACTTTTGGTTGCATTGCTCATATCGATATGAAAATGCCGATATATTTTGTTGACTGTCTCCAGAGGGTTCTCGACAAAGTCATTGAACTGCAGATCAAGGATTCTGTCTGAGCTGAAATCGTTGCGAGCTTTCAAACTGCGTTCAACTTTGCTGGCAAGATACTCCATGGTTACAGGCCCAAGTTCTTTTTTATCGAAATCTCTTTCCAGCATCATGGCGGCCATCATGCTGGCGTATGACGTCACGCATTCAAGTGGATTACGGTGGGTTACGATAATAGAGCAGTCAGGAAACAATTGAACCAATTTATCGAGCGCCCATAGATGGCCAGGCGTTTTCAACAACCAGCGTTCACCGGGGCGTTGCCATTGCAGCATACGCAAGAGATCAGCGTAATAATCGTAACTAGGCCCTAAATCTTGTTGTTGGAACCAAGAGCCGTAGGGTTCCATCAAGGGTTCAAAACCAAACTGAACATCTTGGAATGTGTGATTGAGTAGATGAATACACTCTTCAGGTGTGTCAGCCGAAGTGGCGTGAATTTTTTTAAATTCAGATTTTTTATTCATCTCATCGTAATATTGTGTCATCGCAAGATAACGCGGGTCATCCTGACCAGGTGCGAGACCATCGATAGGATCAGGATTTAATCCCTCCCATAGTTTTAATGGTCGCGCGGCAGCATCATTAGCTAACAGATTCAGTAAGGCGGAGGTGCCAGTGCGGGGTAGGCCGGTGAGAAACATCGGATTCTTAATGTCGACTTTGCGAATCTCCGGATGGCGTTTTAAAGCATCCTCAATGCGCAGTCGAGCACCGAGCAGATCTACTACTCGCCGGCGCATGCGCTTACGGCCTTTTTCATTAAACCCATTGCGATCATAAGTCTCTAACAATGTGCCGAGACCTTCTTTGAAATCATTCGCTCCAAAATCAACTAAGCCAGATTTTTGCTGTGCTTCTTTTAGAACATCTTCTATCGCAAATTTAATATCGCTCATGGGTTCTTTCATCTCTGTTTCCATAACTGCTTGAATAGTTAAAGATCTACTAATTTGACTAATTTTGTTTGTGGCGTTGGATGTTGTTCTGCCCGAATCCAACGAACACACATGGTGCCTTCATTACGGCTACAGGTATCCAACCAATTTTCGACGCCTGGATTGGTCTTGGCTACGACTATTTTCACACTACCGTCGGGCTTATATTTCGCGGTGTGTTTATTCAGGTGTACTGGAAAGTAACGATAATCCAAGCTTTCCAACCAATAATTGGCAAGTTGAAAATTCCAAAAATCACACTCTGGGGGTGTGAACTCGATAATCAGTGCTTCATCATCCGCAATATTAAACACGCTGTGATAATACGCGATATTCGGATCACCGCCAGCCTGCAGAGCAGTCTCGGGATTAAAGCGCGGCAATTCGTTGGTGTGTTTGCGAAAGTTCTCTGTCCATTGCGCAAAGAGTGCCGCTGAACCATGAACAAAAAAACCAGCATTGCGCAATGCTGTATCGACACGTTCAGGCTTGAGATGTCGCGGTTGATTGGGACCGTCGATACGTTCGATTTTAACCTCGGCGAGAATCTCTTTTTTATGGTCGAGGCGGGTTTGTCTGATCTGGATTAAGCGTGTATCCGGTGACATGGGTAACCAATTACCGGAATGTTCTTCGCTAGAGGCAATAAATTCAAAAGAGCCATCAGCGTTGATTTGCAAATCTGCTGCTTCTAAGTAGCCTGTTGTGTTGAGAGTTCCGGTTTTGCCATAGCCTCCGGCTTGTGAACCAAAACCGAGATAATGCACGGTTCCGCGTTTGCCCGAGATTCGATAGGTGTAGTTACCGTTGACTGGTGCCGCAAGATAAACATTGTCTGGATTGTCCATGCCCATTTTAATTGTTTCATCGACGGCACGAGTGAATTCTGGTGCTTGGGTATCAGCAGCTTCGAGATAAGAGTTCAGTGCTGAGCGCGTGAGTCTTGCAAGGTAACGCCAGCCCTCTGCTCGATCTAGCGCGTTGGTTGGCGCAGTGGGTGCCAAAATCACTTTTTTACCGGCATCTTTTAACGCATCACAGAATTCTTCCCAGCAGCGGCCATCGAGCACCCGTTCCAGGGATTCGTTGTGATCACTCATGCTCAATCTCCATTCTTGTAGGCTAATTTTGATAGGTGTCATTTGTACTACAGTGAGAGAGTGGGGCAAACACCCTTTTGGGTGAGCATTAGTCAGAAGTTTAGGGCAATTTTAATTACTAAAACAAGTAATTAGGTGTTCTCTTGCAGGCTAGAAAAAATCGCCGCGTTACCTGTTTCATTGATACGTTCAATTTTAACTCGTATAAATTGCTGATTGAATTAGTTGTAATATACAAATAATATGAAGGCATGAAAGCAGATTAAGCAGGAGTTGCAGAGTGAAAGTCGACAACACGATGATTTTAGAAAATCCACTGGACGCCGGCGCTGTTGCAGCAGCGTTAGAGGAGATTGGCTATGACACCGCGTACAGTTTCGAAGGGCAGCATGATCCTTTTCTACCTTTGGCAATTGCGGCGCAGACCACTAACAAAATTACCTTGGGAACAGGGATTGCTGTGGCATTCGCTCGCAATCCGATGAATCTGGCCAATCTTGGCTATGATTTGCAACTGATTACCAAAGGGCGATTTATATTAGGTCTGGGCACCCAGATCCAACCGCATATCGAAAAACGTTTTGGTGCCGTGTGGTCAAAACCTGCCGCCAGAATGCGGGAGATGATCCTCGCCATTCGCCATATATGGCAAGCCTGGGAGAGCGATGGTAAGTTGAATTTTGAGGGCGAATTTTATCGCCATACTTTAATGACTCCAACGTTTAATCCGGGACCTAATCCTCACGGGTTGCCGAAAATATTTGCCGCTGGCGTTGGGCCGTTAATGACAGAAGCGATGGGAGAGGTTGCCGACGGTTTTTTTATTCATCCATTTAATACTGAAAAATCGCTGCGACAACTGACGCTACCAGCACTACAAAAAGGTTTCGATAAGGCTGGCAAATCGCGTGATGATTTTGAAATATCCTGTTCGGTAATCGTTGGTACAGGCAACACCGAAGAGCAGATGGCTGAAGCTATATTAAAAGTCAGAAAACAAATTGCGTTTTATGGCTCGACGCCGGCCTATCGTCCTATACTGGAATGTCATGGCTGGGGAGAGCTCCATAAGGAATTAAATCGCCTCTCCAAATTGAGCCAGTGGGATGACATGGCTAATTTAATTGATGATGAAGTCCTCAATGCTATCGCTATCATTTGTCCGCGTGAGCTGATGGCCGAGCGAATCACACAGCGTTTGGGGGGACTGGTTGATCGCGTTAATCTTGTGGCGCGCTACACTGGCGACGAGTCTAATTGGCGTGATGTCGTACGAGATTTGAAAGCTTAGATTTGTAAGTGGGGCCTATCAAGTTGGAAGAATATCTCCGCTTTTCTCCTACATGACGTAGAAGTCAGCGCTTTGCAGTGTAGAGAGCATCGTGTAAAGTCGCGGCATGATTTATTGGATCACTCTTTGTATTCTTTCTTGTACAGCGCTGCTCTACTTTGAATGGAAACGTTCTACCTCTGGGGTTTGGTTAAGCAAGCCGATGGCAGCCTTTGCTTACGTGGGAGCAGCAATTGCTTCAGAAGCATTCAGTTCGACTTTTGGTGTTTGGATTTTTGTTGGCCTTTGTTTGTCTTGGTTGGGCGACATATTGTTGATACCAAAACAAAATGAGCCGGCATTTTTGGTTGGAATTGGTAGTTTTCTGTTCGCCCACGTGGCCTACAGCATTGCATTTATTAGTTTGGGACTAGATCTCTCAATATTATTCCCGGCGTTGTTAATCGGATTGCTTGTCATTTATGCAGCCTTACGATGGCTGGCACCTCACCTCAAAGATTTTTTTCGATTGGCAGTGCCTTTTTATGTCACGGTGATAGTCGTGATGATTTGTTGTTCGATCTCTGCGACGAGTTCGACTGGCAATTGGTATGTAGCCCTGGGTGCTCTCATGTTTGCTTTGTCTGATCTTTCGGTTGCGAAAGATAGGTTGATCAAAGAAGATTTTCTCAATCGCAGTTGGGGATTACCGCTTTATTTTGCCGCGCAATTTGTTTTAGTGGGGGCGCTTAGATTCTAATAGTACTTATCATAGGTACTCTTCATAGATGCACTAAGATAAGAACAGAACAATCGAATATTCCTTTTCCACTGTACTTTGCAAATGTACTTTTCAAATGTACTCTGCAAATTAATTTCACGAATAGTAAAAAATTACACTGTGATTTAAAACAGCTGCTCGCTGTGACAGAATGACGCCCCTGGTCAAAGCAAGTTGTTTTGGCCGGAATGAAATTTAGTCAAGTTATCTGTGGTAGCTATTCTGTCTAAAAGCATTATGCAAAATTTAAAGGGGAAACTTATGGATAAGAAACAGATGAAAAAATCATTTTTGGCAAGCGCAGTAGCATTGGCAATATCACCCCAAATTCTAGCCTCAACGGCTGAGACAATTTATGTGGTACCTACGGTAGGCGGATACGGTTTTGACGGTGAGCGGCAGGCAAGTACGGAATCAATGGCCTCGATCGGCCTTGGTTATGAGTTGACAAAAAGTTGGGCGACCGAATTGGTTTATAGCTCATTAACTGCTAATCGCGATGATTTAACGAATCAAGATCTCGATGTGGATCAAATTCGACTTGATGCGCTTTACAGTTTTGCCCAACAAGGTCGATGGCAGCCTTTCCTTATCGGCGGCGCTGGCGATAGCGTTTTTCAGTATGAAGGATTTAAAGATAACAATGAAACTCTCGTCAACTTAGGTGCCGGTGTTAAATATCTTTTCTCTGATGAATTTTCAATACGCAGTGATGTTCGAGGTTTTCAGAGTCTTGATGAGAATTTGACAGACTACGGTGCCAATGTCTCGCTACAATTGAACTTCGGTGGTAACGGTGCTTCTTCTGGCAAGAATAACAATCCGCTCTTAGTCGATGATCAGCCTATCACTAAAGCCATGCGCACTGAACCTGTAGTTGCGGATGCAGATCAAGATGGCGTAGCTGATGCCAATGATCAGTGCCTTGACACCAAGGTAGGTGTTGCGGTGAACAACCTTGGTTGTGATCGAGATGATGACGGCGACGGGATTGCAAATTACGTTGATAGCTGTCCAGACTCGAAAGCAGGTTCAATAGTAGATGAAGTTGGCTGTTACATTCCGCTTAAAGAAAAAGTGGAAATGTCTCTCAATGTTGAATTCGACAATGACTCAGCGCAAACACGCAAAGATCATTTGGCAGAAATTGCGAGAATAGCTGACTTTATGCAAAAGCACCCAGATGCTAATGTCATGATTGAAGGCCACTCGGATTCGGTGGGCGCGTCAAACTACAATAAAGTATTATCGGACAAACGCGCCCATAGCATACTCGATACGTTAGCGACACAATTTGGTATTGATGTTCAACGCATTAAATCCATGGGTTATGGTGAAGAAAAACCGATTGCCAATAACGACACTGAAGAAGGCCGCCAAAAAAATCGCCGTGTTGTGGCAGTGTTGCAAGCCGAAGTGGAGAAACCTGCTAAGTAATTCTGCATTTTAATGTCGATTACCGGTAGTGAACCATCATAAAATAGAGCCGCATTAGCGGCTCTTTTTTTGTGCATGGAAGCACTTATGCCGCGAAGCACATGGATGTGCGAGAGCGGCGCTTGTTCTGGCAATTTTGAGGGATTTCTGAGGTGATCAAATGATATTGCAAACCAAGCTCTATACACCTCCGTTGTCAGAATTTCTCATTGCACGCAGTGCAATAAACGCTAAATTCGAAAGGACTGCACCTGGTTCGCTGACCGTAGTGTGCGCGCCAGCGGGTTACGGTAAAACTACTGCGGTATGCCAATGGTTACAACAGCAAGCCAATCCCTATGCATGGTTCTCCCTGGATAGCCGGGACAATGACGTATTTCAATTTTGGAGTTACGTTGTCGCAGCTTTTAGTAATTATAATTCGCAGCTGATTGAAAAAACTCAAAAACAACTCAGCGAACTCAATGAGTTCAATGTCGATGCACTAGTGACGCAACTACTCAATGAACTCTCTTATCATACGCGCAATAAGTTCGAAGAGGGCACGATCAAATCCCTGATTCTCGTACTTGACGATTTTCATGTGCTGACTGATGAAGAAGTACTGCAATCCTTTTCAATATTTTTGGACTACTTGCCACCCCAGGTTAAAGTTATTCTAACCTCTCGCATGTCGCCTAATCTCTCGTTGTCCAGGCGTAGGATAAGAGGGCAGTTGACAGAAATAAGAATGGTCGATTTAAGTTTTGCTCTGGAAGACAGCAAAATATTTTTCAATGACACTATGGGGCTATTGTTGACTGACGAACAGATCAATAAACTCCATGAGCGGACCGAAGGTTGGCCTGCCGCGCTACGGATTGCTGCATTGTCCTTGGGTGCATTGTCATTGGGTTCAATGGACAAAAATAATTATAACGATAAGTATCATGCGACCAGTGAATCATTTATTAAAAATTTTTCTGGCACCGATAGAGACGTGGCAGACTACCTGCTACATGAAGTTATTGAACAGCTATCGTTGGATTTAAAAAATTTCCTATTACGCACGAGTTGTCTTCCCATTTTAACAGCAACTTTGTGTGATCAGGTGATGCAACAAGGCAACAGTGATTTATTGCTGAAACAATTGGAACAAGCTGGGATATATCTCATCCCTTTAGATAATCAAGGCACATGGTTTCGCGGGCATGATTTATTCAGAGACTTGTTGTTAAAACGTTACGAATCTGAGGCGCCGCAAGAACTAATTTCAGCAAGGCACCTAGCGGCGCAATGGTACGAAGATAACAACTATTTTGGTGAGGCGCTTGATATTGTATTTGATCTTGTCGATTGGCACTGGGCCGTCGAAATTATTGAGAAGACAGGTCTTGAGCAGGTAAGAAAGGGAGCGCGTAAACTGGTCTACAATTGGTTAACTAAAATTCCCAACAACATAATTGAAGAGCGTCCAAAACTTCTTTTACTACACGCCAAAACAATTCCCGATGCAGTGAAATTACATCAAGCTCCCGCTATTTTAAAATTAGCTGCACAACTGTTGCGTAAAGCTTTAGGTGAAATTATCTCTTCGCAAGAGCGTGAGTTAAAGATCGGTGAAAATCTAGCAGCGATGGGCGTTGAAGATCGAACTGAAGCAGACAATTTATTGCGTGAAATTGTTTTGATGCAAGCGTTTTTCTATCGCGTCAGTAATCAAAATCCGCTTGCGATGCAATTACTCTCCGACCCGGTTATTGATTCGATTCCTGATAGTCATCTCTTTATGCAGATGACTAAATACCAAGAGGTCGGCATCACCTCGTTTCTAGCAGGCGATATGGTTACCGCCGAAACGAATTTGTTAAAGGCAGTGGAATATGGCCGTCGTTGTCGATCGCCGGAAATCATCATTGTCAATGGCGGCTACCTGATTTGCTGCCTTATTGAAAAGGGCAATTTGCAAGAAGCTGAACGTTTTGTTGAGTCTCTGCATAATTGGTTTGAGGAGCTTGAATGGACAGAGTTGCCGATTATCAAGTGGCTGGGTTCCACACATATACTGCTGTTGTGTGAACTTAATCGTCTCCCGCAAGCGCAGGACCTACTCCATTCCCTGCGCGAGTTCTTTGACCATGATGCAGTGACAAAATCGATGCAGCAACGGGTCTACCATCTGGTGTGCTGTCAGATTGAACTTGGCTTAGGTAAATACGTTGAAGCGGAAAATGCCGCTAATACCATCGAACAACTTGAACAAATCCTTGGACGTTACGGGTATGGCATGCGCTCACCTTCGGGAGTAAAAGCCTTTATTGCACTTAAGAGGAGTGACAAAACCTATCTTCAGCGTTGGGTTTCGCAAGTAAGCAAAGAGTTGATCAACAATAATGAGTTTGTGGTTGAAGCGGATCGTTTGGTGCTGGTAGCGGCGTTCATTGATCAAGAAAGATTTGAGGAGTGTTTCGCGCTCTTATCACTCATTCGTTCAGCAGCGCAAAAAGGCAATCGCACACGTACAGTGGTTAAATGCAACATATTTGAAG
>OBEQ010008627.1_pt1 | contig 11631 bp, 6 predicted proteins | sample 1670901 | NCBI WGS metagenome assembly OBEQ01 (sample SAMEA104232315, study PRJEB22302) | groundwater metagenome | biome: forest; feature: aquifer; material: groundwater | place: USA | collected 2011-08-07 | depth 5.4 m | reverse complement strand
TTCGTCCTTTGCCTCAACGCTTTTTTCCTTCAGCGGGGCATTCACCTGCACTTTTTGCCTTGCCTCGTTCAATTCATCCCGGGATTTTACGGAAAATAAGCCGGTTAAGTCAATTACCACTTTCTTTTGTTCAGGCACTTTCTTTTCCTCATGTTGCGTTGTACTCGGAGTTTTCTTTGCCGGCTGAATTGAACTTGAAAGGGACTCAAAAAAGCCTTGAGACTTGCCCATTAGCTCTTGCTTGCTAGTGTGAACTGCAGGGCTTTTAACGTCCCTAACGGCCGGGTCTGGCGATTGAGCTTGGGACTTGCTTTCGGCAGGCCATTTCTCTTGAGATAAATTAGACGGCCTTGCAGACACGGGGGTTTTCCTTGGGCTTGCCCCGAGGATTGCAGTTATTAAGGAAGTAAAGAAACTTTTTTTCTGGCCAAGGATCTTTTGGCTTGCGGGCGAAACTTGCGTAGGAGTAGGTGTTGGCGTTTGAACTACCTGGGCGCTTGGCGCCGGGGCAGTGAAAGGCACGTGCTTGCTTTGGGCTTGGCGTGGCTTTGGTTGGAAAAGGTTAGCCAGAGAGTCAAAAACACTTTTCTTCTTTTCCAGGGGTTTTGGGTTTGCCTGCGGGGCTTGGGTTTGCATTGGCTTTGGCACAGTTTGTGCTTTTGGCATTTCAGCTGCAGCTGGAATTGGCTTTGCACTTGCTTGCTTTGGCGTTGTTTTAAATAAAGCAGAGAATGAGTCAAAAATTCCTTTCTTCTTTTCCGTTGTCTTTTCCATTGAAGGCCATTGCCTGCCTGGGGAAGTTTCAACTTTTTGGCTTGATGGAATTAATGCAGGCGCTGGCCTTGGCGATAGCAAAGAAGGCGAAGGAACAGGCGAAGGGGAGGGCGAAGCTGGTTTGGACAATGGCCTTGGCGATAGCACGGAATAGCCACCGGCTTGCGCTTCCACAGCATAGGGGTTTTCTTCATCGGCATCAGCAGGCGCAGGTGTTTTTCGTTCAGGAGTTGAAGACACGGGAACAGCAATTGACTTAACCTGGATTGGGTTTGACGTGAAGTAGAAAGTGAATACGGTAATAGTCAGAAGAAGCACTCCGCCAAAGAACAAACTCATAAAGCCGTTTGCCACTGCCACCTGCCCAAAACCCGATATTAAAACGTCAAGTACAACTGCCATTATCACCATGAAATAGCCAATCAAAGCCGATGCGCCGAGCTTTTCCTTGTCGGTAAAAACGCGCACTTCAGGGTAAGTCAAGCGGAGGACTAAGTAGCCAAAGCTAACCGAACCAAACAAGGCATACAAGTAATACAAGGCAACGGCTACAATTTCCAACTCAGCCATACAAGGACAACGAAAAGAAGAATATTAAAACGCTAGGTGAGTTACAGTTAACATGAAGTTTGCCCCTTTTGTTATACTATTACTATTCATCGAGCTATTCACCCCATTTACCTACGCGGCGCCTGCAAGTACAACAAGCACAATAAACCAGCCAAACACGGCAACCACCACCACAACAAACACAAACCCAGCCACAACAGGCACGACGATCACCACCGGAACAAACACAGGAACAGTAACCACGACAGGAAGCGGGACGGGAACGGTAACTACAACGGGGACAGTAGCAACAGGCACGACAGGCACAGTAAGTGCGCCAACAAACACTCCAATTACTACCACAAGTGGCTTGGCTGCTTGCCCAGCTGTTCCAATTACTGATGCCGACCGCAACCGCTTTTGGCAGAATACAATCGGTTTTCAGGGAAACGAGCTTAACTCACTTCCAGTTGCAGACGCGTTAAGCGCTAAAAAGGCAGACGATCCGCTTAGCAAGGACTACAAGCTTTTACAGCAGGAAACCGAAGACACAATTACGATTAAAGACTTGGCAGTTATCCTAAGCACCACCCCAAAGGACATTGCCGAAAAAGCACGCATCCCGCTTAAAAACGGCGTGCCTGAAAAGGACTCAGTAAGCGAAGAGGATGCACAGCAATTGGCAGAGCTTGTTGCAAGGGAAAAGGGGAAGAGTAGCGCTGATGGTGCAAGCAAGCTTGTTGCGGATTTTCTTGGGGAAATTAACAAGAAAGTAGTAAAGATTCCAAAGAAAACCATTACGGGTTCGGATTTAGACCCTTTTGAGAAGTACAAAATCAGGCTTCCTGGCACAGGCACTGAAATGACACTAGGCAGGCTTCTTCGCCTGAACAATCTTGACGGAAAGTCCTGCAGCCTGCCTGAAAAGTATTTTGGTTCGGTAACCTACCAGGCATTGTTAGACGATGACATGGTTTACGCAAATTCAGAGTCGGACGAGTTAAAGTCAGGAAAGATTACTTACCCTCCAACTGGGGAAAAGCAAGACCTAGGCAAGGTAAACCAGCATTTGATTTCATCAAGCGGTTCCACTACAGGCTTACTGTCGTTAAACGGCGGAAGCAATTTGATAATACCGTCTTTCTATGAGTATTGGGTTGCGACAGTAGGTGAGATTACATTCTATGACTTCCTGCTAAGCGGGGTAGTTGGGCTCGGAGTATTTTGGAGCTCATCACAGATTGGAAAGGAAATTGCAGAAAAGGAGAAGGAAATTGCAACCCGTTTCGCAAGCCAAAACGGTAGGGTAAACCAAAACGCCGAGCTTATCAAGGAAGTTGGAGAGAGTCTGACTAAAGTTCGCGGACAAGTTGCAGTATCTGGACTAAGCGCAGGTGAACAAAGCACAGTCAACAAATTCGTGGCCAAAGCCAAGGACAACAGCCTTATTTTTGCCGAAGACGCCTTGCACGCTGCTAAGGGAACTCCCGCAGGGGATGAAGCAGCACTGATGAAGACGGTTCTTGACAAGTACTCAAAAAACGAGGCTCTTGACGCTACTGAAGCATCAAGGCTTGCAGGAATTTTAGGAGTTCCAGTAACAGATGTCCCAGGCTCATTACCTGGCGCAGTCTCGCAGGAAATCGGCCAGCTAAAGACTGCCGCGACTAACCAGCTTTCTAACACTGCCGCAAGCCTTGATGAAAAGGCGTTGAGGAACGAAGTTGATGAGCTTACCAAGAGGGGGAAGAATTACGCTGAAGCGGCTAAGGCATTAAGCGGCAGGATTACCTATTCACTGTTTATCGGGGGAGTGTGGCAGGGGCCAATTAGGCTGGCGTTTAGCAAGAACACCGAGCTTTACTTCCGTTTGAACAACAAGGAAAAGGAACAATTCGTTCGCGTGCAGGTTAACAAGGCAGAGACTGCAAAGGCATTCAGGAGCGCTACCGACATTTTTGGCCTTGGCTCAGTTCAAGAAATCATTGGCTCATACACCGGAGGGGGGGCGGGCTTGGCCTACCCAGCCGAGGCATTTAGCGTTGGGAAAATGGTTTTGATAAACAAGCCGACAAACCAACAGGCAATTCCTACTAGTTCTTCGCTAACCGTTTTCAGCAAGAAGAACGGAAGCATAATAACACAGTGGAAAGGGGTTTCAGACTCGGTAAACTTTGAAGACGTGAAAGACTTGGGCAGTAAGGCAAAGTTTGCCAGAATGCCGTTAATCTCTTACGAAACGTTCCCCGACGTGGCACTCGACAGGGCACAGGAGGCCAAGTTTTTAGGGTATTTGGCCAGGTTTGGCTTGTCTTGGATTATCTACCGCGACTTGGCTTCAGCAGGGGCTGAAAATCTCGCACTGCCAATCCCACTGCTTATCAACCGTGTGCTGATCCAGCAAAACCTTGACCAGTTCAACGGCCAGAACTGCAAGACCGACGTGATTCAGGCATACCGAAACGAGTACATCGCAGCCACCATTTTCGGAATTGGCGCAAACTTCCTGCCTGTCATGAAACAGCAGGGGATTTTGAAAGGCGTGCTGTCAAAGGGCTTGATGCCAACCACGGCAGGCAAGAACTTCATTTCACTAGACACTGCAATTAACGTAATTAATCTCGCTAACATTCCCGAGGCAGTGAAAGTCTACCTATCAGCCAGAGCAGTGCAATACACAAGCTCGTGCGTTGACCCGCAGCACCGCATCCTTGCATTCCAGGCAGTGCCTGATGCGTTCAAGAAAAAAGCAGCTGCACCAAATCAGGTGGAAGACCTCTTGAGCAAGTTAAAGCTGCCGTCAACCACTGAAGACACGTTCAAAACTCCTGAAGCAAGCCAGTTAGCCGAGATAATAAACTTCAAGGCAGTGCTGGAAGACCAAAAGGGAGTCATAACGCCAGAAGGACTGAAGTACTTGCATCTTGAAAAGTCTGCTTTTGCAACAGGAGGCGCGCTTTTCAAGACGCTTGAAGGCGAAGGCTGCACCCTGCCTGAAAACATAGTAGGAGGAAATGCGCTTCACCGCTTTGACGCCGACGGCAAGTACTGTGTTCACAACAAGGACGGCTCGGTGCGAACTTGCTTTGACGACGAGGCTTGGAAAATAAGGGCTTCAGCGAGGTTTACTGCCCAAGAGCTAGGCAGAGTAATAATTCCCAACAAGTTCGTTGACGCCCGCCTTGACGGAACTGGAAATGTCTTTGTCGACGTTAGTTCAGACGGCAGGATCACCCACGTTGACGCAATAAGCTGTGATCTTTCAGCAGGGCTTGAGCAAGTGCTTGGCTACAGCGTTGGAAACGACTTAACCAAGGCAATTGGAAAGGCAGTTACAGTTGAGACAACCGAAGGAATTGGAATAGTCCAGAACGGTGAAATTAGATTTGTTAAAGACACGGGGATAGTAGGCAACGAAGTTACTTACCCCAACGCGGCAGAGAAGAAAACACAGGCTAATTCGGTTCTGAAAAGCTATTCGCTTCAAGTGCTTGGAAACGGCCAGGTTTTAGTCAAAGGGCCTGCTGGAAAGCAAGAAAGCCTAGGCCAGCTTAAGACAATACTAGGCGAAAACGGGAAAGGAAGAATTGACTACGACTCAAATAACAACAGGCTAGTAATATTTGTCTACACCATGTTCCAAGGCCACATTAGCCAATTGGCGGGCGTTGTTGCAACCCCAGGAGATAAGGGAATAAAGCTAGAGGCAAAGGCCAAGCCAGGTCAGGAAGAAGAGGTTGCAAAACTCAACAAAGCGCTTGAAAAGATTCAAGGAGCTGACGGCCTTGGGATTTTAGAGAACAAAGACCACATTTACGACTTCACCCAGCCAGGAAAACTCCGCGTTATTGACAAGAAAACAGGCAAAGTAAAGGAATACAACATCAACGGCCAGATTACCAAAGACGGGAACAGCATCACAGTGCCAACCGACCAAGGGCCTTTTAAGTTCACCTTCGACACTAACAACGGAAAACTCAATTTAGGCGTTGACGGCCCCGACGGCTTAAAAGAACTTCTTCCGCTTCTAAAAGCCGCAGGCCCGCAAGGCATCCTAACGTTTAACCCAACTACAGGCGGGGTTAACGTGTATAACGGCCAGGACATCCCGTTAAACCCCGACTTTGCCTCGAAGGGAATATCCTATTCCCAAAGCGACCAAGGCGTCAGGGGCTACCCTGCGGATAACCCGTTCATATTAGAGGATAAGACCAAGTCAGGCTCTGGCGACTCAAGCAAACTACTTTTGCCAAGCTGGCCTGAAAACCCGTTTTTCATGCTGATAATGCTCTTGGCAATACTAGCAGGGGCAGTAGCGGTGAGGAAAGATGTTTAAGGTATATTACGCGGATAGGACAAAAACAAAAGGTTATGACTGGGCTTCAGTAAACCAAAGTCATTTAATTGTTGGAAGCGGCAGGCAAACGTGGATGAAGCTCAAACATCCAGAAGTAGCGGCAAAACATCTCGAGTTACATATTGGAACTGAAGGTGAAGGGAATAATGCAGAGCAAATGCTTTATGTCAATTCACTTTTTCCTAGATGGGGCACGTTCATAAGATCACCCGATGCAGAAGAGTTCCAAAAGCTTGAAGAAGACATGAAATTTAAGGTCGAAAGTGGTTCTACCCTAAAACTGGGGGGAGAAGTAAAACTTTTCGTAGTGCACGAAAAACAAGAGAACGCGCAACACATAAAAAAGGCATTTCACGAGTGGATTAATGAAATTGGTGGAAAAATGCCAAGGCGTTAATTTACTTCTTTTCCTTCTCAATTACCCTTACAACGCCGTGGTTTGCGTCAACGTCAATAAGCCAGCCCTCTTTCAGGTATTTGGTTGCATTTCTTACGCCGACCACGCAGGGGATGTTTAACTCGCGCGACACTATTGCCGCATGCGAGGTGATGCCGCCTGTGTCGGTTATTATTGCCGAGGCTTTTTTCATTGCAGGCACTAAGTCAGGCGTGGTTGACACTGAAACCATGACGTCGCCTTGCTTCATTTTTTCCATGTCCTTAGGCAGGTTAATCACCCTAACCTTTCCCCTTGCCTTGCCCGGGCAGGCGCAGGTGCCGATGAATTCGCTTGACTCAACCTCCTCTTCTTTTTCAATAGGCAATCTGGAGAAGTATTTACGCCCCTCTTCGCCTTCCAGGTAAAGGTCTTCCTCGAACCGTCCAATAGATTCCCACAAACCATATTGCCTTCTTTTTCTCAAGCGGCCTAGGTCAAAGTCTTTCGAAAAAATCAGGTGAAACTCGTGCGGGTAAAGAAAACGGAAGTCATTGAGCGCCGCGTGCTTCCTCCGCGCAATTTCACCAAGCAAGTGCTCGAGTTTTGAAAGGAATTTGTACATCGCATCTTTCCTCAGGCCTTTGGTGTAGACAAAGCCTTTGGCAACATCAAAGAGCTTAAGTTCATAGTCAGAAAGCGCTAGTTCCTTCACTAGCATGGCTTGTTCTTTTTCAAGCAGCGAGCGCTTTTCCCGGGATTGCCTTAACAGCTTTCCTGAATCAGCATTTTGCCTAACAAGGCTTGATAAAATTCCAAGGAAGTAATCTTCAGTCCAGTTTGGGCCGATTACTGCATAGCCAAGCCACCCGTACTTTTTTGCATGAAGCGATACTTTTTTTCCTAATTGCGTGCCGTTTAACTTTTCCTTCAAGTGGCGTGTTTCAAGTGACTTGAAATAATCAAGGTAGTTTCCAGAGCAGGCTTCTTTCAAGATGCCAAGCAGCTCCTCGTGCTCTTTTTGCATGAAGCTTTCCTCAAGAGGGGTCGTCAGCTTGCTGAAAGCGTCACTTGGCCCAATAATAGTTCCTGTGGTTTTTTCCTTAAGCAAGCCAAGCAAGTGATTTGTTAAAGGCATTCCAAACATATCCACATTCTGCACCCAGCCAGTTAAGTGCATTCGAATATAGGCAGAGTAATAATTTTCCAAAAGCTTTACCAGGCTTAAATCACTTGCAGAGGCATAGTCCTTCTCCTCCATTTCATCGCAAAGCCTAAGGAGCATATTGCTTGCCAAGGTAACCTGCTTGACGTTTTGCAGTCCAAAGTCCGGCTCGGCAAGTATTTTTTCAAAAAGCTCGGAATTGACTTTCGAGTAAGACTGCCTGTCGGAATAATATTTTGCCCCGCCTTCTTCAAAAACAGTCAGCGAACTGGAAAGCATGGATTTTATCCCGATTGACTTTAGGAAGGAATTGGCATGGTAGATGTTTACGTACCCGCAGAAGTAAAGGGGGTAAGCCACGGGAAATTCTTCGAAGAAGAAATAGCCCGAGGTTTTGAACAATTCTTTCAGCCCCGCATGCAATGGGCTTGACTCAGATACAGCGTAACTAGGCTGATTATCCCCTTGGATTTTTACCACGCCCATTTCGCATAGCTTGGAAAGCTCACGGTGCGCGCCTCCCGGGTCAAGGCCGCATTCCTTAGACAAATCAGTGAGTGAAAAGGATTTGCCGGAATTACAAAATAAAAAGGAAAGGAGCTTTACACGCGTCTCTGAGCCAAACAAGGAAACCAGATGTTTTTGCATAATAATCAATAGTATTGTCTAAAAAACAATATTTTAAATGATTTGCTTTAACCAAAACCCATTATTTTATTCCGCAGTCTGCAAAAGTCTTTTTATGTGGGTTGCAAAGTTCAAAGTCTGGCACAGGGGTTCTGAAGCGATTGAAATCACGCGAAGGATGGACGTTAGCTTCGAAAGCCATTACCTGAACGTCTACTTAGAACGCGGCGTTGAATACGTCAACAAGGCGCTTATTGCACGCGGGAGCCAGGCAAAGGAAGCAATTGCCGCGTTTGCAGTAGAGTCAAAAAAGAGGGGCCTAAAATTAATCGCTACAGAAGGCAACCACGTGTTTTTCGTAGCCAAGGGCGTTCAGCAGTTTCATTCAACCGTGCTTGGCGCTAAGGCTTTCTTCGTGGGGCCGCAGTGGGTAAAAAACGGCTTTCTCTACTGGACGGTTGCTTCATGGAACAAGAAAAACCTCAAGGAGCTTTACACAAAGATTTCAAGGCTGCCCAAGGATAAAGTCACAATTGAACTGCTCTCACTTAGAAAACAGCCGGCTGCCACGCTCGGCGCGTCCCTCTTGGGCGCTTTGTCTGAAAAGCAGCTTCGGGCGCTTGAGTCCGCCTGCCAAAGCGGGTACTTCAAAACCCCCCGTAAGATTTCACTGGAGAACCTTGCGAAAAAAAATAAACTTCCTTACACCACTTTCAAGGACCGGCTCCGGGCGGCTGAGGAAAAGCTCTGGGCGCAGGTTATGCAAGGCGCTACATAGCGGGAATAACATTAAGCCTTAAAATCACCACTTAACTATTATGGACGCATTACCTCTTGACCTGCAGGGGGCTACTAAGCTATCTTGGGCGCCTTACGCAGGCCGTAACATCACCTACTTCCTGACGGTTCTTCACCTCCGAGAGACTTACGGCAGGCTTTACCAAAAGCTCCTCGAAGGAAGGTTTTCCTACCTCTTTGTCGAGGCAAAAGGCCTAAGCTGGCAGATGTATAGATCGCCCAGCGAGTCAAGCAGGCTCGAGGATTTGGTTTACAAAAAACTTGACCAGCCAAGGTATTTGCCAAGGGTTCTCAATTACATGGAAGAGAGCTACACTGACTTCTGGGATTTTTCAAAGAAATTTGCGATGAAGGACATGGCTAAAAAAACGAAAGCCGAACTCGCTCTTGAGCTGGAAGGCTATATCAAAAAACTGCTGCCCTGCCTTGCAAGCGTATCATGCTCAATTGTATTCGCAAGCGCGCTTGGAAAAAAGCTTGGCGAGAAGCTTGATGAAAAGACAGTCGGCGAAATCGCGCTCCCGTTAAACAAAACCCTGCCGCTTGAAGAGGAAATAGAATTCTGGAAGCTAGTTGGTATGATCAAGCAAGAAGGGATTGTAAAAATTAGCGCGGTTGAAAAACTACCGAATCAAATCCAGGAATCACTCTCCAACCACTACAAAACTTACTCGTGGATTAACGCTTACGAAAACGACCCGATCCCGCCAATTGGCGAGCTAGTTAACAGGATTAACGAAGGCCTCTCTGAAGACCCCAGCAATAAGCTGAAAACGCTTGAAGAAAGGCACTCAATCCAAGAAGAGAGAATTAGGAAATTATCACTCACACATAAGATTAACCCCTTGCTTTTGAAACACTTCAGGCAGGCAATGTACTACAGAATACTAGGCGAGAGCATGCTAGGCCTAGGCAATTACGCTACGCAAGCCCTGTTCACTGCAATTTCAAAAAAGCTTTTCCTTGCCAAAAACCAGGTGAAAAGGTTTTCAGACAACGAGCTTTTGGAAATGCTCAGCGGAAAACTAGCGCCTGAAAAAATGGCAAAACGCCTTGGCGAAAGGCAGGGGCACTACTTAGTTGCAGTAGGGGAGAAGGAATGCCATTGCTTTCAAGGCAAGGAAGTTAACAGCGTGCTAAGTCAGCTCGACATTCAAAGACCAATTGAGGAAGACGTCAAGGAAGTGAAAGGAGTTGGCGCGTTTCCCGGTAAGGTAACCGGAATTGCCAGGGTGGTTTTAAACGTCGGCGAAGTTGGCAAGGTAAAGAAAGGCGATATTTTAGTGACGTTAAACACCACGCCGTCGTTTATCATGGCCATGAAACGCGCGGGCGCAATTGTTACTGACGAAGGCGGAATCACCTGCCACGCGGCAATCGTAAGCCGAGAGTTGGGAATCCCGTGCATTATCGGCACCAAGGCAGGCACGAAAATTATTAAGGACGGAAGCCAAATAGAAGTGGATGCAACCAACGGAGTTGTGAAAAACGTTTAGATAAAATTTAGGTATTAACATGAGCTTTATCTTGCCATTCAAGGAACTGGGAAAGGAACACGTGTCAATAGCCGGCGGAAAGGGTGCCCAGCTAGGCGAAATGACACAGGCAGGCATAAGCGTACCACCTGGCTTTGTGGTGCTAACAGCCGCGTTTGAAGAAATGCTAGAAGAAAATAGCCTCAAGCAAGTGATAAACGAACTGCTCAAGAAAACCGCCTCGCTCGATAATGAAGCAATCGAAGAAGCGTCAAAGGAAATCAGAGACATAATCTCAAAAGCCAAAATCCCGCAAAACGTGGAAAAAGAAATCCTCTCGTACTATAAAGAATTAGACGCGCCTTTAGTAGCCGTTCGTTCCAGCGCAACAGCCGAAGACGCGGCAGCCGCCTCCTGGGCAGGCGAACTAGAGACGTACTTAAACGTCACGCACGAAAGCCTTTTATATTCAGTAAAGAAATGCTGGTCTTCGTTATTCACAGCCCGCGCTATTTTCTACAGGGTGGAAAAAGGATTGCTTGGCAAAAGCATTTCAGTAGCAGTAGTAGTGCAAAAAATGGTTCAAAGCGAAGTAAGCGGAGTTGCGTTTACTGTGCACCCGGTTACCAAGGACTATAACCAAATGGTAATCGAGGCGGGTTTCGGCCTTGGCGAGGCAATAGTAGGGGGCTTGATAACTCCCGATAATTACGTGATTGACAAGGAAGAGGACTTAATCGTCGATATTATGGTAAGCCAGCAGGAGAAAATGATCTGCAAACAAGACGGGGTTACGCAAGAATTCCCGGTGCCAGCTGAAAAGCAAGAACAGCAGAAGCTCGACGGCAAGCAGATAATGGAACTAGCTAGCCTTTGCAAGCTAATTGAAAAACACTATGGAAAGCCCCAGGACATTGAATGGGCTTTTGCCGAAGGCAAGTTTTACATAACCCAATCAAGGCCGATTACAACGCTTTGATTCACCGGAACCCCACTCGGAAAAGCTTTTTCTTCTCTTCCGCACAATCTTTGAATTCATGTACTCTTATTCCAAGGTGCAAACGTTTCTCGACTGCCCCCTGAAGTACAAATTCCGCTATATTGACGGGATTAAGACTGGCGTTGACTTCATCGAGTTTTTCGTCGGCAAGAAGGTTCATGAGTCGCTCGAGCGGCTTTACCAAATGCGGCAGCCAACACTCGAAATGCTCATTTCGTACTACGACAACAAGTGGCACTCTGGCTGGAATCCCTCGATTCAAGTAAGCGAAGGCACTCCAGGTGAGTTTTTCGAGAAAGGCCGAGAGTGCCTGACTTATTACTATAACGACTTTTTCAAAACCGACTGCGAGGAAACAACCGCGGTTGAAAAAAAGCTGCTTTTCAAGGTAGGCAAAAGCCAGTTCGTGGGATTCATTGACAGGCTTTCCAAAAACAGCGAGGGAACGGTTATTCACGACTACAAGACAGGAGATTTTGAGGCAACGGTTGACTCGTTTCAAATGCCGCT
>OBEQ010938903.1_pt1 | contig 11633 bp, 1 predicted proteins | sample 1670901 | NCBI WGS metagenome assembly OBEQ01 (sample SAMEA104232315, study PRJEB22302) | groundwater metagenome | biome: forest; feature: aquifer; material: groundwater | place: USA | collected 2011-08-07 | depth 5.4 m | reverse complement strand
GAAAAGCCCCGTTTGTTTCTTCAATCCGGTCGAGACGGCCAGTTGAGGTGTAAAAATAATTTTTGATCGTAAATGCATTCGTCACTTTATCAATGCGCGGATTTCCGCTTGAATCCGCTTTATAAGTAGTCGTCGATTCCAGATCTTTTGGCTGTGGCTCAATCTGACCCGTTGTATTATTGAAGAGATAATCGTAATGGTAATCCACGATTTGATCGAGTTGTCCGTCGTAATGATAGACGTAACTAGATTCGCGATCCGCCCGTGTCATGCCGCCCAATTGATAAAGGATTCGCGTCTCGATCCGTTCATTTTCAACTTTCCCCGAATATTGAAGCACTTGGACTTCATCATCTGTTTTGTCGGCTGTTCCCCGGTCGCGCACTTGAATGACAAAATCCAAATCATTTGCGTCGTCTCCGGTTTCATCCTGATTGAGGTCCCAATATTGAGGGGGCGCATGCTGAAGCGTTGAGTAAGAATCGCCGGAACGGTAAAAATAATAATGCATCGTGACATCTCCGGCTCGAGTCTCGCGAATCGTGGCAATCCGTTTCAAATTTTGTGCTTGTCCTGTTCTGACTAATTCACGGTATTGATATTCCTTCTGGGCTCCCTGATCATCTTTACTTTTCAGGATAAGCCCGTCTTGATCACGGTCCTCATAAGTCACGTAACGAAGCGCTTCACTGCCATTTGTAATATCAATAAAACGGTGCGTGGCATCTTTGTGTTTTAGTTTGCGCTCAGCACCGGGCCAATATTCGTAGGTAAAATCAATTTCTTCGCGCGTAGCATCACCCGTCAGATGCTCAGAAAGGAAAATGAGATCGCCGTCTTTGTTGTGCGTTTTAATCACACGGGATTTTTCATCGTAAATCAGATTGCCCTGAGCATCCCGAATGAAGTCTCCGGCCGCATTTTTCTGGGCCTGATCATGAATTTCGGTAACCGTTCGGGATCCGGTTTGTGTATTTGGGCTGTAGGAATAATTAATTTTCTCGCCATCTGGAAATACGGTTGAACTGGTTTCGCCCGCTGAGGTGTAGGTGTACAGCGTTTCCTTTCCAGCCGTATCAACGAACCGAATTAAATGTCCGTCCAAATCATAATGGCTTTCTGTGGAAAGAGTTGTCGTCACATTTTGTCCGTCCACATTTTTTGCGGTCACGGATATGGTTTCTTTTTTCCGTTTCAGTGAGCCGGTTGCGTATTTTTCAACTTCATAAACTTTAACCACGCTGTTGGCAGGATCGTCCACGCGGATGATGTCGCCGTCAGAATTAAAAAAGGTCGTGACTCCAGCTTGATCGGTCCGCTGAGTGAGAATTTCAGAAGCCCCAAAGACGCGGCCTTTGATGAGACGTCTCGTAGCCTGGAAATTATCAAAAGAAGCTCTTCCTTTTTCTACGCTAAGACCCAATGAACCCGCCGCCGGAATGATCGTCGAATCCAGAATCGTGAAGTCAATTAGGCTCGATCCGCCAAGCGTAAAAAGAACGCGCCTTCCTTCCATTTTCACGCTAAAGGTCCGGACTGTTTCACCCAAAATGGGCATTGGAAGAGAAACCTCTTTTAGAATGGTCTCGGTTCCGTTTTCATTCAGGACTACGCGGACGGTTCGGTTCAAAAGCTTGACGGCCAAATATTGGGAAGAAGAAACATAGCGGAGCATAAAACCCACTTCAGCCATTTGATGGTCTAAGAGAGCGATATCTCCTGAAAGCTCGTGATTGTCAGTTCCTTCTGGAAAAACGGAACTCAGCCAACGAACTGCCGCTGGATCAATCAGCAATCGGCTGCTTTGAACACTATGGCCGAGCCCTTCGATATTCCAATCTCTTGCAAAGGCCGCCAAATCATCAAAGGTCTGCTGATTGGTTTCAACAATCGATTCTTGAGTGGAAACAACTCTGCCCTTTGCATCTTTAATCTTCTGATAAGTGGTCGTCTTATTCCAAACGCCGGTGTCCTGCGTTTCAACGAGGCTCAGGGCTTCTCCGTCAAAACCGCGCACATAATCCAAAATATTTCCAAGCCCATCTTCATAGTGAGTTAAGGAACCGCGGATATCATAAACTTCGCGAGTCGTTCTCACATTGGTTGCTTTGGCTGTTTCACTTTCTTTCTCCCGATAATCTTCAAGGGCCTGACCGTGTGCATTTCCTTTAATTCCAATCAACGAGAACGCGCCTCCAGTAACGGCACCGCGGACTTTGGCGCTTCCAAAAGCTTCCAAAGCTCCAAAGAGCGCTTCATTGAAACTTTTTCCGGCATCCCCTCTTGTGACTAAAATAATGAGGTCGCCGGCAGCGCGCGCATTCAGATCGGCTGTTAATGTAGAAATTTCGGCGGTCGAATAAGTTTTGGTTGTGATATTTGCTGGATTTCCGCCCTGTAAAATAACCAATGCGATCCCGGCACCTGTCAAAGCAGAAAGATTTATTTGGGTACCGGCCACCGTAATTTTGGGAGCATTCGAAACAGAAACAAATGCTTTAGCTTCAATGGGAGTGCGTGCAATGGGACCGTTGGTGCCAAGCGAAAAATAAGTTTGATTCTTGATTTCACTTGGGCGGCCAATGGAATTCGTCAAAATCGTTTTTTCAGATCGTTCTGCTTTTTGATCATTGGTGATTTCATTTCCGAATTTGTTCCACTCTTTTGTGGAAATAATGGCCGCGAATTGCTGGGCTACGGTTGGGTTAGTAGATAAAAGGTTAAACCAGAATTTGAGGAGATCTAAAGTTAAATGCGTTAGAGATGAAGAAGCGCCAAGATTTGTTTTCGCAAAGTTTAAGAATCCTTCGCCGTCTTTGAGTTCATAAGTGATGACTTGTTTCACACGGTCCCGTTCATCGCGTACCGTTACGATCACTTTACCAGCGTCGGTTTCATCAATCGAATAGGCAAGATCACCGCGAGAATTAAATTCCTGGGCGATTTGAAGATTGACCTGACGGCCAAACCGGTCAATGCCTGAAGTTGTCTTGGTAACCACTTTATCTAAGCCGTATGAGTAACGAGTCCGGGAATAATTGGTGGTGATCAAATGACTTCCCGTTCCTGTTTCGACTTGGGATAAAAGTTCCCCGGTAACCGCATAATTATAGGCAGTCACAATTCCTTGATCATCGGTAGACCGGATGAGCCTTCCCTCGACATTGAACTCGTCGACAAAAACTTTTTCAGCTGCATTGGGAACCGTGACGCGGCGGGTTTCGCTTTGAAGCTCGCCGTTTGTCCGCCGCGATTTTTCATAACGAGTGATCATGTGGTCTTTATTTTCGGTTTCGATGGTTTCGCCCAAAAAGTTTGATTTGGTACGATCAATTAATTTTGGCGTTTGAGCATGAAGCGTTTCCAAACCGGCTAAATCATTAACCCCATTATATTCGTAAGTCCTGATTTCCTGAACGTCATCCCAAGGAAATCTCGTGTATTCAATGACCTGACCTTTTCCCGATTGGTCGATGGATTCAATCATTTCGCCGAATCCATTGAATTTTTGAATTGTGGTGACATCAAATGCATTTAGAAAACCGTCAACTCCCTGAATTCTTTGGCTCTGAGTCAGAAGCAACCCTGAACCTGCACGGCTTTCACTAAAAGTAGTCGTTGTTACAAAGGTTGTTACGCCAAATGAAATATTTTGAATCGTTTTCGTCAGCGTTCCTGAAGAGCCATAGGTATAAAGAAGTTCGTCTCCGTTTGCTGAGACTTGCCGAGTTAAATGACCGTTTAAATCCCATTCTTGAATGGCAGTGGTGGTAATGCTTCGGGCATCCTCGCTGGTCCAACTGGTATTGGTCGTTCGCTTTTTGATTCGACCTGCCGTGTCATGCTCAATGACATAATCAATTGTTTTTTCATCAAAGGTTTCGCGGTGGGTGATTTCACCCAGTAAATTGAAGACCGTTTTTTCTTTAAGCATGGATTTCACCGCCGTATGTTTTAAAGAAACGTCGGTGAGCAAATGAACATCTTCGTAACGGTAAACTGTTTGTGAAAGAATCCGGCCATCGGTTCGGAATTCATATTCGATGACTTGACCTTCGCCATTCGTGTCCAGGGTTTGAATTACATTTCCAAAAGTATCGTAAGCAGTTGCACTTACCTTTTGAATCTGATTTGCAAAACCATCCCGATACGTTTCAGTTTGTTGACGTTTCAAAAGAATCCCTTGAACATTTCTCTGATCGAGGAAAGTCGTGATGCGGTCAAATTGAGTTCCCGAATCAATGACATAGTGATGAGTCGTAGATATGAGCTGATCAAACGCATCGTAGGCATAACGGTCTTCGTTTCCGTTAAAATCAACTTGTTTGGTCAGATTTCCGTGAAGGTCAAAATATTGCGTGCTGGTTCGCAAGACCGATACGGTGCCATCTTGAAAACTAATCGTTTGTAAATTACTGAGAATGTTTGCTTTCGAATCATGGGAAATTGTAAAGCGCGTTTGAACAGAATTTGGCGCCAACTGTAAAGTTACTTCACCCAATTCATTCCATTCAATTCTTGAGGTTACGGTGGAACGCACGGTGGAATGGAGACTGAGCAGCTGATCGATGGAAGAAACGCCTTTATAAAAATAAGAAGTCTTGCTCTTGAGTGTGTGGTTGTAGGAATAATATTCGTAAACGTAAACGCGTGCCTTCCCGTCCGGATCCAATTCGGCTGAAACATTTCCAAACGCATCGAAATCACGAATACTGATTGCATTAATGACAGCTCCAAAATCATCGGTATAAGAAGTCGTTTGAATTTGCCGGTGAATTCCGCCAAATGCATCTTTTGTATAAACCCAGTTCGTGATTCTTCCCCAGCCGTCTTCATAACGCGTGAGATCTCCGTCATTGTCGTAAGTGTACTTTGCAATATGACCTTCACGGTCCTGAGTCTCGGTCACTTTTCCGTCGCGGCCTGTCACCACCCGTTCCGTTGTGTGATACGTAACGCTTGTATCCGGAATATCACGCGCAATGACAACTTCTTGTTCACCGCTCAAGCGGAGGCCATAAGTTCTGGTTTCAATGACACCGGCGCGATTCGCAATGCGAGTCGGCTTTCCGCTTGCATCTAAAGTCAATGAAAGCGAATAATTAAAACTGCCATCGATAACCGCTGCCGTGACAATAGAACCTGAGTAAGAATAAGTCGCAGACTTACCGGACGGTGTTACAAGGCTAAGCCTTTGGCCTTGAGCATTAAATCTTTCTATTGTTGTAGCATTAACCGAATTCAGAAAACCATCGGTGTATTGAAGTGTTTCATTCATTCGGACAACGCCCGCACCTTCGTCGGTATACGTCATCGAGTCAATACGGCCGCTGGCCAATTCCTCACGCTTGGTCAGCCTTCCTGAAGTGTCATAAGTGTAACGAATGGTTTCGCCATTTCGATTGGTTTGAGTTAAGAGGCGGCCGCTTAAATCAAATGTTTTCGTTAAATTATAAGAAACGCCGGAAAGACTTGTATTCGAGAAGCGCGACAAACGAACTGTTTCGACTGATTGCGTTAGTTTTCCATTCACGTCTCGAGTGTATATAAGATCATGGAGTTCATTGTCCGAGGTCAGTACTTTCTTTGAATTTCCATAAATATGAGTAGAACGCAAAGTAATATTTGTTGTTTGAACATCCAGGTAAGGATTCGCCTGAACGCCTTCCAAAACAAAAAGTGGCTTTGAAATGATTCCGCGGCCGCCTTCATCCAGATAAATTTCGAGTCCTGCTAAGGTGAAGTCGAACTGAAGGCCGTAACGTTTTCCGACCGTTGGCGTGAGTCTTGAAACAATTACTTCTTCTCGGTCAGCTAAGAAAGGAACGCCGTCAACGAATTCTTCATGAGGGCGTCTTACCTTCAATTTAAAAAATCCATCTTCGATCACTAATTTTGCCGTGCCCTGTGCGATTTTTCCTTGAACAAACTGATCTGGAAAATTGAAACCGGTTTCAAAAGCAAGCGTTGATGTGCTTGATCCAATTTCAAATTCTGCGCTTAAGCTGGGTAAGGTTGCGCCTTCGGTCGGTGCATTAATTCGGAAGGCACTACTCGAAAAACTCGTTCGCTCATCTAAAAGATCGCGGTCATAAAGGGCAAGAAAATTTCCGTATTGATCCGTACGTAACAATCCTTCTTCGATAAGGGATTTCAGGGACTGTGTTGCCGCCGCCGGATTAAAAGCAACGGCCGCCCGAACGGCATCAAGACTCACCTTCTCCCGATAAACTTGAGACGCATTATTCAGGCTGTCATAAAATTTCACATCGATGGTGTGAAGTCCCGATCCTTCAGCAATCGAAATGATTTTTGAACTGCTGTAAGTATCTAAGGCGGAATAGGCGCCGCCATCCATGGAATAACTCCATTTGGAGACACTGCCTCCAAAATCCAAACTGTTGAGTTGAAGTTGAAGTTTTGCCGCGCCTTGCGTGAGATCGGTAAATTTGACAGCCTCCACCGGCACTGGTACCGGAACTGAAGCTGTTAAGTATTGAAACGTATCATCCGGCGAAACCTGCAAATTGCCGGCGGCATCTTTTGACTTCACGCGGTAATGATAAAGCGTTGATGTCTGAAGATTGGATAAGGTTTGCAAATGAGCGGTCACTAAATTGGAATCAACAGTTGTATTCGAACCATAAGCCGTTGTGGTGCCGTACTCAACTTGACTGTCACTTGCTTCATTAGTACTCCAATTGATCATGGCAGAAGTTGAGGTCACGTTCGTGGAAATAACAGCGCTGATTGCGGGAGCAAGCGTGTCCAAAGTAATTGATTTGGAATAAACCACACTTACATTGCCCGCTTTGTCGTAGTACTTCACATAGACCGTTTTATTTCCGTCACCCGTTGGAAGAACAAAAGTTTTCGTGACGGCATAAGCTTCCGGAGTTGCATAGGTCATGTTGTCCGTTGAAAAACTCATGGTTCCAATTCCTGAAGTGGAATCTAGAGCAGACAGATTAAGCGTGACACTTTGGACGTTGGTATAGAGAGCGGATGAATTAATGTTGATGGTTCCGGTCGGAATCGTTGGATCAAATGTGGCAGAAGTAGTAACCGTTGAACTTTGATGTCCGGTGCTGTCTTTGGTGATAATGCTGAACGATTGAAGTCCTTCAACGGATAAAGTCTCAACATAAGACCAAGCTGTTGATAAATTGAGCGTCACTTTTTGAACTCCGTTCACCCAGACAGAAGTATTGGCCGGTTTTGTCCCGGAAAGAGTGAGTTGCGATTGATTCGTATATTGAGGAAGTGCAGTGATGGTTGGAGGATCAACCGTAACGACCGGCAGCGTGTAGGTAACAATAAAAGTAAGCGTGCTTATATTTTTGGCAAGATCCGTCTCAGAAATGGTTAACGTGTTAGTTCCTTCCAGAAGCGTTTCTTGCCTTTGTTTCTGAATTCCGTCGACGGTATAGATTAAGGTATAGGCAGATGAATCTGTGGCGTTGGGAGAGCTGACGATAATTTGAGGAGGAGTGGTATCTAAGGTAATCTGTTTTGAATAAACCGTAGAAACATTACCCGCTTTGTCGTAGTACTTCACATAAACGGTTTTGGATCCATCACTCGTTGGAAGAACAAAAGTTTTTGTAGTAGCATAAGCTTCTGGAGTTGTATAGGTCACGTTGTCCGTTGAGAAGCTCATCTTATCGATTCCGGAATCGGTCGCACTCAGATTCAAAGTAACGGTCGTAGAATTTACATAAGTTGCTCCTGAATTAACACTGATTGATCCTGTCGGAACCACCGTGTCTCTTAAGACCGTAATGGATTTGGTTGTGCTTAATCGTCCAAGGGAGTTTTTGGCTTGAATGTTGAAAGCATTATTTCCTTCTGTCGCGAGATTAACCGTATAAGACCAAGAGGTGGATGAATTGCGAGCAACTACCTCAATATTATTAATGAAGATCGAAGTGTTTGCTTCTTTAGTTCCGGAAAGCGCAAAGGTTAGATTTTTGGTCGCTGCCGGAATGGTAGAAGTAACAACCGGCTGAGTGGGCGCGCTGGTATTCAAACCGCTTGAGCGAATATAAATCGTTCCCGTTCGAGTGGTCGACGTCGTTGTGGATTGATCTACCAAAAAGTTAATTTGTTTGATTTTGGTTTTGTCTACGGTAGAAACAATACTGGACGTTTGAATTTGCCACAAGCGCTCAGTGGTAGATGAAACGCCGGTAAGCGTAAAAGAATCTTTTGCGTTATTGATATCTACAAATTCTACTTTGACTGAACTTGTATTCCCTAGGAGTCCAAAATTAAGACTGGTAAAGGTGGAAAGATTTTGAGTCTCAACGGTTGAAGTGGTGGCATTGTCAAAAGAAATCGTCATTCCGGAAAAAGTTCCTGCCATTGAAACGTTGTACCCTAATTGAAAACGGCTTGATGAATAAGAAAGCGTAGTCGCTGAACTTGAGCCTGACATGAAATAAGGATAAGGACTTCCGGGCAAGGCAGTGATTTGTGAGAGCCGCGCAAGATTGGAATAAGGAACGGTTCCGCCCATGAGGAAAGTTTGTTTTTCAGAATCGGGTGCTTGATTGTAAAGATCTTGTTCTTTGATAAATTGATTCAGATCGGCTCTTGCTTGAACGTCATTGCGAATATTCAACGTGTCATCCCCGAATGTTTTTACGCTCGCGCCAATGCGGGGAGCACTTTCGGGAAGAACTTGACGTTCTTCTCCGAAACGTGTCGGGGATCCAGATTCTGGATTCCCGCTTAAAGCAAGCGGGAATGACAGACTTTCCTTCAATTGATTTAAATACCATTGATAGGAATACGGATCGCCGTTATTGAAAACTCCTTCTTGGTTGTAGGCATAAACGCCGTCCCCAGTAATGACATATTCGGGATCAAGCCCGGCTTCATTTAAATCCTGGCCGGAGGGACCTTCCTTTGAAAATTCTCCTGTGTGGGTGTGAGAAATGAATAATGCTTTCTTGAGAAGTTCCTGAACAGCCGGCAGTATTCCAATTTCATCTTCACTGCCTGAGGTAAAGAGAACGACTTCGCCATGAAGCACGATAATTCCGGTTTCAAAAGGTAAATTAAGAAGTGCTTTTAAATCTTCCACTTTGAAATCCTTGACGATCACTGCGCTTGCATAGTCGGGTCTTAATTGATCGAGAGCTGTTTCAAAATCGTAGCGCTCGTAATCGTAATTGTCATCCTGAGTCCGCCGCAGAGCTTTGGCGGACGAAGGATCTAGATTCTTCGCGGAGCCTGTCCTGAGCGCTAGATCCTTCGTCCGTCTTTCAGCGGACTCAGGATGACGACGCGAAGGGCTCAGAATGACAGGAGAAAGCGGAGAATTATCCTGAAGAAAATCGACTGAAGTTTGGGGATTATCTGTTTGCGGTTGATCGATGGGTTTTGAAATTTCAGTTTCAGCAATGGGAGATCCCAGAGGATCCTTGGTGAGTTGAATTGAATCTGCCCAGCCCTGTGGAAGAACTTGCGTGAAGGTGAAACAAAAAAGGACGGCGGCAGAAATGATCTGCCTTAGAAAACGCTTTGTCTTTCGGCAATCAATTTTTGGATTCATTGCTTATGGACAAGAGATTATACTTCATTTCGCCGGATTGCTAACTAAAAGTATAAATAAGTGATAAAACAGCAGCCAAAATATATAAATCTATTATGAATGGCAATTAACAGATAATCCTGCGGCCCTTATAAAAGGTTTTACTGGGCCCATGGCTTTGACGATATAACAAAGGTGAACAAGCTCTGGGTAAAGGCAAAAGTATTGGAAGCCAGCGATGCAAATTACCTGAGCGCCCTCCTTCCGCTTCTGGACCAAGCGGCGCAGAGCATTGTGATTTCCCTTTACTTGATGGAACCCAATGACTTGGCGAGTGGGGATCATCCTGTCAATCAATTGATCGAATCTCTCGTCCGAGCGCGCAAACGCGGCGTAGAAGTCAAAATTTTCCTGAACACCAACTTTCGCTTCATTCCCAAATCTGGTGTCGCGCAGGGTAAATATTTCGAAAAACTCTTCGCGGCCGGCGTTCAGTTAACCGCGCTTCGGCCAAACCGCCGGCTGCATGACAAATTAATTGTGATCGACAGCCGCTACGTGATCGAAGGAAGTACAAACTGGAGCTTGACTGCTTTAAAATCAAATTTTGAATCTGCTTCGATCATTGATTCACCGGCTCATGCCGAAAAAAAGTTGAAACGAATCGAAACTCTTACTGTTCCCGTGCCCTCTAAAATGCAATTGCGTAATATCTCAAAACCTTTATTTGATCTTCCTGAAATGGTCGAAATCTCATTAGCGCTTTTTGAAAAAGACCTTCTCCCCCAAATGGTTCGCGAATCGGACGTGCGAACGATGGATGTTTATTTGATCCTTCTAGGTCAAAGTTGCGCGCAAGGAAATTCTGAACTTGAGATTGATCTTGAGACGTTAGGCCAGACGCTTCAATTTCCCAAAGAATGGACCCGAGTTGACATCCGCCGGCAAATCATTAAGGTCCTGAAGAAACTCGAGGAGAAATATCAAATTATTTCGGCTGAAATTCCGTATGCAAGCAACGCTAGAATTGAAATCAAAAATTTTCAGGGCGAAAAAATCACAGTGCCGGGGAAACTTTTGGAGGCAGGTTCCATCGCCAAGGAAACATCCGTGATAACGTTTTTGAAACTCATCCGTGAAGTTCTTAGAAAAGAAGGAATTGATATGAACACGCTATCAGCCTCTGCGCTGGAAAGACGTTTTAATGTTGGAAGAAATCCGATCCTCAGAAGCCGCAATGAATAGCTGTTTATTGCCTCCAGCCATACCGAACGACAGAACTATTTGCTTCGCTTCCCTGCGGGCGGCAATTTTAGGCCATTCGCCTAAACAAAAATTGCCGTCCTCGGCCTGGAAAGAAAAACTTCGGTCGGAAGTTTTTCTTTCCAAAGGCGCTTCGCAAACAGTTCCGCCATTCTGATTACGGAGGCAACGTAACTTTGCTTTGCCGGAGAAAGCTTGAATGCCGTAGCTTTGCAATGGTAATGGCAAAGCAGGCATTCGCGCAGCGAAGGTCGCTCAACCCGGCTTCATTTTTGCGACCTGAGCGGTTTCGGAGGCAAAGCAAAGTTGCATAGAGAAACAAGGCATTTTGCCGTTGGAAGAAATACAATCCTCAGAAGCCGCCTGGAGTAATGAATTATTGCTTATTTCCGTGCGCCGAAGAAATTAAGCGCGGCATCGTAATTCGGATGGTTCGTCACTTCTTTGACATATTCCACATACTGAACCTTATCATCCGGCCCAATAATGAAAACAGAACGCGTGAGCAAATGAAGTTCTTTGATCAATGTTCCGTAGGCCTGGCCGAAGGAGGCACTCTTATAATCAGAAAGTGTTTTGACCTTTTGAATTCCGGCCGTTGCGCAGAATCTTTTTTGAGCAAATGGAAGATCCATGGAAATCGTCAGCACTTCGACGTCCGCTGGAAGTTTGGACGCTTCTTCATTGAAGCGCCGCGTTTGCTGCTCGCAAACAGGCGTATCTAAGGAAGGAACGACGCTGATTAATTTTGTTTTGCCTTTGAAATTTTGAAGCGTAACGGTTGACAGCCCACCGGCCGTGACTTGAAAATCAGGTGCTTTGTCCCCGACTT
>OBEQ011868447.1_pt1 | contig 11634 bp, 8 predicted proteins | sample 1670901 | NCBI WGS metagenome assembly OBEQ01 (sample SAMEA104232315, study PRJEB22302) | groundwater metagenome | biome: forest; feature: aquifer; material: groundwater | place: USA | collected 2011-08-07 | depth 5.4 m | reverse complement strand
GTGCCGCATTTTGAGAAGATGCTCTACGATCAGGCGCTGTTGGCCCGCACGTTTCTGGAAGCTTTTCAAGTCACGCGCGATCGTCGGTGGGCCGAGGTCGCGCGGCGCATGTTCACGTACGTCCTGCGCGACTTGGCTGATCCGCAGGGCGGCTTCTATGCTGGGGAAGATGCCGACAGCGAAGGCATCGAAGGGAAGTTCTACGTCTGGACTCCGGACTCGGTTCGTCAAGTACTGGGTCCTGAGGACGGCGCGCTGGTGAATCGTTTCTATGGCGTGATGGAGGACGGGAATTTCGAGTCCGGGTGGAGCATTTTGCATGTGGAACAGCCGGTTGAGGCGTTTGCGAAGCTCACCGGAGACGATCCGAAAGATCTCGACGCGCGTTTGGCCCGCGCGCGGGCCGCGCTGCTTGAGGCCAGAAGCCATCGCGTGCGCCCCCACCGCGATGACAAAATCCTCACCTCCTGGAATGGGTTGATGATCGCCAGTCTGGCGTACGGCGGCTGGACGCTGGATGAGCCTGCTTACACCGAGGCCGCTTCGCGATGCGCGCGGTTTGTGCTGGCGCATTTGCGCCACGACGGCAAATTGCTGCGGCGATTTCGAGCAGGTGACGCGCGGTTTCTTGGCACGCTTGAAGATTATGCGTTCTTGAGTTATGGGTTGCTGGAATTGTATCGGGCCACGGGCGATCCTCAGTGGCTTGCGGAAACCAAGACGCTGGTCACGCAGATGCGCCAGCAATGTTGGGATGAGGCCGGGGGTGGGTTTTTCCTGCGCAGCCGCGACGACGAGCCGCTCATCGCCCCCATTAAAGAATTCTATGATGGCGCGCTGCCATCCGGCAATTCCATCGCCGCCCTGGTGTGTCTGCGGCTGGGGCATCTGTTGATGGATCAAGAACTGGAGTCCGTGGGACGACGTACCCTCCAGGCGCTTGCGCCGCGGGTGGCGCAATCCGCGTTTTCGTATCCGCAAGGATTGCTCGCGTGGGACGACGCGCTTGGGCCGCGCCGAGAGATTGTGATCGCCGGAGACATGGCGCATCCGCAGATGCAGCAGATGCGCCGACTGTTGGCATCGCGCCTGCTGCCGCGAACTGTGATCTTGTGGCATCCGTCTGGGCCGCAGGGGGAGGCCATCGAACGGCTCGTGCCGTTTCTCAAAGCCCAGCAGGCGATCAACGGCATGCCGACTGCGTATGTGTGCGAGAATTTCCAGTGTCAATTGCCCGCCACCACCCTCGAGGGACTCGAGGCTTCGTTGGATCGCCCGCGCGCACCTGAAACAAGGTAGCGCTACCCCTTCTCAAACACGCTGCGCATCAGGTATGCTTGGAGCGTAATCCGAAGCGCCCTCTAGAAATGCTCTGGCAGCTTGTCCTCAAGGAGATCAGCCACGATGGACAAGCCGACCGGATGGTTCTACGTGTGTGTCTGTGCGGGGCTTGCGACCCTGCACGTGAGTGTACCGCCTGTGTGTGCCGAAGATATTGAGGCTTCGGTGATGGCGCCATCGGCGCTCGCCGAGCGTTTCGCCGCATATCTGCATGCGGTGCAGCATCCCTCGACCGGCCTGCCGACCAGCTTTGCTCACAGCGTCAACCACGCGTTGGATCGCGTGGCGTTTACGTATGATGTCGCGGTGACCGCGCTCGCCCTGACCCGCGCCGGTTCCGACGCCGCTGCCAAACGTGCGCTGCACACCTATGCGCGCATGCCGTTGCCGACGGCCAATGCGTGGTTCTTCAACACCGCCTACCAAGTCCAAACCCAGCAGCCGATTCTTGAATACCGAGTCCATGGCGGTCCCATTTTTTGGATGGCGATCGCCTTGATGCGCTATGCCCAGGCCACCGGAGATCAGGAGTCGCTCCAGAAAGGCGTCGCGTTGCTGGAATGGGCGCGCACGCATCTGCCGCACACCGATGGCGGGGTCGCCATGAGCCATCGCGATATGTGGCGCAATGTCATGTCGGTCGAAAATAATTGGGTCTATTACGGCGCGCTTCGCGTGGCGACGCAACTGTTGCCGGAGGGTGACGCGCAGCAGCGCTTGATGGAGGAACGGCACGGGGTGCGGCGGTGGCTAGATGCGCATGGCACCGAGCGCTCGCCGAACGATTCGGTGAAGGCCTTGGATGTCTACACGCATGCGCTGTTGGTGGGGCCGCAGGCGCATGAGGAAGACGGGTCGTTTGCGGATGCCGCCGCGCTGAGCGCATGGGCCAAGTCGCACATCCAGGAGCTCGATACGTTCTTTCAAGTGCCGGGAGCCGCGCTCTACGACTATACCGACCAGTGGGAAGCCGTTACAATCGGCCGCGCGCGCGAAGGGTGGTTGGAGGGAACGGAGCAGGTGGTGGTGGCGTATCTGACCTGGGCCACATGGTTCGAGCAGCAGGGAGATCTGGCTTACGCGAAACAACTGCGCATGAAAGCCGCGGCATCACACCAAGAAGTCCTTCGCTATCTCTTGCCGACCGCCGGCGGCGCGGCGATTCCCACGACGGCCGCGGTCTTGCCGTTTCTCACATTTATGGGCGGATGGGAAACGCGTCCGAGTTCAGAGCCGGCCCTCAACGGCACGACCTGGGCCTATTTTGGGGAAGTGGGGTATAATCCCTTTGTCCATGCGATGGTCAAGCGGCGATAAGACTTCGAAGCGGCAACACGATTGTATTCTGTCGGCGTGTGTGACTTTTTTTCTTGTCACCGCATCGGTAGTCAGCGCCGACCAATCGCCCAAACAACCCGCCGCACTCATCTCCAGTCCGGCCACACAAGCCACCGAGTTAAACAATCGGGGCGTCCAAACGGCGCAAGCCGGACATCTAGAAGAAGGTGCTGGTTTGTTGCGGGACGCGCTTCGGCTTAATCCCGCCGATTCTGAGATCCGTCGCAATCTGTCGGCGATGTTGACGGACTGGGCGACGCAGCTCTATCAAGTTGGCGATGTGACGCGCGCCACGACGATCGTGGAAGAAGCGGTTCAAGATGACCAGACCAACGGCCGCGCGTTCGTGGTCTTAGGCGATCTCGCCTTTCTCACTCAGGATGATCTTTCGAAGGCGATCGGGTACTGGCAACACGCCCACGGGAAGATTCCCGCGGACCAATGGGGGGCGGTGTCCCGACGGCTGGCGCAAGCCGAGCGCGATCGCGCGATCGAACGCTCGTTTCAAGGCGTGGAGACCGCGCATTTTCGGATCCGGTTTGAAGGCGCCCAACACCAGGAACTCGCCACGGATCTCGAAATGGAATTAGAACAGCTCTATCAGCGGCTGGCCACGGGATTCGGGAAGGGTCCTGAGAAGCTCACGGTGCTCGTCTATACCGAACGCAATTTTGAGCGGGTCGCCGGCGGGCGCGATTGGGCGGCCGGTCTCTATGATGGGCGGATTCGGTTGCGGGCGGACGAATTGCGCACTTCGTTCCGTTCGTCGATTATGGCGCATGAACTCGCGCATGCCTTTCTCGCCCGTGCCTATGGGCCCCGCATTCCGAAATGGATTCACGAAGGATTCGCCCAATCCCAAGAGCCGCGTCCACTCACTGATCCGGAACAGCGCCTGATGCAAGACGCCGCTGCGCGGCAGTCCTGGATTCCCCTGAAGTGGCTGGATCGCCGTTTCAATCAACCGTCCAATCTGGAAGATTTAGCACGCGCGTACGTCCAGTCGCGCTGGGTGGTCCAACAACTCCTGCAGCAGAAGGGCATGCCGACGTTTCATGAGTTGTTGACCCGCCTCTCCGGCGGTGAGCCGATTGACCGCGCCTTCGATGCGACGATGAATCCGCTGCGATGGTCGCGGGTGGACGTCGGTAATTTCGAGTAAACGCCCTCTCCTTGTGTCGGTCCGCCAAAGTCCACTCAGACATACGAAATTATTCTATTTGACAATAATCGCTAAATTTGATATAAAATACGGTTTTTTAAAAAAAGCAGAATTCTGGAGCCATGAGCGAACCTAAAGCGTTTGTCACCGCCAATCAGATCGTCCATCGGCATCGGTTGTCCTATCAGACCCTCAACTACTACACCAATCTTGGTTTGCTGCACGTCGTCAAGCGCCACGGCACCGAACGGTTGTACAACGCCCAGGATGTGGAGCGCCAGCTGCAGGCAGTCGGCCGGCTCAAGGACGAGGGGTATCCGCTCCGGCTCATCTCGCGCCTGTTGAATCACCACGAGGCGTCGGTGTGGTCGCCGGCCGCGGCCGTGGTCAGGAGAGCGGCATGAGCTACTACCGGCTGTTTGGGCTTGAGCGGGAACCGTTCTCCACGAGTCCCGACCCGGCGTTTTTCTATCAGTCCCCGCAATATCGGGACACGCTGGCTAATCTCATCATTGAATTTCGCCTCAAACGCGGGTTAACTGTTATCTTGGGGGATGTGGGGATCGGCAAAACGACAATGAGCCGCAAGCTGATGCAATTGCTGCGGGAACGGTCGAGTTTCGCGTTTCACATGATCTTGGATCCCACGTATCCTTCCGAAGAGCTGTTGTTCGCCGAGTTGACGCGCACCTTGGCGATCGAGTTGCCCTCAGCGCAGCCCACGGTGGTGGACTACCGCGATGCGATCGAACGATTTCTGTTCCGGAAAGCCGTCGAAGAACACCACACGATCGTGTTGATCGTGGATGAGGCGCACAAACTCAACGCGCGTTCGCTGGAGGCGCTGCGGGTGCTGCTGAATTACGAGACCAATGAAGCGAAGCTGCTGCAGGTCGCGCTCTTTGGGCAGATGGAACTGCTGCCGCTGTTGATGACGTTGCCGAATGTGGTGGATCGGATTAGTCTCAAATGCACGTTGAAGCCGCTCGATGAGGAGGAAACGCGTGAGCTGATCGAATTCCGGTTGGCCACCGCCGGGTATCAGTCGCGGATTCCGCTCTTTACCCCCGAGGCCATCCGCGAGATTTACGACTACACCGAAGGCTATCCTCGCCGGATTGCCATGGTGTCTCACCAGGCGTTGCGGCAGTTGGCGATGCAGCAGGGGCGGTACGTGGATCAAGAACTCGTGCAGGAACTTATTCACCAAGAGATCGAGTCGGGATGGGCCCATCCAAGAAAGCTAAGGACACTCCAGCCGAGCAATTACTCCGGATGATCGAGGGGCCGCAACCCGTTGCGGCGCCGGCGAAGGGAGGAGAGACCGTGCCTCTGATGCGGGGAGGGGACGTGTGGCGTGGAATGGTCGCCGCGGTGCGCCGGCGGCTCATGCCGAGTCACCGGGAGGTCGACGTTTTTCTCTGGAACCTCCGGTTGGTCCAGCGCATCCTCTGGGTCGTCCTGGCGGGTGTGGGGTTGTATGTGGTGGTGGATTTCTTCATGGTCAAACCACCGCGGCAGGTGGCGCAAGTGGCGTCTGTCCAAATGCCGGGGAACACGGCTTCCTCGGCGGAATCGGTCAATGGGCAGGGGAAACTGAAGCCGCTCTCCGGCTATCTGGAGTCCGTGCAGCAGCGGAATCCGTTTACGGGGCTCTCGGATATGCTGACGCAGTCGCCGCTGAAAACAACCGAGCATCGGCTTGAAGAGTTGGCGAAAGGGTTGACGGTGGTCGGCATTGATCGGGGCGCAAACCCGGAAGCGATCATCGAAGATAGCGCGCAGCAGCGGACCTATTTCGTGAAAGTCGGCGATGAACTCAACGGCATGAAAGTGAAGGAAATTTCTTCGCGAGGGGTCGTCATCACCTATGAAGGCCAAGAGCTGGTATTGCAATAGCGCGCGCGTCGTCGGCCTGACCCTGCTGGCGCTGGGTCTGTGGCTGCCGGGGCTTGGCGCGGCGGGAGAAGAAGGATTGACGCCGCCGCCGGCGCAGTCGGCCGACTCCACGGCCACGAGTCTGCGCGGGATGGATGAGCGGGTCTCGCTGGATTTGCGCTCAACCGACGTGACGGATGCGCTGAAATTTCTGGCGACCAAGGGCGGCTTGAATATCGCCATCAGCAAAAACGTGTCCGGTCGCGTGAACCTCTTTTTAACGGATGTGGCGATCCGGGACGTGTTTGATCTGATTTTGCGCAGCAATGAGCTGGCCTACGACAAGCAGGGCAACGTGTTCAACATCATGACCGAGGCCGAGTACCGCGCGCTGTATGGCAAAAAATTCGCCGATCTGCGCCACGTGGAGACGCTGCGCCTGAAGTACGCGGTGCCGGAGCAGGCCTTCAATATGCTGGACGCGCTCAAAAGCGAAGTGGGCCGGCTGCTGGTCGATGAGGACACCGGCACGGTTCTGATTCTGGACACCCCCGAGAAGCTGCGGCAAATGGAGGAAGCGCTCCAGACCCTCGAGCAGAGCAGCACGGTGCGGACGTTTGATCTGCGCTATGCCAAAGCCAAAGATGTGGAAGAACGCTTAAAAGATGAGATCGAACTCAAGAAATTGGGTTTCATCAAAGCGGATGACCGCACGAACCAACTCATCGTGAAGACGCTGCCCGACCGCATGAAAGAAATCGAGCAAATGATCTTAGCGCTCGACCGCAAAACGCGCGAAGTGCTCATCGACGCGAAGATCGTCAAGGTCGCCTTGAACAAGGAGATGCAAAACGGCGTCGATTGGAGCTCCGTGTGGTCCAACCTGAAGTTCAACGGGCTCGATACGGTCGGGGACTTCCGCAAAACAACCACCGGCACCGCGCCGAATGAAACGCCGGCGGTCACCCACATCCATCTTCCTGAAATCAAAATTGAGGAATTCAACAAGGCCGGTCTTACCGGCAAGAGTATTAATCCCGGCAACCTGATTTTTACCACCGTCAATACCACCGGGTATCAATTGATGAAATATTTGGACACCTTGGGGCATACGAAAATCATTTCCAACCCGCGGTTGATGGTCACCGAAAACCAGGAAGCGCGTATCCACGTGGGCACGCGGGAAGCCTACGTCACGACGACCACGACCACCGGGCAGACGACCACCACAACGGCGGAAGAAGTGCAGTTCATCGATGTCGGGATTCAGTTCGTGGTGACGCCGACGATCAATGCCGACGGCTTCATCACCATGAAGATTAAGCCGGAGATCAGCAGCGTGATCCGCACCCTCACCACGCCCAGCAAAAACGCGATTCCGATCGTGGACACCTCCACCGCGGAAACCAGCGTGATGGTCAAGGATGGCAGCACCGTCATCATCGGTGGCTTGCGCAAGGACGAAAATAAACGGGCAGACACACAGCTACCATATTTGGGGAATCTACCGCTGCTGGGCCCGTTGTTGTTCCAGAACGCGGATCACAGCAGCGAAGTGACGGAACTGGTGGTGTTCATCACGCCGCACGTGGTAGACGGCGAAAAACTGGTGACGGGCGATGAATTAGGATCGGGAGGGAAACTGACGTCCTTCCGCAATTATCAGCCGCTGCTTGAGCCCGATGCCCAGGGGAGCGGAAAGTAGCCCATGGTGAACTTCTTGCGCACGAGATTGTTTACGCTGGTGATTCCCATCGTCCTCGTGCTGATCTCATCGGCCGGTGTGGTGTGCTTGACCTGGCGCACGAACGATCTCTCCAACGCGCTGGCCAGAGCCGCCGGGCAGAGCCAGACCATCGAGCAGGCGCATCTGGATCTGAAGAAACACTGGGAGCAATTGCACCAGCAATATGACCAGTTGGTGGTCGCGCAGCACTCGCTGACGCAAGATCGCGATAATCTCCTGCTGCAAGTCAAAGCCAATCAAGAGTTGATCGAGCAGCATAAATTATTGGTGGCGGAGCGCGATCAATTGGAGACGCTGCTGGGACAATCGGCGCAGGAACTGCAGCAGGTGCATCAACAGATTCCGCAGCTGCAGGACAAGCTGCAAACGCTGGAGCAAGCGCAGCAGGCCTCAACGCAGGAGCAGATCCGCCTGACCCAAGCGCTGGAACAGGCGCAGAAGCATTCACAGGAAAAGCAGCTCCGGCAGACCCAGCAGCAGCTCAAGCAGGAATTGACGGCTCAACAAAAAGCAGAGCAAGAGATGAAGCGGGTGGCGCTCTCGACCCAGCAAGAGCTCGGCGAGTTGCAGAAGCGGGAAGACGCGCTTCAGACGCGCATGCGGAAACTCCAGCAAGATTACACCACCGCAATCGCTGAAAACAGCCAGCTCCGCCGTGAGCGGCGCGCGATTCCAAAAGATGTGACGCGATTGGCCCAGCAGCATGAGCGCTTGATTAAAGAAACCGCCGACATGCATTACAATATGGGAGTGATGTTTAACGACAACAAACAGTATCAGCGGGCGCTGGTGGAATTCAGTAAGGTGCTGGAATTGCGTCCCGATGACGCCGATGCGGTGCATAACCTGGGGGTGATCTACGCCGATTACCTGCCCAATCGGGAGAAATCCATTGCGTATTTCCGCCGATATCTGGAGCTGAATCCCGATGCCTCGGATGCGAACTGGGTGAAGCAATACATTGCGTCTTGGCAAGCGTGGGAAGCCAAAGATCGCTTGGAATAAGGTACGAGAACAGAGGAGGAAACGTATCATGTGGCGAAGACGCTTGATGTTTGGATATGTCATGAGTGTTCTAAGTGTGCAGCCGTTGGTGGTCCTGGCAGCAGAGGCCAAACCCGCGACCCCGCCCGCTCCGCAAGAGGACGCCGCAGCCAAGCAGGCGAAAGCCGTGGCGCGGTTGGATGGCACCCAATGGACGATTACATTAAGTCCCAGCGAGCCGACCGGAAAATCCAGCGGGCCGATGACGGATCAGTTGACGTTTGATAAGGGCAAACTAACCTCGGAGGTCCTGGCCAAAAAAGGCTATGAGTCCTCCAATGTGTCGGTGAGTGTGCATGGCGACACCATTGTCTGGGAAACCATGCAGAGCCGTGAGAAGGCAGGAGCGGTGTTTTGGCGAGGTGAGTTGCGGGGCGCTCGCATGCAGGGGGTTCTAAGCAAGAAAAACGCGGAAGGGAAAGCCGACGATTATTCCTTTGTCGCGGCAGAAGTCATCACGCCTCCGCCGGCTCCCCCAGTTCCTACTGCGGCGACACCGGTCACGCCGGCAGGATCACCAGCGCCAGAGATGTCCGGCAAGATGTCTCCGACACACGCCTCCGCCGAGACCCCGGCAGTCCCCGCGACACCGCAAGCACCGGCTTCCGCCAAGCAGGAGAAACCGCGCAAGAAATGGTTTTAATGTTATGATGGGTTGTGCTTAGGTATATGCAGGGTTCTCGCGCCCACGTGACGGCCATGGCCAGATGGATCGGAATCGGTGCGACGCTGGGGTTGGTCTGCGCGACCACCGTCGCGGCGGCTCCCGCGAACGACCAAGACACGTTTGACGCGACCTATCGTCAGGGCCAGGTCCTCTACGAGCAAGGGAAGTTTCGAGAAGCCAACCAAGCTTTTCAGCGCGCGCGCCAACTCCTCGATCAGCAAGGTTCCTCCGGCGCCTCCGGTGTGTCTGCGGCTGCGACGATCTTAAACCAAGGCGATCAAGCGGCATTCGAGAGCGATCTCAAAGAAGGCCAAGCCGCCTACGATCAGCAACGGTTTCCTCAGGCGATCCAAGTCTTTGCACACGCGTTGCAATTGGATCCGACGAGTGAGCCGGCGACGCGATGGTTGGTCAAAGCGAAAGAAGCGCAGGCCTATCAACAAATTCAGCAGGGAGCTGTTGGCAGTGGAGGACCCGCGTCGGCGAATGCCGCGTCGCCTGATCGCAACGTCCAAGATTTGCAGGTGTGGGTAAACGACCAGCTCACCGCTGCTCAGCAGCAACTTGAGCAGGCCCAACGCGCCCTCGCGACCGAGACACAGCAACACGCCGTCCTCGAGGATCGGCTCCGCGAGCGCACCGACCAGCTCAAGACTCGCGAAACTCAGGCCGCCCAGCTACAGGACCAATTGCGCAGTTTCGAGCGGACGAACACCTCCGCGCAAGCCCAGCTCCAACAGACGCAGGAGGAGGCGCAGGCGAAAGCGCATGAGCTGAGCCGTCTGCAGGAGGCCTACGCGAGCGACCAAAAAACATTGGGAGACCTGACGCAAAGTCAGGAACAGCTCCAGCATGAGCGCCAGCAGTTGCAAGACCAACTGGCCCATGTGCAGGAGGACCACACCCGTCTCACACATCAATTCACCACCCTCCAAGCGACCAGCACGCAACTCACCACGCAGTTGTCCCAAACCAAAGATGAGCTGAAAAGCCGCCAGGATGCGTTGGTGCAGGCGCAAGCCACGTTAGCGACGACCGATCGGAACCTTGCCCATGCGACGCAGGACCTCACGACCACCCAACAAACGGCGGCCCAACTCACGCAACAAGTGGCGAAATCCCGGGAAACCATCGCGGCCCTTGAAGCCGACGCGAAAGCCACGCACGAACAACTCCTCCAAGCTCAGCAAGCGCTTGAAGCCGCGCAGCGGCAGCTCGCCCAGACGACAGATCAGCGCACGCAGCTGCAGACTCAGGCGGCGCGGTTGCGCGAGGACCTAACGAAAGCGCAAGCGGCCGTGTCGGATCTGACGCAAAAACTCACGGACACCACGGCCCAGCATCAGCAGGTGTTGGAAGAATTGGATCATGTCCGGCAACTCAACGCGCAACTCACCAAGGCGCGAGACGATCGGGCGGCGCGCGTGGAAGAATTAGCCAATCAACTGCGGCAGGCCGAGCAGGCGCAACGGCAGTTGAGCGCGCAAGCGGACGCGCTTAAGCAAGACGGCCAGACGATGCAGAATCGCCTGGCCGATGCCCAGCAGGAGTTGGCAAAGGTCCAAGAGCAATTTCGCAAGGAAGCGGAGGTGGCGAAACAAACCAGTGCCGCCCGCGACGCCGAGTTGAGCGCCGCGAAGCACCAACTAGAGCAGGTGCAAATTGATCTGGCGTCAGCGAAACAACAGCAGGCGTCGTTTCAAGGGTTGCTCAGTGATCGGACCGAGCAGCTCAAGGCCCGCGATGCTCACCTTGCGCAGCTTCAAGATCAATTGCGGGAGCTTGAACGGCTGAAAGCGACCGCCGAGACGCAGGCAGCACAACTCCAAACTGCCATGCAAACCGCCGCCGCAGAAACCGCGCAGTTGCAGGAAGCCTTGAAGCAGCGGGATGTCGAGCGTGCGCAGCTCGTCAAACAGCGGGATGAGGCACACGCGAAGACCATTGAGCTGACGACGACTGGCCAGCAGCAGGCCGCGCGTCTGGCCGATCTGACGAGCCAACTGCAAGTTGTCCAGCAAACTCGCCAAGAGCTGGTGGCCAAGCTGGAGGCGCTCCAGCAAGACGCCGTGAAATTGCGGGAGCAGAATCACAACTTCGAGCAGCAGCAAGCGGCGCTGAATCAGCGTCTCCAAGAGTTGCAGGCATCGCTCAACGAGAAAGACGACCGGCTGGCGCAGGCGACGAAGCAGCGGGATGAGGAACACGCGAAGACCATTGAGCTGACGACGAACGGCCAACAGCAAGCCGCTCGCATGACCGAGCTTGCGAACCGCTTGCAAACCAACCAAGAAGCGCTGGACCAACGTACCGCCGAGCTGGTGGACATGACCAAGCAACGAGATGGCGAGCATGCCAAGACGCTGGAATTGGTTTCCGGCGGCCAGCAGCAGGCCGCGCGTCTGGCCGATCTGACGAGCCAACTGCAAGTTGTCCAGCAAACTCGCCAAGAGCTGG
>OBEQ011312530.1_pt1 | contig 11635 bp, 7 predicted proteins | sample 1670901 | NCBI WGS metagenome assembly OBEQ01 (sample SAMEA104232315, study PRJEB22302) | groundwater metagenome | biome: forest; feature: aquifer; material: groundwater | place: USA | collected 2011-08-07 | depth 5.4 m | reverse complement strand
TGCAAAGCAGCAGGTACACAAGACGCATCGTGCGGTCCTGGTAATTACAACCACGACTGCGCAGTAGGGTTTATCTGCAACACCAACACAAACACTTGTGAGCTTCCTGTTGAACAGGCACCCTGCACACTAACAAGCGATTGCTGTCCCGTCTGCACTGATTTTGACGCCTGCGCCTGCACGAACACGTGCATCAACAATGTCTGCACAGCAACGTACCAACCATCTGGTTCTGGACTTACCGCGACGTACTACGATAATGTGGACTTCACCAATCCTAAGTTCACGCGCATTGACACGTCTCTCAACTTCCTCTGGATAAGCACGCTGCCAAACATCACCGATAACTTTAGTGTGCGCTGGATGGGTCAAGTAGAACCAAAAGCGACAGAGCCATATACATTTATCATCGATACCGAAGATCCGGTCAAGGTCTGGCTTGATAATCAACTTATCATCGATAGTTCTCAATTCAATATGTCCAATACAACGGAGTTTGAAAGCTTGCCTATCCTGCTTATTGCGCAGCAAAAGCATGATTTCAAGATCGACTATATCCATAACAGCAGTTATAATCGTATCTTACTCATCCACTGGCAGAGCCCGAGCACTGCAAAAGAGGTCATCCCTTCTATCTACCTCACACCAAGCCAGCCAAATCCACCTGTACCTCCGGCAAGCAATGGCCTCTTTGCCACCTATTATGCTCTTTCCAGTCTGCAGGGCGCATCCCTTACCAGAATCGATCCGCAAATCAACATGAATACGAAAGCAACGGTTAACAATTCCCCTATGTCAGGCATTCCTGGCAATGCCTTTAGCGTTCGCTGGGTTGGCCAGCTTCAAGTCCCGGCAACGGATACCTATACCTTCTCCATGCTGAGCGACGATGGGGCAAAAGTGCGGGTCAACAATCAACTCATCATCAACAACTGGAAAGATCAATCTCCAACAGAAGTCAACAGTACCCCTATCCCATTGACTGCAGGACAATCCTATCCGATCAAAGTAGAATATTATGTTGCCAATTTCCTTCCCACTGGCAATGCCACAGCAAAGCTGTTCTGGAAAACACTAACACTTGCAAAACAGATCATCCCGCAGACCAATCTCTTCCCCACGATCCAACCAATGATCCAGTTCCAACCGAAAAGCAAGACGGTTCTTGCAGGAAATTCTGTTTCCTTTAGCGTTACTGCCAATGTATCAGATCTCCCACCGATCCCCAATCAACAAAACCTTTCTTATCAATGGCAACGAAACGATATTGATATTCCAGGAGCAACGTCTCCTTTCTACACCCTTTCCACAACCACTGCAGCAGATAGTGCTGCAGTGTTCCACGCCATCATCCGTTCCCCATCCGCACAAGTGACAACGTTGCCTGCCACCCTTACCGTTCTTCCCATAGGTACTGGTGATGGACTTACGGCAACGTACTACAACAATATAGATTTCACCGATGTTGCATTCACCAGAGTCGACCCACTCCTTACCTTCACAGAGAATGATACACCACTAAACTCATCTGGATACAGCGTCCGCTGGACTGGCCAGCTTGGATCCCCTGCAACAGATACCTACACCATAACACTTACTGGCAGCGGTACACTGCGTCTCTGGATTGACAACAATCTGGTTGCAGAAAAATCTACAACTCAGGATAGCAAAGTCTTTACTCAAACACTTGCCTTTGGCAAACACAACATCCGCATCGATGCCATCAAGAATCACGTTGATGCAGCAATAACGCTCTCGTGGAGCACCTCTTCTCTGCCACAATCCATCATCCCCCAATCCCAATTCTATTCCACCGGCTACACTGGGGACCCTGGTTCGTCGTATCTGATGGCAGAGAGTTTTGCCGGATCAACACTGTACTTCAGCGCAGCAGATGGTGCAATCCTTGACATCCAAAACGACGCATTCGGCGATGCACCCTTTGGCATGGGCTACATCCACAATCCCAAACGTGAATGCGGCCTTGCGCAATATTATCTGCTGCATGACGTGGATCGGTATCCGATCCAGACAGAAGGTTCTGATGACTGCAATCCTTTGGCATTTACCCTTGGCGCATCCATTGGCACTTACGTTCCCAATCCCAATTTCAAGCTTGAGCCACGTGATGTTCCCTATCCCAAAGAGTACACGGATTTCCAGGGCAACCTTATCAGTAAATACCCCGTCTTTATGGGCCTGAGCAATGTCTATGCGCAGTTCAATGGCGGAAGTGGACGTCCTTCCTCAATTTCTACTCTTGCAGGTTTTTCCAACATCGCAGGTACAGGATTGTTCTACAATCCACAAATGCCACTTGCGGTCAAAGTCTTCCCGTCAGCTTCTGGTGTCAAGGCAGTCTGCAATGGAGATTATGCCTGTGGCAAGCCGCCGATTGGCAATACCACAACCGCATCCATAAAAAATCCCTATCGCTTCTATTTTAATGTCTACACTGCGTTGGACAATGAGATTGTCCAGCATGAAGATGCGCATGCGAACATCTACAAGCTCAACCCCATGCTCTATGGGCCTTTGAACAAGAACAATTATGAAGGCGCAGTGCTGCACGAAGCCATCGCCTATTTCGCAGGTGCTTTAACGACGCTTGGCGATACCAAGATCAAATGCAAAGATCTCTTCTGTCCGCAATCCTCAAAAGAAACTGACACACATGTCAAGAACTGCCTGGATGCCGACACGTTTATCAATCCAAATCCCTTTGGGCCGTGCAAAGTCCAGTACGATAAAACAGGATATTGTACTGAGTGTGATTACAGAAGCTGCAGTGACGCAGGCAGCACCCGCCAGGTTGGCGATCTTCAGTGTACTGTTACCAATGAGAACCTTGTTGACTTCCAGTATGCAGGAACGTACGCCCATAGCCACAATCCTGGCTTTGATGCGATTGCGCTGCTTGCCCTTAAAGATCAAGATGTGGAATACAAACTCAGTAATCCAAAGCAAACAGAAATCCATAAGGAAGGGGCAAAAGTTGCAAACATCCTGCTGCAATTCGAAGCGTATCTGCTCAAGGACGCGCAGATCACCCAGTCAGAAGTTGATCAGTTCACCTCGCTTGACTCACAGATGCGAAAGGAACCTAACACGAAGAAGCGAGAGGCCCTCTTTGCGCAGATGTGGAATATCCAATCCAAGATGTGGACCAAAGGCAGCGCCGCATGGGTGTTCAACGCTGCAGTCACAAAAGCAATCTCGGATCTCATCGAGCCTTCCCTTGCAAAAGTTCCCAACTATCCGTATATCCACACATTCTACTCCAGTATATATTGGACGCTCAAACATTCCAACGTTACAATCTGGAATGACGCAACCAACAAAGACGAACAAAAGCCCTTCCCTGACAACTACCTCAAAGAATACAAGCGTCTGGTGTATGATGTGGCAAAGGCAGGGATTGTGATTGGAAGCGAGGCATACATTCGTTCTAATGACATCATCCAATGGTCGCAGCTTTGCATGGCAGCAACCGGGCAACCGATTTATGGCTTAAAGTTGCCCCCTGTTAGTGGAATGGCATCACCAGTAAAGAGTGTGCTCGTAGAATTCATTGATCCGCAAACATCTGAAGTGATCAATTCACAAAAAGTTCTTGTCGAACAGACACTTGCTGGAGTGGCGGTCATTGAGAAAGAGAAACTGATGAGCAGCCTGGTGTTGACCGGAATCCGTAACTCAAACATTCGTTTCACGCTTACTGATGCTGATGGAAATACTGCTTCTGTGACATACAAGAACAAGGATGAAAAACTTCCTTATTTTGCGCCAGTTGCAAACCCTAACTGCGGCAACGCGTTCTTTGGCGTTGTGCCGACGATCAAAGAGAACATTTTCCGCGACACAGGTAATGTGGAATCAGAAAATATCCAAAGGCAATTAGGGGCGATCAACAACAAGAATGTTCCGGAAGATGACTTCGAGTATGGTGCCATGTATTACGAAAGTGATAGCATCCTGGATAAGCGGCAAGGTATTGTGACACCTGCAACATTGCAGGGCGATCGAATAAAAGAGTTCAAGGACCGCTGCGGCTTTGATCCTGTCTCCGCAACATTCCAGGATGAAGTTACAGTGGCTATTGAGTTGACAGCCCCTGAATATTGTTTTAACAAGAACTATTTGACGTACGTCTGCGGTGATACGTGTTACAAAGGGGATGTGCTAAAACCCATATGTGATTATTATGCAAAAACGGGTATCAAGCCCCCACCACCGTTATGGGCACTTAACGATCCTGACTGGACTGGAAAACTTGAGCCGCATGATACCACGATTGTTCAAATCCAAGTTGATGACCTGCATACCTACTTGCTGTTCATAGCGAACAGACTTTACCAGGCGTGCAGAACCCCGGAAGAAAAGACTGCGAGCATGTTCAACCCATTGAAGTTCATAAACAAGATTACTGCAACAGATGTCGTGCTGGGATATGGCGCGTTCATGAAAGGTAAATGGTCGACAAAGTTGCTCCCGAAACAGCAGGCTGAGCGAATGGTCAAAAAAATCCTTGCTCAAGGGGAAGCTGGTGAACTTAGGATTTTCATGTCACGTGAAGCGATAGAAGCTATGAAAAAAGACCTTGCTGAAGCGGCAAAAAAGCTCATGGCACAGCTCACCAAAGAGCTTGAAGCTGCGGAAGCGGCAATCTCAACGCTTGATTCCAAGGTTGGCAGATTGAATGAGCTTGCGGATATCTGGGAAGGCCGTAAACTTATTGCGCATGCAGAATTCGAGCAGGCAAAGGATGCCTATGAAGCGGTTATCCTTGGTCCAAGAAGAGAAAGCTTTGATGTCGCAAGAAAAGAAGCGTTTAGGAACATGAGATTCAAGGATATGGCCCTGCGCATTAGAAGCGAAACACTCGACCGCATCAAAAGCAAGATCACTGCGGCAATTGTCGCAGAGAACGCTGCACAAAAAACTGCTGAGGATGTCAGACAAAAACTTGCACAAGTGCCTGATCCTGCATCCCAGGCAATTCAGGGTTCATCAGAAGCAGTAAGCGATCTTGCAAAAGCATTGCGTGAGCCTGCGGAGAATCCTACAAGGGCTGCAAGACTTGCTGCTGCCAAATTAAGCGACGTTCGCAATCTTCCGGGTGTTATCTCTAAAGATCTCTTTGGTGAATTTGTTGTAGAAGAAATACCGGGTTCTAAAAGACTGGTCGAATATGCTGTTGTACGGTTTTCAAAGCAAGAGGTTGCGCAGATCATTAGGAATGCAGTGCCTAGCGTCACAGGTAATGGACCCGTGTTCATTGTTGAAGGCGTTGCTGCAGAAGGACGCATTGCCCAGCTCTATATGGGCATATCCTCTAGTTATATCGATGCTGTTGAGCAGATCGTGAACAGCGCAGTAATAAAGAGTGGGGATGGCGCAACGCATACACTGTCCTTGGCGTTCACAAAAAGTCTTGCCATTGATGGTGATCCTCACCTGATAAATGGAGCGCTTAGAATTAAATTTGTTGTTGAATGATCCTGCCTGAGTGTTTTTCTGGGCGATTCTCTCTGGGTGATTGGTATTCCAGTCAGTTCGTTTTATGCGTTCATCTGCCGAAAGCTCATATGCACAAGGTCTCCTTTGTATGTAAGCGCCATGCCTTCGACGGGCTCTAGCATGACATACATCTCTCCGACAGTGCGTTCATCTCTTTTGATAAGTTCTGTGTGTCGCGCATTATCCATAAATGCGGCAAGCACATCTTTATCGATAGGCTCATGTCCAGTACCTTGAGTACCATTTCGAGAAACTGCTGCAGCGCTTGCGACACTTTCCCGAAGCATGCTGTCTAGTTTTCCATACAGGCCATTGTTACCAAGCCTATCAGAAAATAGTGCGATTCCATCTCGCGTGTGAACTCCTGCGACATATCCAATCTGTCCTGATTGTACTTCACCAAACACCTCAAGATATGCGCCAAGATCTGCCTGCTGTACAATCTCAACATAACTTCTTGTTGCACTTCTTGTGTCAAGGCTCGTCATTGTTCGATCAATCGTTTTCCACGCATCTTGCTGATCTACAACAGAGTGTGCAGCGTTTGGCCTGTTGCGTAGCAGCGCTGTGATCATTGAAGTTGAACCATTATATCCCGTACCCGGTATGATTGGTTGCCCTTGCTCAACACAGTACACTGAGACTTGTGTTGTAGCTAGAGGCGGAACAAGAACTGACCATTGTGCTGCGCGGTTCTGGCTCAGTCCTTCCAGAATAGCGCCATTAGGTATGAACAACAGACGATCCAACTTATTCGAAAGCTGTAGTGAGTCAATGCTGCCCTGATCAAGCACGACAACACCTTCGTACCTAAAGCTTTCATGCAGCGGCATAACATCTTCCAATAATCTGTTTTCACCAAACAAAGGAGCAACAGAGAGATTATCATGCACCATGACTGGGCCTATTTCAACATCCTTTAGAAGATCTTGTGCAGTCAATAGCGTTTGTAAGCCCATCTTGCAAGAAGAGTCATTCAGTATATAAATATTTCCCTATTACCCACTAATTAATGGTAACTAATTGGTTATTGTGGTATGATCGGTAATTTTCATGCCTGCGCGAGCAGTGAAACAGCTTTCTCTCCTACAGTCAGGATGAAATTCGCAAGCAACGGCCCTCGTTCCTGGTTCAATAATACCTTATATGCCGCTTTGAAGAATTCCTGCGGAGGAATTCCTTGAGCCTTACAGAGCTCATAAAATTCATTATGCAATTCCTTGTCTGTCCACTTCTTCTCTTTGACTTTCCCGGCGACAAGATGCAATACTAAACGCTGCTTCTCTGATAACTGCAATCCTTGCGGCACAGTCTCCTGTAGTTTGAACTTTGTTTCGCCCGGAGCGTATTTCTCAAGCCAGACTTTTGCGCGCGCAACCATCTGGAATATCTGCGTGTCCAGCTTTTTGTCGTACAACCCGATACGCTCCAATGCTTTGATCATGTCTTCTTTTTTTATGAAAATCTGCGCGAGCAATGCAGCGTGAGGAAAGTTTATCGGTAATGGCACATATTTTTTCCCGAGACTGGAAATCTCAAACAATCTCTTGTAGTGGTGCAACTCTTTTTCATTGTCCAGCTTTTTTTCACCGAGGACAATTCTTGCCGCGTCATCATACTCTTTGTACAGCAAGGGAAGGTCTTTCCACGAAAAACTTCGCGTTTTCATCAGTCTCTTGTTGTAGAAATAATTCAGCAGTTCTGGTTGGGCAACATCGAGCCATTCTTTCGGATAGATGACATTGCCAAGGCTGGCAGACATCTTTTGATTATCAATCATGATGTGTTCATAGAAGATGGGTTCAGGTTTTGGAAAATCAAGCACTTGTTCACAGATTTCTGCATTGACCCAGAATGCAGAGTTTGGTACCTGATACTCTTTTCCTGCTCCTTCGCTGCATACCTGCCATCGTGCCCACTGGCTTGCCCACTCACTCTTCCACATCATCTTGCCATTGCATCTCATGGGATCGTCAACGCCTTTATGTCCGCATCCTGTTGCTGTTGCGGTCTCAAATTGATAATCCTGACACGTGTATTCCACTTTACCATCCTTTAATCCGGTGACATTTGCAGTAATGATCTTGCCGCACTTTTCACAGATAGGGCTCCATGGGCACCAGCCAGGTTTTAGTGGTGCGTCCCTATATCTGTTTTGGATCTCCCGCACCTGTTCAGCATGCTCAAGAAGCTTTTTGATATATGGTTTGAAATGGCCCTTCTTGTACTCTTCTCGCATGGAATATTTTTCCATCTTCACCGCAACAAATTCATTGAGCACTTCGAAGTATTCGAGCATGAAATGATCTGCATAGGAATCATGGCATTTCTCCGGATCAGGCACATCACTTACTGATGTTCCGATGTACTCCGCGAAATTCTTTGGCACATTCTGCGGGACTTTTCGCAGCGGGTCCATGTTCTCTGCAACCCAGATCAATTTTGCCTTGACCCCCTTATCAATCAATGCCTTGTAGACAGAATATCCCCTTACCGTATCACTTAACCTTCCGATGTGCAGCACGCCAGAAAGCGATGCTGAGGTCTTTACGACAAACTCCTTGAACTTTGGAACTGGCTTGTCAAGATAATGGAACTTTTTCCTGTTGATGATCGTCTCTGCAAGCTGGTCTGCCCAGAAGAGTTCTTCTGATGCTGCCTGTTGTTTCTGCTGCATGGGTTTTCGGTCCTGTCCCACCTGCTCGCCATGTTTCTGATTGTCTTTCTTTTCTCTCTCCATCTTTTTACCATGCTGCCTTGGGTTTTTTAAAGGTTTGGACAGAATTCGCTATGCACGGTCAAAATCTTCCCCGTTCTTCAATCAGTTGCCCTTGCTGAACCGAAGGTCTTGCAGAAGAGTCAGGCATATATCCATTCTGTTTGGCTTGCAGATCATCGATGATCTTTTTGTACTGTTGGATTGCGTTGTTGGCCTGCCAAGATGCGGCCCCGCAAATCTTGACACCTATGCCTCTGTTTTCCAACCTCATGGCAGCGCTTACCGCGTCCAACAGCGCGAGTCTGTGCACTTGTGCCATTGCAATCATTTCACCATAGGGGGTTTCAACGTACTCTTTAGGTTTTTCAGAAATATGGTGTTGCAGATCAACTCCGAGTGTTCCTCCTGCGTAGACATGCGCGTAACTAGCAGGTCTATGGCCAAGTTTATTGTACTGTGCCACTGATATGGCGACTTGACATATATCTCTTGACTCTGCTCGTGATATAAAATCATCAAGAGTTCTGACAGGATTGAACGTGTCTACAATCCCGTCGATAGCAGTCCTGACATTCATCATGAAGGAAACTTTTACAGGTTTATATGTTTTATTGTTCTTGATGCTCTTGGAGTGGATCTGACGATAGCTTTTAATAGGATTGCAGCCCACCCATAGTGGGGTGGGAACATGACTGTCAGAACAGTTACTTTGAGCACAACTGTTGATCTTAAGCTTTATGAACTTATGCGCAATGGCTCGTATGCACAAGTGGAATATGATTTGGTGAAGGAGTTCTGCCAACCAGAGCAGTTCAATACATTTGGCATTGTCCATGGATTGCAACAGCCACCAGCAACCTGTCTTGACATTGTGTGCATCGATATGATTGAACTCTCAATACACTACATGAACGTTATACGGCCGCTCATGCGAAACTTTGTCCTTGTATTCGACACCAATGATGCCCCACGTAAAGCAAACTGGAAAAACTACCATAAGATGGGTGCAGTTGGGCTTGTGGGGTATGTAAATCCCCCGTTAGGATTTGTCGATCTCAAGCAGGGGTTGTACCAGCTGGTGATACAAAATGTACCTGCTATTGCACCTGCCGGTGTAACCCTCTAAGAGGCACTGGAACTTAATATCACAGAAGTAATCGTATCTTTCCTTTCTCTTCGATCAACTGTCCCTCTCGGAGCAGTTCATTGACTGCAGTTTCCCCAAATCTCTCGATGAGTTCTATGCTGTCCACAACTTTTTTGTCTTGGACAAACGCAATGATCTCTGTGTAGATATCCTGGTTAAGGGTTGCGGCAAATTCTCGCACTGCCTGCACGTGCTTACACACTCCACCCTTTCGCAGCGCCTGGAAGCGAAAAGCAGGGCAGGTGCAGAAAGGTTTTGCAAGGTCAACGTCATAGAATGTTCCCTTTCTGCTATTGCTTTCGACTTTGTACCCTTTCTCTGTTTTGATAATGCCACCCATAGAGGGATAAAAATGGCCATCTATAAAAAATATGCCTTATGCACCCTAGAATGCTCCTACTTATTCTTCATCATGCTGCCGTTCATACTCATCAGCATGCGTTTCAGAACAGAACCATTCGATCTCTGCGCCAATTTCCCGTTCAACAGTATGATCCACAGCCAGGATCTTGCCACACTTCCTGCATTTCGCCTTTTGTCCTTCATCCACTTCTCCTTCAACAAAGCCTTCTTCCCAAGGTTCAAGCTCATCCTCTTCCATCAACTCTTCCCTGCCTTCTTCAGAATAGATGTCTTCATCTTTAGTTTCAGGCGTATCTTCAACGCCATCATCGTCGCTCTTTTTTTGCTTAGGGATCATACTCACCGTTAATAGATCTGTTGCTGAACTATAAAAATATTGTTGTTCATTGTTCTCCTTGAGATGCCGGTGTTCTCTCGTCATCTTTGATTTTCTTATCGCTTGACATATCTTTTGCGGTTTCTTTTTTTATTATCTCTTTTTCTATCTCTTCCTTTAGCTTTCGTACATACCGATGCGCAAGATGCAGCGGCTCTGGAAGTTTATGGGGTTGCTGGACGAAATGCCGCACAATCTCCATAGCTTTTGTGAGCGTGATGCGATGGCCCGGGGAAATAAAGAGGGGTTTTGCCTTCTCCTTTGTGGTGAATTCCATGCCGCGCAGTTCATCCCCGACATATACTTTACCTTCCCTCACTTCGCCAATGAACAGTTTCTTGGCAACGCCGATGGTTGGGATGTCTTCTAGCACGCCAAAATGTGACGCGATGCCGAATTTTCTTGGATGGAGAATGCCATTGCCATCGATCATCATCACATCAGGTTTCTTGTCCAGTTTGGAATATGCCTCTGCAGCAGACGGCATCTCCCTATATGCGAGAAAACCAGGGATGTACGGCATCTTGCATGGCTGGATAGCATATGCCTTATCGACAATTTTTTTAGTTTGATAATCCAATACGACAATGCCGGAAATGATCGTGTTATCCTTTTCAATGTATGTATGATCAACCCCGCCTACAAAGGTTATCTCTTCAAAATCATTCTTGATCCTCACCTTTTTTGCCAGTTGTGCCTGCTCTGCGGCAAGTTTACGAAGGTTTAACATGGTTGGCTCTCTTCTCTTTTTTTCTACGTGTTCTTTCTTAGTTCTTTCTTATAATATACTTATGATTCTTATTCTGATTTTTAAGAGTTTCGTCACTTCCTTGTGTATGTTGCCCACAATACCTGCATCCCGTTGTATTGTGTCACATGGACGTTCTTCTTGTCCAGTTGTGGTCCATACTCAACAATGCTTACAACTCTGTTGCGAATCGTCGTGTCGCGCCACTGGTCGAATTCGTCAAGATTTTCTTTTGGGTTTGGCCTTCTTAGGTAATCTCCCTTGGCAGCCTTTACGCAAAACGATGCAGTATCCTCGATGTTTCCAACGCCAAACGGATCAGTGCTGTGGGCAACGCCAATGCTTACAGTGACATAATCCCTTGTATTGCGTGGCACCAATGGATGTTCCATGCGCAGCGTCGCAATAGCTTTTCTGATATCTTCAGCAGTCTCGAGGCATTCTTCTTTTGATGCGCAAGGCATGATGACGCCGAATTCATCTCCGCCATACCGTGCGATTGGGTATTTAGAGGAGACCGCTGATCTTGCTGCGTGCGCTGCTTTTCGTATCATGAAACTTCCCTTTGCAAGGCCATATGCGGCGTTGTATTCTTTTAGATAATCCATGTCCACAATCAATAAACCCAGAGGAGTTCCACTCTTGAGGCTTTGCGCAACTTCGCGTTCTATCTTTCTCTCATAGAAATTAGTGTTGTACAACCCTGTCCGGAAATTGAGAATTGAATTCCTGTACAAGCGCAGCGCGATGCCTGGATTTTTG
>OBEQ011900458.1_pt1 | contig 11636 bp, 14 predicted proteins | sample 1670901 | NCBI WGS metagenome assembly OBEQ01 (sample SAMEA104232315, study PRJEB22302) | groundwater metagenome | biome: forest; feature: aquifer; material: groundwater | place: USA | collected 2011-08-07 | depth 5.4 m | reverse complement strand
TAGCCTTGGGCTGGTCCCCCGCGGGCTTAAAAATACTTTTCAACCGGAAGCTATTCACAACCCCTTATTGCGCTGCGCGAATAGGGCTAAAGTCAAAATTACCCAAAGTTTTCTGTGGTTGTCACTAACTTTGTTAACGTGTTGCCGCAAGAGTTCCTCGATAACGTTTTCCTGAATAACTCCTAAATCTCGAAAAGCCGAACTTGACGTCACGTCCCTAAAAAACTGCTGAAATTTCTTATCCAAAAACCAATAAGGAAGCGGCGGGCCAAAACCTTTTTTGGGTAACTTCAAAATTTTGGGCGGCAGCTTCCCCTTCAACAACTCCCTAAGAATCCATTTAGTCTGGAAACCGCGTACCTTGAGGTCTGAGGGTATGGACCAAGCGAACTCGGCTAATTCAAAATCTAAAAGCGGCGGACGCACCTCTAAAGAGTGCGCCATGCTCATACGATCCATTTTGACTAGGTATTCATCCAGCAAATAGGTCATACGATCCGCGTACAATAGCTGATCCATGAAACCCGCGCCTTCCACGTCTTTAAAATACTGGGTCTGGGTATCATAAGGCGCCCTGGAGCGCAAAGAATCCGTAAAAGCTTGCTGATATACCCTATTGCGCTCCGCCCAGCCAAAAGCCCCTCTCCAAGCAAAATGAATTTCCCGATAATCATCATGATTGCTGGCTTGAGACAAAAAGCGCTTGAGCTTGTAATCCAAGGTCACCTTGTCAAATTTAGTCGGCATCCAATCTTTGGCTTTATCCATAATTCCTTTGCGCAAAAAACTCGGAATATTTTTCCAATATTTTTCATAAACGCTAGTCGCGATAAACGTGGGGTAACCGCCAAATAGCTCATCACCCCCGTCACCCGATAGACAAACCGTCGTAAATTGGCGGGCCCCTTGGCACAAAAGATAGGTCGGCAAAGCCGAAGTGTCTCCAAAGGGTTCATCAAAGCACGCAAGCACTTGACTCACAAAACCGGGCAAATCTTTGGGTATTTCCATTAAAATTTCGGTATGGTCGGTACCGAGCAAATTGGCGATTTCCCTGGCTTCTTTCTGCTCGCTATAACTCTGCTCTTTAAAATAAACGGTAAAGGTTTTCAAATCCTGCTTATGACGCTTGGCAAAATAAGCGATGGCCGAGGAGTCGAGGCCGCCCGAAAGAAAAACCCCCAAGGGCACATCACTGCGCATGCCAATACGGATACACTCATAGATTTTTTCTTCCAAATCCCGAAGCAGATTGGGCAGAGAGGGCCTGCCCTTGGCCTGAGGCCAAGGACCCACCGAGTCCCGGAGGGACGAGGGGCCTTTTGGCAGGCCCTGCCAAAACTTTACCTTCCTAATATCGCCTTTGGCGCTCACCACAAGCAAGCTCCCGGGCTCCAACTTGTGAAGATTTTTATAAATCGTATGGGGAGTCGGAATAAACATCAAAGTCAAAAAATCATCCATCGCCACGGGGTCCAAATCCCTAGCAAACGCGGGGTGTTTGACCAAAGCTTTTATTTCCGATCCAAACAGCAAATAGCCCCCAAAAACTCCCCAATAGAGCGGTTTAATGCCAAACGGGTCCCTCGCTAAAATCAGGTTTTTCTTTTTAAAATCCCACAAAGCAACCGCGTACATTCCCCGCAGTCTCTTGGCAAAATCTTCCCCCACCTCCTCGTAAAGATGGACCAAAACTTCGGTATCCGAATGCGTTTTAAAAGTATGCCCCTTCGCTTCGAGCTCGCTTCTTAACTCCACGTAGTTGTAGATTTCCCCGTTATAAACCACCCCAACGGAGCCGTCCTCATTGAAAATAGGTTGTTTTCCGGTAGCCAAATCAATAATATTTAGGCGCCTCATCCCCAAATACGCCGGATCATCAATCAAAAAACCATCATCATCCGGCCCCCGATGAATGAGAGCGCCCGTCATTGTTTTCAAGACTTGACTCGATTCTTGCGCGCTTAAAGCGGCTTTATTGGAAGAAAATCTTAAAAACCCTGTTATTCCGCACATAAATACACCCTACTGGCTTTATAGCTTTTTCTTATTAGCCTAAGCAGGGGTAAATTCGTAGCAGTGACTACCTACTCTTCGATATGCTTAAAGCTTCCCACCTCTGCGTCTAAAGCCCCCGCATATCCCCAAAAGACCCATTGCGTTTGATGCATACATCTGTTAGAATTTATATGCATCAAAGGGAGGAAAAACAAATGCGTACAACTCTTGATCTTCCGGAAAAACTTCTTGCCGAAGCGCGTAATGTTTCCGGAGCGCACACCAAAACCGAGGCCATTATTTGGGGTTTAGAAGAGCTCACTCGAAAGAAAAAAATAGAGAAGCTTTGGAATCTGCGTGGAAAGATTTCCCTCAATTTTAACCTTAAACAATCGAGAGCGCGATAAATGAGCCAGGTCCTAGTAGACACTTCGGTTTGGATTGACATGTTCCGCAAAGGCGAGTCGGCAGCGTCCCAAACACTGGGCCAACTTTTAAGTCTGGGGTTGGTTTGCACGCATGGCATCATTCGTGCGGAGATTTTGTCGGGAACCAGATCAAAAATAGAATATCAAAAATTAGCGGATTACCTCTCGGCCTTAACCTTACTTCAAGATCCGCCCGAACTCTGGGACAATGTCGCCCTCGCCCGCTATCGTCTTGCTAGAGGTGGCTTCCAGGCCAGCATTGCTGACCTAGTTGTGGCCGCTTCAGCCTCTTACCATGCCAAAGCAGTTTTTACCCTAGATCAATCTTTCAGGAAATTCAAAAAGGTTCTTTCATTCGAACTGCTGGACAAGCCCGAACACTTTCAGAAATTTTACAATCGGTAACGGATACCAATTATTTTCAATTATTAAAAACGGTAGCCAAGACCCAAGAGAGCGGTGGCCAAATGGACTTCGTTCACCTGCCAAAGGACATAGACACCCTCGGGAGCGGAGGGTCCACCGTTGAGCCTTAGGCCACCCTGACCCGTAGGCGCCATGACGTGATCTACCAAACCATAAAACCCAACATAAAGCTCCAACTCCTCCGTCACATTCCATCCTAAAACGCTTTTCGCTTGCGTGGCCCACCCGCTAAAGGGAGAGGACCCCTGAAAAAAATCGGTCAAATCCATCAGAAAGGAATAAGTTAAAACCGTTTCGTTAAAAACTCGAGGCGATAACGAAAATCTCATCCTGGCCCCTAACGGCAAAGCGAAATTATCTACCGCGGTTCTAACTCCGCTACGCGAAGTTCCCTCCGGACTCAAGCCCAAATTGCTATCCACATTGGTCCCGTTGATATAAATATTTCTACTCCTCTCAAATTGATTCGATAGCACGCCGATACCCACCAAACCCGCGAAAAAACTCTTTTTGCTATTCCATAGCTCACGCTCCGCGACCAATTGCCAACTCGAAACAGAAAGTGAAAGCACAGACTGCTGATAAGTGCCAACGGTTTCTTCGGCCCGTGTTCTTCCCGCCTGGAGCGCGTTAAAATCAATCCCCCAATTCTTCCCCGGATATCTCCAATAAACGTCGAACAGAAAACTTTTAATCGTGTTTTTGTTTTCGTAATGGGGTACGCGATCGGGCCGCACGGAAAAAGCCTGATAGCTCATTTTACCGCCAGGCAACCAAGAAAGCTCAACCACCAAAAAAAACTGACCGGCTTGCGAGAGTTTACGCAGCCACTTGTTCACATTGCTCACAGTTTGTATCCCACGGTAAAAGCCCAGATGGCGGTATCGGTTTCCGTTTGCTTAAACAGAAGCAAAGCGTTCGAAGCCGTTCCCACGTCGGATGTTTTGTTATTATTGCGTTCTAATTCGACATAACCCTCTTTAACTTTGAAACCGAAAGTCCAGGGCGAATTGGCTATGCTTCGATTAAGCGCGAGCTCGATTTGAGAAACCGCGGATTGTCTTTTGGGCCAACCTAAAACGCCCAGGGAACTATTGAAAGCAACCCCCCACAAGCCAAAGTTATGTTTATATCCTATCGCGAAATAGTTTCCCAATCTTAACTCGCTCTGTGTAGTTTTAGCCGTTAAAGCGGAATCTCTAATCTCGTGAACTTGCTGAAGACCCACTATCCCAGTTTCAAATTCAAAATCGCCATTCCAAATCCAACCCCATCCCCCATGCAGAATAGATGTTTGTACCTTCCGGAAAAGCGATTGATTAGTCTCAAGTACCGAACTACCTCCGATATATTCCAAACGAGCTTTCCAGTAGTTAGTGGAATGAATAAAATCTTTGCTTTCCAACTCAAAATAGGATTGATTGGTATAAGAAGGCTTAATCCATGCCGAGCCTGTGGGACCCTTGCCCTCCACCTGATAACTGACCAAACCAAACGAGCTCTTGAGCTCCATGGCGCCGAGCGAAGGAGCCAAGACCGCCATGCAAACAAAAAACAGCTTCACAGCTTCCAACGCTCTAGCTCCGACAAAAACTCATGCGCGGTCCAGTCCAATTGCAAAGGCGTTACGGTGATATAGCCTCGATCAAAACTCTCGACGTCACTGCCCGGGGTAGGTATTCCCAAAACGTTCTTCGCCAATAACCAATAGTAACTATTGCCTCTGGGATCCCGGCGAATAGTTATTTTTTTGCCGTATACCCGATGCCCCAAATGGGTCACTTTCACGCCCTTAGGGTGGAGATCGCCGCCTTTACCACGCCCGGGTACATTAACATTAAGGCAAACATCGCTCGGCAAATTATTTTTGAAAATTAACCGCGCCAGTTTTTTGGCAAAATGCGCTCCACCGACAAACTCCTTTGGATCCTTCCCGGGTAGGCGAGAAATAGCGAAGGCGGGGATGTCGAGCATGGTCGCTTCCACCGCCGCGGCCACGGTACCCGAATAAATCACATCCTCCCCCAAGTTGACACCGCTATTAATGCCGGAAACCACCAAATCAACCTTGCGCTTCAATAAATACAAAATACCAAAGCGCACGCAATCAGAAGGCGTGCCGTTTAAAATATAAAGCCTGGGCCTGAGCTCACGAAAACGAATCGGTTTATGCAGTGTGAGTGAATGACTAGCCGTGGACTTTTCTTGATCAGGAACCACCACGTAGAGATCGCCCAAACGAGACAGCGCCTGACGCAGAACCTCCAAGCCTGGGCCGTAAATGCCATCATCATTAGTGAGTAAAATGACTTTCTTTTTAGCCATGATTTATTAGTCCTTCGATAACTTCTTTAAAAGTATCTTTAATGGCAGGATGAACCTTGGCCCCATCGCCCAAAACTCCCCGATCCTTCGATAATATCTCTTTTAAAGCGACGCTAAGAGACTGGCTCAAATCCCCTGTTTCCTCGACAATTTGAGCCAAGCCCAGATCGGCCAATTGTTTCGCGTTAGCAAGTTGATGCGACTGTGTTGCTCGCGGGAGAGGCACTAAAATAGAAGGGATTCCCAGGCTAAGCAATTCCAAACAAGTCATCGCCCCCGAGCGCGCGATAACCAAATCCGCCGCCCGATACGCTTCCGCCATGTTCTCCAAATAGCTCAAAACAACTCCCGTCTCATTGAGATATTCGCGCGATTGATAGAAATTTTTCACTTCTTCAAAATCAGCCGCGCCCGTCACGTGAATAAAACTCAACGGAGTATTCTCAGCGCGCAAACGATCAACAAGCGCCGTAAAAGCGTTATTGATAGCTCTGGCTCCCTGACTTCCGCCAAAAACCAAGACGCAGGGCGATTTTGTGTCAAGTCCAAAAATTTTGCGGCATTCCTCTTTGCTTTTTTGTTTTGTTTGTAGCATGCTTGCGCGTAAAGGCGGCGCGATTAAGGTGGCTTTGGCAATGTTCAAATTAAAAGCGCAAACCACCTGATCGCAAAGGCCAAAAAGAACCTTATTAGCGACCCCCGGCTTGGCGTTAGGCTCAAAAACTACCGTGGAAATACCCAGAACTTTGGCAATCACCACGGCGGGAAACGAAACATAACCCCCAAAACCAATGACCACGTCGGGTTTCCAGTCCCTGAACGCGCGCCAGAGCAGAGCGCAAGCCTTTATCTGATTCCATAAAAAAGCAGGCCCCTTAAACAAAGCCTCTGTTGGCTTACGCGGCATTCCGCTAACATCGATAGGTAAAAGAGGATAGCCCTCTGCCTCAATAATTTTATTAGCCAATGGACTTCGGCTTCGAGCTACAAAGAGAAATTGATACCACTCCCTACCCAACTGCTCCGCCAATGCCTTGGCGGGATAAATATGCCCCCCCGTCAAACCCACCGCCAAAACAATCCGCCGTTTCATGGGTGTATTATCCAACATTAGCGATTTGACAATAACACAGAGCGTCCAATGGCGGGAATTTTAGATGAGATTGTTTTTAGAGTTTAAAAGGCAGGGGACCCAGGAGTTTTTCGATGGCGCCCAAGAGAATCACGACATGAAAAGGCTTCGATATAAAATCGCAACCTTCTAACTTCAACAACTCCGGGAATTCGGTATCGAAATGTTTGGAAGTCACCATGATGAATCTTGTTTTACGCAAACTATCGGTAGAGCGCACCTTATGGAAAAGCTCATAGCCGGAGAAGTTCGGCATCAAGTGATCGGTAATAATTAAATGAGGCTTCGCGCTTTGCGCCACTTCATAAGCCGCCTGGCCATCGGCGGCTTCAAAGATTTCGCAGTCATATTTCGCAAGCGACAACCGTATTACTTCGCGCGCGTTCGGCTCATCGTCAACAACCAGAATCTTTTTTCTCATAAACAGGGGATATAACTCCCGTACTCTGCTAGATAAATAGTAACAGGAACGCTATATTTTCGCCAGAGGCAGTTTTAGGAGGCTTTTGAGATTGCCAGTTGTTTTATAAGCGACTTCTTCGACATCAATCCCCTTTAGTTCAGCCAATTTTTGGGCAATGTCTTTAAGATGACGGGGCTCGGTCCAATTGGCGCGATTCTTCTTGTAAGGTTGCGGGAAGGAATCGGTTTCAAGAACAATATTCTCTATGGGAATTTTTTGAGCGGCCTCTTGAAGAACCGGCATGCTGAGCAAAAGCTTGGGCAAGGAAATATAAAATCCGAGCCCCATAACTTTTTTCGCTGTTTCTAAGTCCCAGTGGAAATAGTGCATGGCGCCGCCAAATTCTCCCGCCTTTTCCTCCTCCAAAACTTTAAATATTGCTTCGTTAGATTCCCGCGAATGAAAAATAATCGGCAAACGCAACTCCTTGGCCAAACGAATTTGTTCGCGTAACGCTTGATCTTGCAACTTATGATCTGGAGAGGTCGGCAAATAATCAAGTCCGATTTCGCTGACACAAACAACTTTTGGCGAAGATACCGCCAAATCTTTGAGCGCTTGATACATCGCTCCATCCACGGGAGCCGTCAAATCCATAGGATGCAGTCCAACGCCAGCGAAAACCATTTCATGTTTTTGGGCAAGAGCGACACATTGTCCCGAGGACTCAAGCGTCGTTCCCGCGGACACAACAAATTCCACGCCGACATTCTTCGCGCGTTCCAAAACAGCGGGAATTTCGTCCTGAGGATACTGGTCAATATGAGTGTGCGCGTCCGCGAGCATGTGAAATTAATCCTACCAAAACGCTATTATCTACTTTTATGATCAAATTCAAGCCAGCGGTTATCGTAATTTGCTTGGCGGCACACATCGCCGCCGCGGAAACCATTGCGACCGCGACACAATCTCTAGCCCCGCTTCAAGTACAGACAACAAACCCCAGTTTTCTCTTTAAGGCGAATGAAGACATACTGCTAAGTCATACGATGGCAACTAAAAATATAAGCGCCGCAACCGTCGAACTAAGCGTAGAAATCAAAACCACGGATGGCCAATGGATCGAATCTAAACGCCAGGAAATCGCCTTAGACCCCGCCTCCTCTGAGATTGCCATGCCCTATCGCGTAGAAACTAAGTTAAACCCCGGTTTCTACGAGGTTTTGGTTCGAGTGTTCGATGGCGAGCGACTCGTGACTGAATTGCGTTACGGCTTCGGTTTTAGCGCCGAAAACATCAAACCCAAAACACGGCGGCCCAAAGATTTTGATGTTTTTTGGAAATCTACTACAGAAGAACTCGAGGTTATTGCCCCAAGGTATACAATCGATTCAGATCCAACAAACTCCGATGGCAAAACAAGCTGTTTTAAAGTTAGTTACTTCAGTTTAAGACAAAACCTCATCCACGGTTGGTATTGCCACCCAAATCGAGGCGGTAATTTTCCCGGCCTACTCATTAACCCCTGGTACGGCGAAAAAGAAGTCAGGGCGCCGAAATATATCGCGGAATTAGGTTACGCCGTTTTGGCGTATCAAGCACGAGGGTTTGAGGTAAATCAATCCAGTTATCCCCGGGAAAACTCCAGCTATATGACTCTTGGCATTGAAAATCCAAAAACTTATGTGTTTCGTGACATTATTGCCCACGCTATTCGGGGAATTGACTTTTTATACGCTCAAAGCGAGGTGGACAAAAAAAGAATTGGAACCGCGGGCCCAAGCCAAGGAGGAGGATTGTCTTTAATCTTGGCTGGCTTAGATTATCGAGTTACCGCGGCGGCGGCTGATTTTCCTTTTCTTTCTTGTTTTGAGCTAGCATTGCCCCAAGCGGATTACCCCTACAAAGAAATTGAAGATTACCTGAGGGAAAATCCAGATAAGCGCGATGCCACCATGGAAACATTGTCCTATTTCGACGCTCTGAACTTCGCCAACAAAATTCAAGTACCGGTTTTAATTAATATGGGTCTGCTCGATCACATCTGTCCGCCGGCGAGCGTCATCGCGACTTATAACAGCATCCGAGGAAGTAAAAAACTAAAAACCTACCCCACCGCGACTCATAACGATCAAAACAGCCTGCGCTGGTGGAACGCCATTGGCTTCTTAAACGAAAACCTCTCCCCTCAAACGCCGTAAGCCGGCCTACCGATCAGAACATTCGGCTTATCAAGAATCCCTTGCCATCGTTTGACAAACCAAGGCTCCAATTGTGTTTTGCATTCCAATTTAAAACGAGTTTTCCGGAACCATATCCCAAAATTGCTCCCGCCAATACATCGCTCGTCCAATGCTGATTTTGAATGACCCGCCCCGCTCCCACCGCCGAGGCCAAACCATAGCCAACAGCGCTGACCCAAGGAGATTGGCATTGTCCTGAAACTACGGTAGCCACAGCAAAAGCCGTGGAGGTGTGTCCGGAGGGAAACGAAGCTTGGCCGCTAAAAGGCCTAAAGTGTGCTGAATCATAATTACGGACCGAAACGGGCCGAGAGCGACCAACCACTTCTTTGATTCCTAAAACTAAAATTCCGTTAACGACATACGCCTCCGGCGCTAGCAATGCGACATTTTTAATCCCTTCGGATTTAGTCAAAGTGCCCCACAGATAAAAAGCGCCGCTCACCTCCAAAACACCTACAGGCCCGCCTAACTGCTCAAAAAACGTATTCTTATTTCCAAGATCATCCAAATCCAAGCGCCGGGAAAACCCCTTGTCTAAAAATTTGGGTACGCCTCTCTGAATTACCGAATCTTCTTTTACCAGGACCAGTGTTCCGGCCATCAAGGAACCAAACAGCAGCGGTTCCCTCCAGGTATACGATTCTTGCGTATTTCGGGAATCAGCCCACGCCGAAAAAGACACGCAAAAACAAAGCACGGCGGCGCAAATACCCCGCATCAAAACCTCCGGCGCACCGCGAGCCCCAAGGCGCCGCCAACAATAGTGGGCATCATTTCGAAGGACCTCGAGCCCCGTCCGGATTCAACCGTTCTTCCCCGACGCACGGCTATCTCAGCAAACGTGTAACCCGTATACAAGGCTAGAGGATAATCACTATACCAATGAACTCCGTTGTTCACCATCTGAAAGGAGAGAAGAGCTAGCAAGGAATACCCTAGCGGGCGTATAAAATTATATTCAGGATAGTTTTCGGCAATAACAGTCACTGTAATTAAGGCCGTGGGCAAATGTCCCGAAGGGAAAGCGTCGTATTTGCTGACATGCTTGTGATAGTCGATTTGATTTGGGAAAAATCGCCACTTTCCCCCGGGAACAGTCAGCGTACTGGGATTTTCACGACCCGTAATATGTTTTAAGGCCTGCACCACGATTCCGTTGGCAACAATAGCCTCAGCCAGTTCGCCGGATGTTTGAAGCGCCCGGTTGTCAGAGTCGGCCAAACCGTAAGCCAAAAAACCACCCGCGATGCCAAGATGGAGCCACCCATCACCAATAAAATACATCGCGCTGCCCAGGTCATTAGGCAAACTTAGAATGTTGAGTTTTTTGCCGGAAATGAAAGGATTGCTCATCGAAAGCACGGCTTTTTGCTGTCCTCGGTGAGATATATTCCAGCGATCTCCCAAAGCATAGGTTTTTTCGTAAAGCGTCTGGTCCGCGGCAATTAGCAAACCCGTCCCAACGGCTACTAAAGCAAGCGCAGGCACGCTTTCTTTTCTAAAAGTAACATTCCCGAAGTCCTTAAAATCGGAAGGTTGGTTTTTTATAAATGTAAAAAGTTCCGGTTTAGCGTAACCATAAGCACCTATGACCTGAACTCCCGCAGTTCCCGATGAACTGCCAGCAGCGCGGTCTGAAGCAATAGAAAACTGAGGGAAAACAATGCTACAAAGAAAGAAAATGCTCAATACTGACATCTTTATTCTTAACAGAACTATCGCGGGATAACCCCCATCCCGTGGCTAAAAACAAGCTCCCCGCCCTGGTATGCCGTGGCAAGCAATACTCCCCAAGACACACACCATAACGGGAGAAACCAATTCTGTTTCCAGCTTGGTAAGCGCCACCTCCATAAAGATAAAACAGAAAAAAGGCCCACGGTCCAATACGCCAAATCCTCGTGAAGTTCTAGCGTTTGCCAAGCCAATGGGATATGCGGCGCGGTTCGTTCCGCCAAAAGACCAAAACCCACCGTGACCCAGGCAGCCAGAGTGCCTAACCAAAGCAGCCAGGACGCGGAGCCGGGTAGCCATTGCTTGAACTTGCGGGCAACTATTTCAACAAACAGACCCAGACTCAAAAGCGCAATTGGAAAATGCACGATGACCGGGTGCAAAAGATAAAGCTCTGGCAGTTTCACGCTTTATTTTCCGCTCACTTTTTCTACTTTTTCCACTAATATTGCCTGCAAACCGCCTTTAACAATCTTTTTTCCGGTTACCTTTACTTGCTCAGCGGCCATCTTTGATACCGGTTCAAACGCTTCTTCATTGTTGTGATCTTGGACCAGCAAGTAAACGGCCCCTTCGGCCGTTAAAAGACCCGCCGACACGTGCTTTTCTAAAAGGCAAGAACCGGCGCACTTTTTATGCTCCTTGCCCTTGGCGTCGTGACCCAGATAACAGGCAAGATCCAAAACTTCACCTGTCATCGTTGTTGTCACCGTTTCCTTTACAACAGCCTTCGTTTTCGTCGCACCATGTTCGTGACCATTATGGGCGTAGGCGGATACGGCCACGACTAAAAGACATCCCGCTATCATTTTTTGTGTAGACATTTTTAGCTTACCTCCAGTTTAATTTTTTGATTCATCTCGCAATGCCATTTCCAAAGGAAAAATACCGCGGGATAAACCAAAAGCTCCAAAATAAAACTCGAGAAAAGTCCTCCGATCATG
>OBEQ011997007.1_pt1 | contig 11638 bp, 12 predicted proteins | sample 1670901 | NCBI WGS metagenome assembly OBEQ01 (sample SAMEA104232315, study PRJEB22302) | groundwater metagenome | biome: forest; feature: aquifer; material: groundwater | place: USA | collected 2011-08-07 | depth 5.4 m | reverse complement strand
TTGCATCCGCCGGCCGGCCTTACTCGTGCGTCGAGGTTACGATTGGGGATAGCCAAGACCGCCCGCTCGCCAACGGTGAGACCGGCGAGATCCTCTGCCGCGGCGACGTGGTGATGGCCGGCTATTGGCAAAACGCAGAGGCGAGCGCCGCGTCCCTGCGCGGCGGCTTCCTGCATACCGGCGATGTCGGCGCGTTCGACGCCGACGGCTATCTCCACCTCAAGGACCGCTCCAAGGACCTGATCATTTCGGGCGGCTCCAATATTTACCCGCGCGAGGTCGAGGAGGTGCTGCTCAGCCACCAGGCGGTGCGCGAAGTCTCGGTCATCGGCCGTCCCGACAGCGACTGGGGTGAGGCGGTGGTGGCCTACGTCGTCGGCGACGTCAAAGCGGCGGAGCTTGACGCGCTCTGCCTGGCACGCATTGCGCGCTTTAAACGGCCGAAAGATTATGTTTTTGTCGACGCGCTGCCAAAGAACAACTATGGCAAGATTCTAAAAACCGAACTGCGCGCGCAAGATGCGCGTCGTGGCGGCCAACCCGATCAAAACAAATGAACGAAATCGCGCGCAAAACATCGAGTCAGGCCTGCCCAATCTGCGGTAAGGCGACGGATGTCGCGTTCAAACCGTTCTGCTCCAAGCGTTGCGCCGACATCGATCTCAATCGTTGGCTCAGTGGCGTCTACGCGGTTCCAACAAAGGCAGACGAAGACGAAGATGGCGAGCGCCCGCCCGACGGCGACACAGGTGAAAGCTCATGAATGCTTCCGTGCAAGTGACCGATTGGCCCGACCGACTCTATGCGACGCTCAAGCGCGCCGATATCCGTCAGGTCGGCTATGTGCCCGATGCCGGCCATGCCCGGCTGATCGACCGCTGTCGCGCCGATCCCGATATTCGCGATGTGGTGTTGACCACCGAGGAGGAAGGCGTCGCGTTGGCGGCCGGCGCTTGGCTCGGCGGCCAGCGCGCCGTGCTGCTGATGCAGTCGAGCGGCGTCGGCAATTGCATCAACATGCTGTCGCTGGCGCGTACCTGCCGCTTCCCAATGCTGATGCTGATCACCATGCGTGGCGAGTGGGAGGAGTTCAATCCGTGGCAGCAGCCGATGGGCTCGATTGTCGATCCGGTGTTGAAGCTGTGCGACGCGGAGATCTATCGCGCCCGTAAACCGGACGAGGTCGAAAGCCTGGCCGAGCGCGCCGTGCAGCATGTCTTTGGCGATGAGCGCATCGCCGCTTTGTTGTTGTCGCAGCAATTGATCGGCAAAAAGGTCTGGACCAAATGAGATTGGAACGTCGCGCCGCCATGGCCACGCTGCTGGCGGACAGGAAAGACGATCTGCTGGTCGTGCCTGGCCTCGGCTCGACCTGTTGGGATCTCGCCGCCACCGGCGACAACGACCGCAATTTCTATCTGTGGGGCGCCATGGGCGGCGCCGCCATGATCGGCTTAGGTCTCGCTTTGGCGCAGCCTTCCAGCCGCGTCGCCGTTATCACCGGCGATGGCGAGATGCTGATGGGCATCGGCGCACTCGCCACCATCGGCGTCCAGCGGCCCGACAACCTTGCCGTCATCGTGTTCGACAATGGCGTCTATGGCGAGACCGGCATGCAGCCGAGCCACACCCACCAGGGCGGCGTCGATCTGCTCAACGTCGCGCGCGCTTGCGGCATTGCCACCTGCCTCGACGTGCAGGATGAAGCGGCGCTGGCTGACCTTGCCGCCCGGCTCAAGGCGCTCAACGGCACGCTGTTTGCTCGCGTCTTGATCGAGGCCACCGATCCGCCGCGCGTGCTGCCGGAGCGCGACGGCAGCGTGCTGAAAAACCGATTTCGCGCCGCGGTCGGGGTCGAAGCTTAAGTTTTGCCAAAGGCTTGCGCGGTTCTGGACAGTGCGGAACGGGGCCTCTATAACGCCCCGCTCGGCCTGCCCGATCGATTGAAGCGGGCGAGGTCGCGGCCTTGGCGCCCAGGTAGCTCAGTTGGTAGAGCATGCGATTGAAAATCGCAGTGTCGGTGGTTCGATTATGCCCATGGGCACCATTCCATTCCCCATAGTTTTTCGCTGTTGCACATTGTGCCGATAAACCGGGCACTTCTGCGATTTTGCATGCACACTGTTCCTCATAGCGAACGGTACTTTTGCGGGTACGTGCGGGTACATTTACGGGTAATCGGTTTTTAAGATTGAGGGATGTAAGTGCAATAGCGGTTGCGGCGACTGTGGCTACTAGAATCGAACGGCGTGACAGCATGTCGGGGCCTCGTCAGTATGTTCAAGATTGTTCTACGTTGATCGCCGATTGAGCTCGCGTCACGTTTGCGGCGTCATAATCACATGCCGTTTACCGGAAATCGAGATTCAAGGCGCCTTGTTGCCGCGTGCGGCCGTGACAGGATCGATGGTGTTTTGGACTTGCTTGTCGGCATAGTTTTATAACTTTCTGCCGCGGCCTTCTCGACATCGCCGCCGCAAAATTCTCGCTACTCGTCAAGCAGTGGTGACAAGTATCTCGGTCAACCGTTCGAGCACGGCATCGATGTCATCCGGCATTGTTGCGCGCCCGAGGCTAAAGCGAATGGCGCCCATACCGACGTTAGGCTCAACACCCATCGCTTCTAGGACGGCTGACAGCTCGATACGACCGGAGTGACATGCCGATCCCGTCGAGGCTGCGACACCGTCCAACTGACCCAATATCTCAGCGCCGATCTGGCCAACGAAGGAAACATTAAGCGTGTTTGGCAATCGATGTATGGGGTGTCCATTGAGCACCACGCGGTTATCAAATCGCTGCCGCAGCTCTTGCCAGAAACGGTCACGCAAAGTGCACAGCCCATCCATCGCGGTAAGATCGCGTGCAAGTTCGCAGGCCTTGCCGAGACCGACCGCAAGCAGCGCGCTCTCGGTGCCCGCGCGTCGGCCGCCCTCATGTCCCGCACCATGGATCAGTGGCTCAAGCGATATGCCACGGCGCACGAACAAGGCTCCGACACCCTTGGGGGCATAGACCTTGTGCCCGGCAATCGACAGAAGATCGACACTGAGCTTATTGACGTTAGTCGGTATCTTCCCAACCGATTGGGCGGCGTCAGTGTGAAACAGTACGCCGCTCTCGCGGGCAATGTGAGTGCAATCCTCAATCGGCTGGATAGTGCCGACTTCATTATTGGCGTGCATGATGCTGATAAGAATCGTGCCGGGTGTAATCGCTTTGCGGAGATCGTCGGGGTTTATTCGGCCCATGCCATCAACGGGCAAGTAGCTAATCCGTGCACCCAGGCGTTCGAGAAACCGGCATGGTTCGATGATCGCCGGGTGCTCGACCTGGGTGGTTACGATGTGGTCACCCTTGTCGCGAAGTGCAAAGAACGCACCCTTGAGCGCAAGGTTATTGGCCTCGCTACCACCGGCCGTGAATACGACTTCATCATTGTGGCAGCCAAGCAGCGCCGCCACTTGGCTGCGCGCTGTCTCAAGTGCCGTCTTTGCCGTGGTTGCGGCCCAATGACCGCTCGACGGGTTGCCGTAATCATCCGCAAGAAATGGTCGCATTGCGGCGGCGACCGCGGGATCTATCGGTGTACTGGCGTTATAGTCGAGATAGATGGGCTGCATGGCTAGAACACCAACACCTTGTCCGCCGCTACCGTTGCTGTCGCAAGTTCGTCCATCGTGCTGTGGCGCGCGCCTGCCATGAGTGCCGCTTCGTCGAAGCCACGCGCATCCATGCAAGTGCCACACAGGAGCACCTTGCCGCTATCGGTGAGCACGCGCTTGAGCATCCGCTCGATGTTATAATAACCGTCCGGGGTCTTTTGGCCGGCCTTGGCCGCAATGACTGCATCCGCCATGAGGAAAATGGTAACTTCCATCTGCGGATCTTTTTTTTGCAGCGCGTGAGCAAGCCTCAGCCCATTGTAGACACGCTCCGTGCCGTAGGGCGGGTCGTTGAGGATGAATAGAGTTTTCATAATCAAGCGCCTTTCATTGTACCATCTCGGAAGTCGCAGCTTTCGATAGCGAGATCGTCCTTGATGAGTGCGCCTATTGCGCGACGCGGCTCACTGCTTTGCACGGCGTTAGGAGTGTCGGCGGAGCGCTCGAGCATAAGCAGGGCGACAACTACGCCTGAGAGGAATGTTAGTGTGGCAATGATCGCGATCGCCCAAGCCATTCCGAGAAGGTCGGCAATAATGCCAGCGGAGAGCGCGCCGATGGCGTAACCGAGGTCCCGCCAAAACCGATAGACACTCAGCGAGCGCGCCCGCCATGTCGGGTGCGAAGCATCGGAAACAGCCGCGATCAGGCTCGGATAGACCATCGCCGTGCCGATCCCAAGAAGCAGGCTGCCGGCGAGCCAATACTCAAACTCACGCGTAAAAGCCGTGAGGAACAGGCCTGCCGCCTGCACCCACATCCCGCCGACGATCAATCCCTTGCGGCCCCAGCGGTCGCTCAAGGGGCCGGTCGCGACCTGAAGAATGCCCCACGTCGCAGGGTACACGGCCTTGAGAATGCCGATCCGCTCGACCCCAAGCCCGAACGCGTTAAAGAACAGGGGGAAGATACCCCAGCTCATACCATCATTTAGGTTGTTGACGAGGCCGGCCTGAGAGGCGGCGAAGAGATTGCGATCGCGAAACGACGTGAGGGTGAAGATTTCCCAGAAGCCGATAATGGCCGTGGGGCGCTGGCTGTTGCTGATTTCCAAACAGACGTGATCGCGCGTGTCACGGACGAGAAGGATGGCGAGCACAAGGCCGAAGATCACGTAAGCAACGCCCAGGTAAATCGGTACCGGTCGCAGCCCATATTGCGCCGCGATGTAGCCGGTGAGGAATGCCGTCACGCCAACTGCGAGATAGCCGGCGAACTCATTGAGACCGACCGCAAGGCCGCGTGACTTTGGCCCGACGAGATCGACCTTCATGATGACGGTCATCGACCAGGCGAAGCCCTGGTTGATCCCAAGCAGCGCGTTGGCGGCGATGACCCATTCCCAGCTCGGCGCCCACATGATGATGAATGGCACAGGCAAACCGAACAGCCAGCCCAGCACCAGCACGCGCTTGCGGCCCCAGATGTCGGCCAACTGACCCGAGACGAGATTGGCGCAAGCCTTGACGATGCCGAAGCTGACGATGAACGAGACGATAAGAGTTGTTGAAGCGAGATGAAATTCTTCCGCGCCGATCAGCGGCACGACCGTGCGCTCGATCCCGACCATGCCGCCGACAAAGGCATTGATCAGAACCAGTAAAGCGAACTGCTGCCAATTGGCACGTAGCCCAAGGGCGATGCTGCCCGCACTGGACCGCGTCACGGGACCGGTGCCGGCCGCACTCATTCCGCTGCCGCCAACAGGCCCGAATTGATATCGCGAAGTTGCGCCGCCTGCGGCGGTGCCGGTGGCACATCGGCAACCATCGCACGGATAAATTCGTGTTCGTCGTCGATCTGAAAAGCCTTGTTGTGACGCTTTTCAAACCCAATAGTGGACATCGGCTTGCCGCTCAAGCTGCGCCCGCAGACAGAACCCGAAAAGGCGCCGGGTAACACCTCGAGATAATCCGGTAGCGCTTTGAGACGCTGCACGCTGCTAAACAAAGCGCGGGCACCTTCCTCAGCGCTGGTCGCAAGTTCGGTCCGGCCGAGATCGCCCACCATGAGCGTGTGCCCGGTCAACACGAACCATGGCTCATCGGAGCGTGTACGGTCCGTGACCAGCATTGAAATGTGCTCGGGGGTATGCCCCGGCGTATGCAAAACTTTGATGGTGACGTTGCCGAGTTCGAGAACTTCCCCGTCGTGGGTGCCCCTGAACGGAAACGTCGCCTTGGCATCCGCAAACAACACGTAGTCAGCGCCGACTGCTTCAGCGAGTCTTCGGCCGGCTGAAACGTGGTCAGCATGCAGGTGCGTATCGATGACATAGCGAATGCGCATCCCGGTCTCATCGGCAACGCGAATGTAGGGCAAGACATCGCCGACAGGGTCCACGACGGCTGCGGCAGCGCGTCCGGCACATCCGAAGAGATAGGAAACGCCGACGGGATCGAAATGAAGATACTGGCGTAAGATCATACGAAGGCCCCATTTTTTGTGCTTTTCGCCATCTCGGAACGACCCCGCCCTTGACGAGACGACCGATATCATTCAAAAACTATTTTGAATGATCTAATGTAGCGAGCGGGGATGTCAAGCCAAAGTCCGAAACAAGAGCTGTTCGCCCAATTCGCCGTTGTTGCGAAAACGCTCGGGCATGCCCATCGCCTTGAGCTGCTGGAGCAACTTGCCCAAGGCGAGCGTAGCGTGGAGGCGCTGGCGGATAAGGTTGGGTTGTCAATCGCCAATGCCTCGCAACACTTGCAACAGATACGGCGTGCTGGCTTGGCGACGAGCAGGCGCGACGGAAAATTCGTCTGTTACCAACTGGCCGGCGACAGCGTTCTCGATTTGCTGGCAGCCTTGCGCAGGATCGCTGAGCAGAATTCGGCCGAGGTCGAGCGGCTGGTACGCAACTATTTCAATGATCGCGATGCTTTGGAACCCGTTTCCCGCAAAGAGCTTATGAAGCGATCACGCGCGAGGACAGTAACCGTGCTCGACGTGCGGCCGGAAGATGAATTCGTACTGGGGCATCTGCCTGGCGCGGTAAATATCCCGTTGCGCGCCCTTGCGACGCGTCTTGCCGAACTCGATCCCTCGCATGAGATTGTTGCTTACTGCCGCGGCCCCTACTGCGTATTGTCCTACGAGGCGGTTGCCGCGCTGCGCGGACGTGGCTTTAAGGCTCGCAGACTGGAAGATGGCCTTCCCGAGTGGCGCGCCGCCGGGTTGCCGGTTGTCACAGGCAACGCGTAACCAACGGCTGAAATGGTAAGAAGAAGGATGCCGACATAATCGTGGCCGACATTGTCACAAAGGAAAATTCATTTGCGCAACGCTTCCTCGTCAGCCGTCATTACAGTTATTCTTGGCCATCGAAGGTCTGAGCCATGTGGAATAGGCCTTATGGAATGATGGGTGGCTAGGACGGGTGGGGCTGGCTTGCTCCTTTCCATTTCGTCTTTCCATTGATGGTGTTAGCTCTTATCGTTACGGCGGTTGTTCTGCTCGTGCGACACGTGATCGGTTAGGGCGATCGTTTACCTCGACTAGAGCGGCTTTCACCTGGCCTTGACGCTCTTGAGGAACGCTATGCACGCGGCGAAATCAACCGCGTGAATACCTCCTGAAGAAACGCGACCTCCTTGGATGAGGCGTGTTTTTTCAAAGAAAATAGCTCGTTTTTTGTCGATGGTTACCATCGACACACCTACTCATACGATTCTCAGGCCGAGAAATAAATAAGGGGAGAGCAAACATGAGCAGCTTTATTTCGCTTGTCTACGGCGGCCTTTCCTACATTCTATTTTTTCTGACGTTTCTCTATGCCATCGGCTTCGTCGGAAACATTGCGGTACCGAAATCAATCGATAGTGGCGTGGCTAAGTCGATAATCGAAGCGGTCATTGTCGATATTATCCTACTCGGAGTCTTTGCCATCCAGCACAGCGTTATGGCGCGACAGGGCTTCAAGGCATGGTGGACAAAGATTGTGCCGCGCGCGGTTGAACGCAGCACCTATGTCCTGCTGTCCAGCTTGGCGTTGCTGTTATTGTATTGGCAATGGCAACCTATTGCGGCCCCTGTGTGGAATATTCAAAACCCACTCGCTGCAAACATCGTCGTAGGTATCTTTTGGCTCGGCTGGATTTTGGTGCTTCTGAGCACCTTTCTTATCAACCACTTCGACCTATTTGGCTTGCAGCAAGTTTACGCCAATTGGCGTGGAGCCCCACCGCAGGCACAAAAATTCCAAACACCCCTATTTTATAAATTTGTACGCCATCCGATTTATTTTGGGTTCCTCGTTGCGTTTTGGGCAACGCCAGTCATGACGATGGGTCATCTGCTGTTTACTATCGCCACGACAGGTTACATTTTCATCGGAATATTGTTGGAAGAGCGAGATCTGATCTCGTTCCATGGCGACGACTACCGACAGTATCAAGGTCGGGTGTCGATGATTTTACCGATGCCGCCACGCAATGATTAGATGTAGCCGAGCGCACCGCGCTCATGCTTCCGACCTTCTCGGGGCCCGTGCATGACCGTCCGTTACACGTTCGTGATCACATCAAGGATAAACGTGAACGTAAGTTGCGAAGCAAGCTGCGAGCAAGCCGCTGTACTTTTCCTAGGAGGATCGAATTCTCAATAGACGTCATCTGCTCGGGGCTTTGGCCATATCGGCGGTGCTCTCATTCGGTTCGCGCGCGTCGGCGATGGACAGGAGTCCTTTCGACCAGAGGGCATTTGAAGCGGCACCAGCTGCTGGAAAGCCGGTCCGCGTTGAAGTAACCGCCCCATGGTGTCCGGTATGCAAGGTACTGGCACCCATTCTATCGCGCTTAAAAAGCGAGCCATGATTCAAGAACTTGGTGAGCTTTACTATCGACTTCGATACGCAAAAGAACCTGCTACGGAAATTCAATAGACCTTATCGATGGCTTGCAATGGTTAAACTGACAGTTCGAAGTCGCCCCTGGCACCATTGCTGAAAGCGCCGCCACCCAATGAATCGATTCCCAAATACTGCAATTCCGCCGGTCGCCGGAGCGTTGGTGCTGTGCTTGCTAGCCACGGCGGCGCCAGCGCAAGATCCGGCCCGGCACGGCCGCGCATTGCTCAAGCAGTTCTGCGTTCGCTGTCACGCCATCGGCAAAACCGGCAACAGCCCGCACGCCGCCGCGCCGCCATTTCGCGCGCTCGGCCGCAGTTTCGATCTCGATCAATTCTCGCGCCGGCTGGAGCAAGGCATTTCGGCTGGCCATCCCGACATGCCGGAGTTCAAATTCAATCACGATGATGCCCGCGCGGTCGCGGCTTATCTGCGCACCATCCAGCAGTAGTGTCGGCGCGCTGTGCTACCGATCGATAGTAATCTCGTCGGTTAACGCGCGCGACACACAAATCATGATGGTGTCGGCCTTCTCGTGTTCGGCCAGCACCAGGTCGCGATGATCGGCTTTACCGACCAGCATCTTGGTGCGGCAAGTGCCGCAGGTGCCGGTCTCGCAGGAGCTCGGAACCTCGAGGCCGTTGTCGCGCAAAACTTCGAGAATGGTCTTGCTCACCGGCACCTCGACGACTCTGCCGGAGCGCGCAAGCCGAACGGCAAATGGCTTGTCGCTCGCTTTGTGCGTTTCTGCTTCACTGAAAGCCTCAAAATGCACGGCGGTCGGCGCCCAGTGATCGGTCATGACGCGGACGGCTTCCATCAATGGACGCGGGCCGCAGCAATACAAGTGCTCACGGTTCTGCCGTTCCTTGAGCACCGGTTTGAGATCGAGCGAACGCGCCGGATCGCCCTGGTCATAATGAATGGTGACGCTGTTCTTGAGATCGGGTGCGCTCAGCTCGTCGCGGAACGCCGTCGTCTCCGGTGACCGCGTGCAATAGAACAGGCGGAAGCGTTTGCCGGCCGCCCGCACCTGCCGGATCATCGCCATCATCGGCGTGATGCCGATGCCGCCGGCGATGAACAGAAAATCCGTCGCTCGTTGCGGCAGGCCGAAGTCGTTGACCGGCGGCGCCACCATCAGCTCATCGCCGGCCTTCACCGTATCGATCAGATTGATCGAGCCGCCGCGGCCATTACTCTCGCGTTTGACTGCGACCTGATAGCGGTTGCGCTCGGCCGGGTCGTTGCACAGCGAATATTTGCGCAGCGACCCGTTCGGCACCCGGATCGTAATATGCGCGCCGGCGGTGAATTCCGGCAACGCGCCGCCGTTGGCATCGCGGAATTCCAACAGATGGATACCGTCGGCGATTCTGTCGTTACGCGTGACGCGCAACGGCATCATGGCGGGCTGGTCGGTCACGGACGGCTTGCTCCGGGGTCAAGTCTTGCTACGGCCGGAAACAAGTGACGTTTTTTTGCCACTGTCGCAAGCCCCGGCAATATATCCCGGCCGCAAGTCCGGTCAGGATGTTAGCGTGCACCGGTGCTGACGCGTTCAATCGTTCGCTTTGGCTCGACCGCCGTGACGGGCACGCTTTCCAGGCTCAGCGCGCCAAAGGCGTCGGCGAGGCCGGCGCCAAATTGGCTATCGCGGCCCTTCGGTCCGAGATCCTTGGCGGTCACTTCGAGAATGCGGAGCACCTGGTCGGGCGTCAGGCCGGCCTTGCGCTCCAGCATCAGCGCGACAACGCCGCTGATCTCCGCCGACGAATAGGAAGTGCCGGAAGATACTTCATAGCCGTCCGGCGTTGCCACCAAGAGCTGCGCGCCCGGCGCCGCGATGGCGATATGCTTGCCGCGATTGGACTGTTCAAACAGTTTGTCGTCGGCGTCGGTTGCCGTCACGGCGATCACGTTGGCGTCGGCGGCTGGAAACAGTGGCGGCGATTTCGGCCCGGCATTGCCGGCGGCGGCGACCAGCACGATGCCGCGTTTATGCGCGGCTTCCAGGCTGCGATGCATCGCCGGATCGCTCGGGCCGGCAAAGCTCATGTTGATGACGCGTGCGCCATGCTCGGCGGCCCAGTCGAGGCCTTTGAGAATGGCGAAGGTGGTGCCCTCCGCGCTGGCGCCGGCTGGATCGAAGGCGCGAATGGCAAGAATCTTGGCGCCGGGCGCGGCGCCCATCAGCTTGCCATGTCCGGCGATCAGTGCGGCGATGGCGGTGCCGTGCTTGTGCGCCGTCATCGGCGTGTCGATCGCATTGAAACTGCCGGCGACGCTGCCTTTAAGTTCGGCATTGTCGGTATCGATGCCGGAATCGATTACCGCAACCGCGATATCGCGTCCGTTGGCCAGCGCGTGCGCCTGCGGCAAGCGCAATTTCGCCAGCTCATATTGCGCTGGATCGCCTTCCGTCTTGGTAGCGGTCTGTTGCAGCGTGAATAGATAATTCGGCTGTGCCGACGTCACCAGATTGTCGGCTTCGAGCGTGCGCACGACGGTTGTGACCGAGCGGCGGTCGGGAATTCGCCAGCGGTACAGTGTGGTGCCAGACAATGGACTGACTTGCGACTCCAGCCGCGCCAAGCGATGGCGTGTTTGCAACGCGTCGATCTGTTGTGCGCTGGCTGAGTTGCGAACTTCGATCACGACTTCATCGGGCACCAGAATGTCTTTGATCAGCAGACTCTCGATGTTGCGCAGGCGCACGTCTTCATAGTTGTAACGCAGAAAGACTATGCTCCGTGTTTTCTGGCTCAGCACTCGCTGTGTTTCCACGCCGAAAGTGAAACGGTTAATCGTCGGCTGACCCACCTGGTTTCCGAGCACGTCGATGGGATTTCCATTAGCATCCAGGCGTTGCACCACGCCGAAGGTTCCGCGATCGATCGTCGAGCGAAAGAAACGCGTGATGGTGGAATCGCGCAGGTACTGGACTGAAATCGCCAGCGGGGAAAATTGTCTGGTGCCATAACGCGTAAAGCGCGGATCGAGAAACTCGAAACGCACCAGTTGCAGCCGCTGGCTGGCGCGCACGCGGATGGCGCCCTGGCGCAGCCGGTTCATGAAATTGACGTTGGTCAGTTCCAGCAGGCCGAGCGCACCGGTGTCGGTC